>ENA-ORXD01001321-ORXD01001321.1-sediment-metagenome-genome-assembly--contig:-NODE-1321-length-21323-cov-5.144310_pt1 | contig 21323 bp, 20 predicted proteins | sample MGYA00237862_ERZ511471 | MGnify/ENA metagenome assembly ERZ511471
TTTGAGCGCACTGAAAAAACTGGCCGGAGAAACGGTCATTTATGGTGGTTCAAGCATCATTGGTCGATTTTTAAACTGGTGGCTTGTTCCCTTCTATACCCGGATGTTTCTTCCGGAACAATATGGCATTGTTAGTAACGTGTATGCTTACGTGGCATTTTTGCTTATTTTGTTGACTTATGGGATGGAAACCTCCTTCTTCCGGTTTGCCGGAAAAAGTGAAAAACCGGATGAAGTATATACCACAACCCTTCTTTCTTTATTGGTCACATCGGTCTCATTTGTACTGGTCATTTTCGTTTTCTCGGGAAACCTTGCTAGTTGGATGGAATATCCCGGACATCCGGAATATGTACGTTGGATGGGATTGACTGTAGCCCTCGATGCGTTTACCTCTATTCCTTTTGCCAGACTTCGGTTGAAGAGCCGTCCGTTACGTTTTGCATTTGTGAAGCTGACCGGAATTGCTGTAAATATAGGTTTGAATGTTTTTCTGATTTATTATTGTCCCAAGATTATCAGCGCCAATCCTGATTCCATTTTCCGACACATTTACAATCCTGATATTGGAATTGGTTACGTATTCATCTCTAACCTGATTTCATCTGCAGTGATGCTGTTGTTACTTCTTCCCGACTTTATCGGAAAGAAAATGGTATTTGATAAAAAATTGCTGATGCAGATGCTTAATTATGGTTGGCCATTACTCATTGTAGGTTTGGCAGGAATGGCCAATCAGAATATTGAAAAAATACTGATGCCGAAATTGTTACCTGCATCAGTCGACGGGCTGCAGCAATTGGGCATATACGCAGCAAATTTTAAGCTGGCTGTTCTGATGAATCTTTTTATACAGGCATTTCGTTATTCTTTTGAGCCTTTCTTCTTTTCGCATTATAAGGGTGAGGACTCCAAAATGACCTATGCCCTGGTGATGAAATATTTTGTGATTTTCGGTTTGCTTATCTTTTTGAGCGTGATGCTTTACATCGGCATTGCCAAGTATTTTATTGGTTCGCGTTATTATGAAGGTTTGAGAATTGTACCTTTCATTTTAATGGGGTATTTCTTTCAGGGAATATTTTATACACTATCGCTCTGGTATAAATTGACCGATAAGACCAGTTATGGTGCCAAACTGGCGTTACTGGGAGCTGTTGTTACCATCGGATTGAATGTGTTGTTTATTCCGGTAATGGGGTATATGGCGTCGGCATTGGCATTTTTGATTGCTTCAGTTGTTATGACAGTGGCTTCTTATTTACTGGGGCAAAAACATTTTCCGGTAAAATACGACCTGAAAAGGGTGGCTCTTTATTTCGGTGTAGCGCTTGTACTTTACATTGTGGGAGTAAACATCAACGTACCCAATCATATTATTCATTACGGCATTCGGACAATTGTTATCATCATTTTTCTGGCATTTGTTGTGGTAAAAGAAAAAAAAGAACTGAAACGTTTGTTTGTATAGCACTTGAAAGGGTGAAACATTTTTTAACTAAGTCGTTTCGCTTAAGTTTTATATCTTAGCGAGTTAAATAGCAAAATCAATATATGGAAGTGAAAATTGTCAATCATTCAGGACACCCTCTGCCTCACTATAGCACGGAGCATTCTGCCGGTATGGATCTGAGGGCTAACCTGAAACAAGATATTGTATTGAAACCTCTTGAGCGTGTTCTTGTACCCACCGGTCTTTTTATTGAACTCCCCGAAGGGTATGAGGCACAGGTTCGACCCCGCAGTGGCCTTGCCATTAAAAAGGGTGTTACCGTTTTAAATTCTCCCGGTACCATCGATGCTGATTACCGTGGTGAAATACAGGTTATCCTCATTAATCTTTCCTCTGAAGAATTTGTTATTTCCGATGGCGAGCGCATTGCCCAAATGGTTGTCGCGCAGCACGAAAAAGTGGAATGGGTGAAAGTGACTGAATTGGTTGAAACAGTTCGCGGTGAAGGCGGATTCGGACACACCGGAAAAAATTAAATTATACACAGGCACACGGTGCTATTAATTAACACCATGATTAGAAAAAATTCGATTACCTATTGGGTTTTGTTTTTAGCCCTCATCGGATTGTCGTCTTGTGCGGCAACAAAAAAGGTGGCAGTAAAAACTCCTGAAAAACAGGTTGCACAGGAAACAACTCAGGTTACCAAGGACCAGGAGAGGGAATTTGAATATTTGTTTATTGAAGGGTTGAAGCAGAAATCGTTGGGTAATATTGAAAAGGCAATACCGATTTTTTCACGTTGTCTCGAAATTGATCCTTCTTCATCGGCGGCCATGTTTGAGCTGGCAAATATTCATGTGGCAAAAGGCGATTTTACCAGCGCTATGTTGCTTCTTGAAAAAGCAGTTACCAACAATCCTGAAAATGAGTATTATCACTTGATGCTGGCTCGTGTTTATCAACAAAATAAACAGTTTGATAAGGCGGCGGAACAATATGGTCAGTTGGCCATTCTTTTCCCTGATAATAATGATTACAAATATTATCATGCTTCATTATTGGCTCAGGCCGGAAAATATGAAGATGCACTTAACGCATTTAATGTGCTTCAACAGGCAACCGGCCCTCTGGAACAAATTGCGGTAGCAAAACAGCAACTTTACCTCAAAATGGGGAAAAAGAAAGAGGCGTATGATGAAATTAAAGGATTGATAAAAACCAATCCGAAAGATACCCGCTACTATGGTTTGTTGGCCGATATGTACCTGGCTGATGGTGACAGTACCAAAGCACTCGAGAATTATAATGAAATTCTGAAGATCAATCCTGATGATGGGTTTGTGCAAATATCGCTGGCCAACTTTTACCGTGAGAGTGGTAAACCGGATGAAGCATACAATCATTTGGTATTAGCATTTAAAAATTCCAATCTGGATGTGGATACCAAAATTCAGATGTATGTTATGTTGATTCAGGCGAATAATCGTAAAGTAACAGATGCGCAGGAACTGGAATTACTGAAGGCGATGATGAACGCCAACGCAGACGATGAACGTCCCAGAGCAATGTATGTCGATTACCTTGTTCAGCACAATGAACTTGCCAAGGCTCGCGATGAAATGCGCATTGTGGTGGGTATGAATAAAGACAATATCCAGTATTGGCAACGGTTGTTGTTTATTGACAATAATCTCCAGGACTGGAAAGCCATGTATACCGATGGTGATGCAGCTCTTAAGTTTTTTCCAAGCCAGCCTCTCATTTATGTGATGAAAGCGGTTGGAGCTTTACAACTCCAAAAATATGAGGATGTAATTACTATTTTGAACCAGGGGCAGCAGTATGTTGGTGATAACAACCAATTGAGTTCGCAGTTTTATATGTATCGTGCGGAAGCACTTTATAAACTAAAAAAGCTGAAGGAAGCATATGCCATGTTTGATAAGGTGGTTGAGTTGGATCCGACCAACTACACAGCTATGAATAATTACGCATATTATCTTTCTTTGCGGAGTGACAGCCTTCAGCTTGCCGAAAAACTTAGCGGAAAAGTGGTACAGGCCAATCCGGATAATGCGACATTCCTGGATACTTACGCCTGGGTGCTTTTCAAGAAGAAGGATTATAAACTGGCGCAATTCTATATGGAGTCTGCCATCCGAAACGATAGTGACAAAAACCCGGTATTGCTCGAGCATTATGGTGATATTCTTTATTTCCTCGATGAAAAAGACAAAGCGATGGAAAACTGGAAAAAGTCGGAAGAAATGGGGAATGATTCACCTACGTTGAAAGAAAAAATTGAGAAACAAACCTACATCGAAGAAAAATCAAATTGACCGTGTTGAATATTACCAGGCGAGCTGCCTTCCGTTTCATATGGATTGGCATCATCGCAATGCTTTTCTTTTCATGTAAATCAACTAAGGAAATTACCACTGTAAAGAAAATACGGCACATGAGCTGCGGACGCATTTTGAAAAACGTTTCAGCTAATGAGCCTTCTTACGAAACACTTGCGGTAAAACGTGTTGCCGTTAGTGTAGAGGCACAGGGTAAAAGCCATTCATTTAGGGCTTCCTATAAAATCAGGCGCGACAGCGTCATCCAAATTAATGCCCAGAAAGCCACCATCCCGGTAGGTAAGCTGGAAATTACACCCGACAGTTTTAAGGCTGTTTATTATATCGATAAAGAGTATTACGAGGGGGCGTTAAATTTTCTGGCCAAAAGATTGGGAATGGATGTGGGGTACGATATGTTCGAAGCCGTTTTTACCAACCAGCTGTTTTCATTTCGTAACGATTCCAAAGATCGCGATTTTCGCGATTTTCATTGCGATATCGACGACGGAATGTACCGGATTTCTTCAATGAAGGATCGTAAACTCCGGAAGGTTATCAGGAAAGAAGAAAAATTGGAACGGTATCGCAGCCGGTTCGATGAAGAACATCTAATCCGACAGGATATTTTCGTGGATCCCGACCGGTTTGTAATTCGAAAGCTGATGTTTAATGATATAGATTACAACCGAACGATGAGCCTTAATTTCTCTCATTTCGAAATGATTGATGGACGGTGGTTTCCTGAGGAAATCCGACTTGATTATAAAGGAGAGGAGAATTATACGGTTAAAGTTAAACTGAGCCGGGTTTCGTTTGATGAGCCAGAAAATTTTATTTTTAGGATTCCTTCGAAATACAAACAAATATTGCTGAACTAATTGATGAAAAGGTGTACCGGTATTTTTATAGCTGTTTTGTTTTTGCTGACAGGTGCAACTCTTGCTTCAGCTCAGTCGCTAACTGATCTGCGCAAGCAAAAGGATAAAACAGCTGAAGAGATTAAGTATACCAATCAATTACTCGAGGAAACCAGCAAAAATGCGAAGAGTTCACTTAACAGACTGGCTCTGCTAAATCAGCAGATTAGACTTCGGGCCAGGCTGGTCCAGGAAATTAATGGTGAAATTGCCTACCTCGACAGTTCCATTTCCGACAATGCATATGTTGTAAACGGCTTGACCTCTGATTTAAAGACAATTCGGGCCAATTATGCAAAAATGATCCAATATGCCAGAAGAAATGCTGATGCAAACAGTAAATTACTCTTTCTACTGTCAGCAGAAGATTTCAATCAGGCCTACAAGCGCTTTCTCTACCTTCGTCAATATGCCGATTACCGCAAAAAACAAGTCGAAGCCATTATTGCCGTAAAAGATATTTTGGACAGCAAACTGGCTGATCTGGAAAAGCGGCGCAAGGAGAAAGAGGAAATGCTGGAACTAAAGCGGGACGAAACGCAACAGATACGTCAGCAAAAAATTCAACAAAATCAGTATTACGCCGGCCTGCAAAAGAAGCAGCGCGACTTGAAGGATAAGCTGGAACAGCAACGAAAAGTGGAACAGCGTCTTCAAAAAGAGATTGAACGCATTATTGCAGAGGAGGCAAGGAAAAGCACTGAGAAGGATAAGAAAGGTTTCAGTTTAACGCCTGCTGAAAAGGAATTGTCAGACGATTTTGGGAAGAATAAGGGACGTTTCCCCTGGCCGGTTGACCGTGGTTTGATAACCGAAGAATTTGGTGAACATCCGCATCCCGTGCTGAAACGGGTAATGGTTCGTAATAACGGCATCGATATCACAACCAATGCAGGCGAAAAAGCGCGTGCTATTTTTAGAGGTACCGTATCGCGTGTGGTGGCCATTCCCGGCGGGAATATGGCTGTGATTATCCGGCACGGAAATTACCTGACCGTTTATTCAAACCTGAGTGATGTATATGTACGTGTGGGGCAGAAAGTGGAAACGAAACAGGATATCGGAAAAGTGTATACCGATCCGGGCGACAACAAAACAGTACTGAAGTTTCAGTTATGGCAGGAAAATGCCAAACAAAATCCGGAAGACTGGATCAGTAAAAAGTAGGTGTGAAAAAATAAAAGCTGCCCTTTTCAGGACAGCTTTACCCTTTTATAAGTTCGCAACCCGTGTTAATCCGGGTAAATCGATGATTCGTATTTTCCTTCCGTGAAGTTCGATCAACTGATCATGTTTAAATTCCGAAAGAAGCCGTATGACAGACTCTGTCGCTGTGCCGACCATATTGGCCAACTCTTCCCGTGTAAGTGAAATTTGCAGCGTCTTATTGTCGTCCAGGTCGAAACTGTCTTTCAGTAACAACAACACTTCAGCCAGTCGTTCACGAACGGTTTTCTGTGCAATATCCGTAATAAAATCGTTGGCATCTTTTAGCTCTGCGCAAACAATGCGCAACATCGCCAGCGAAAACTTGGAATTTTCGTCAATCAGATAAAGCAATGTCTTGTATGGAATATGGCATAAAACGGCATCTTCGATCACTTTTGCCGTGGTGCAGGCTGATTCCTGACTGAGCAGCGAACGGTAAGCAATGATATCTCCTTTTTTCACAAAACGGATAATCTGCTCTTTTCCGTCTATTCCCGTTTTATAGATTTTCAGAATTCCACGTGTGATACAGTAAAATCCGGTTAGCCGGTTACCTTCCCGGTATATCACGCTTCCCTTCTTGTAAAATGAACAGGTCTTTTCGTAGTTCAACCTTTCCATTTCGTCTGTTGTTAATGTCTGAAAGAAACGGAATTTGGAAAGATCGGCCTCCTCCTCTATTGGCTCATTATAGTTTCTCATTCTGGAAATGCGATTGAATTGTACAGTTTTTAGACTTGGTAAATATACAATTTACGGTTCGAATTACTAAAATTGAATGAATAACACTTAAAGCCTGATATTATGAAACATATGGTGGATTTGGCATGGCATGAAAACATGTTTTTCGACACGGTTTTAGACGGACACCGCCTTACTATTGACGATGCAGAGGAAAATGGTGGACAAAACAAAGGGCCTCGTCCAAAGAAACTTATGTTATTAGCTCTGGCCGGTTGTACAGCAATGGATGTGATATCTATTCTACATAAAATGAAAATTATTCCCGATAAATTCAATGTGATGGTGGAAGCAGATGTGACTGAAGAACATCCTAAAAAATACGATAAGATGCACGTGATTTATCAGTTTAGCGGAAAAGATCTTCCACTGGCTAAACTCGAGCGTGCCGTTCAACTATCCGAGGAAAAGTATTGTGGTGTAAGTGCTGTGTACCGCGACGCTGTGAGTATGTCTTCGGAAATCAGAATTATATGAAAATGATAATACCCGTTATAGAAACGAAAGATCCACATAAAGGATGGACTAATGATCAATGGTTTTTTCGCCTGATGACAATTTGTGATTATAAAGTGGAAAACCTACAGGAGTCTTTTCATTTACACGACTATTTCTCGGTATTTTGGATAAAATCAGGCGAGTTAATTCATGCAACCGATTTTGTGGAATATACCCTGGCGGGAAACAGCATTTTGTTTGTTCCTCCGGGCATCCGCCACAGGATGATTATGGACAAATACTGCGATGGAATCACCTTTATTTTCAACGAAGAGTTCATCCGCATGAATTACGATTCCAATATCCCTATCCGGGAATACGGGGTATTCTTTAACCGGACGTTTAAAAGCTTAATAACCTTGACCGAAGAAGATGTTCCTGCCTTTGAAATGATTGTGGATAAATTAATGAAGGAGTATAACAAACACGACAAATTTTCGCGGTCCATGGTGCTTAATTTACTGAACCTCTTTTTTCTCGAAGCAACCCGCATTTATGAGCAACAGAATCAGGAAGAAGAAGTCAAAGTTGACGATGCTCCCAACTCATCCGTTGTCGAATTCAAATACTTAATTGATAAACATTACCGTGAAGAAAAAGGAGTGGCCTTTTATGCTGAAAAGCTTAACATGCAACCTTCCTGCCTGAATAATGTCACTCAAAGAACCTCGGGGATTACAGCCGGCGAAATGATTAGAAACCGTGTTATTCAAGAGGTTAAACGACTCCTTTTTAGCACCGATAAATCCATTAAAGAAATTGGCATTGAAATGGGCTTTGACGATCCGGCCTATTTCAGCCGCTTTTTCAAGAAATACACAGGTACTCCCCTCTCCGGTTTTAGAGAACTCTCGCGTAAAAAGTACAAGTAAAACATATTTTTGTCCATTTTATAGAATACCAGTCAGTTATACCTTTGTATCGTATTCAATTAAAAACCCAAAATTGACGATCATGAAGAATAAAGTAAATAAACTGGCTGTGGTTCTGGCCTTGGTTTTATGGGCGGTGGCTCCGGCGTTTGCCCAATCTTTTCAGGTAAACAAAGACGAAAGTTCTATAAAATGGACCGGTAAAAAAGTGACGGGTAGTCATCATGGAACCATCGCTATAAAGGGCGGTAATCTGGAAGTGAAGAATCATCAGCTAGCCGGTGGCAACCTGGTGGTTGATATGACTTCCATTAAGGATCTGGATTTGACAGACCCGGAATGGAACAAGAAACTGATTGGTCATCTCTCTTCCGACGATTTCTTCGGGGTCGAAAAGTATCCCGTATCAAGATTGGTCATTAAAAAGGTCGAACCCAAAGGCGATAGCCTTTATCACATCTCCGGCGATTTGACGATTAAAGGAATTACCCAACCAGTGGAATTCGATTCCAATATTGCAATATCAGGTAATAAGCTTGAAGCTAGTGGTACTGTGCCTGTCGACCGGACGAAATATGGAATTAAATACGGTTCTGGTTCGTTTTTTTCCAATCTGGGTGATAAAATGATCGATGACATTTTCACGCTGGATTTCAGTTTGGTAGCTAATAAGTAACCGGACAAACTTTCAAATTAAAGTAAGGAATTATCATGCAAAAAGTAATTCACAGAGCCGAAACCCGTGGTCATTTTAATCACGGGTGGCTCAACACTTATCACTCATTCAGTTTTGCTGAGTATTACAATCCCGATCGCATTCAGTTTGGTTTGCTCCGGGTATTGAACGACGATGTAGTAAAACCGGGAATGGGCTTTGGGACCCATCCGCATAACAACATGGAAATTATTACCATTCCGCTGGAAGGTAAACTTGAACATCGCGACAGCATGGGAAATGGTTCTATTATCGAGGCTGGCGAAGTTCAGGTTATGACTGCAGGTTCAGGGATTACTCATTCAGAATTTAATCCTTCTCAGGATGAAGAGGTAAATCTTCTTCAGATTTGGGTTTTCCCGCGTGAACGAAACCTGACACCCAGATATGATCAAAAACGGTTTGACACTTCGAAAATGAAAAACCAGTTTTTGACAGTGGTTTCTCCGGAAGGTACAAATGGGTCATTGTTCATTCATCAGGACGCCTGGTTCTCGCTTGCTGAAACAGAATCCGATAAAGTTTTGAACTACCAACTTCACTCCAATACAGGAGGTGTTTATTTATTTGTGATTAACGGTGAGTTGGAAATCAGCGGCGATGTGCTGAAAAGCCGTGATGGAATCGGAATTTATGATATATCTGAATTATCGGTAAAGAGTCAAAAACAGACGAAATTTCTTGTCATGGAAATTCCCATGAATTAATTTCTCTGACGGACGAAAAGGTTCTCACCTTTTTAATTCATACAGTTCGTTGTACCTTTAATGAAAGAAAAAATCAGAAGGTATGCGAAAAGTGGCTTTGATAACAGGAAGCGCCAAACGTATCGGGCGGGCGGTTGCATTGCACCTGGCACAGTCCGGATGGGACTTGGCGCTTCATTATCATCACTCCGAAGCAGAGGCAGCCGAGTTAAAGAAAGAACTGAAACACATTAATCATCATAGTACCTTCAGGCTCTTTCAGGCTGATTTGGGCAACATATCGGACGTGGAAAATTTAATTTCCAATGTTATCAGCGCATTTGCAAGGCTCGATTTATTGGTCAACAATGCTTCCGTTTTTTACGTCGGAAACATCAAAGAAACTTCCTCGGAGTTGTTGCAGAAAAATCTGCAGATTAATTTTATGGCGCCGTTTGTTCTCTCCCGTGAATTTGCCAACCACGCCGATAACGGTGTCATCATCAACCTGGTGGACACCCGAATAAAACAGAACGCCTTCTCACATGCCGCTTACAGTTTGTCTAAAAAAGTACTTTGGGAGCTCACACTGATGAGTGCGTTGGAATTTGCCCCTGCATTCCGCGTAAATGCCATCGCTCCGGGGGCTGTTCTTCCTCCCGACGGCAAAGATGAAAACTATCTGAATGGGATCGCAAAAGATACTCCTCTTCAACAACCTGCAGGTTTGAAGCCAATTCTCCAAAGCCTCTCCTATATTTTGGAAAATGAGAACCTGACCGGCCAGATTTTGTACTGCGATAGCGGGGAACAATTGCTTTAACTTTTCGCGAATCATTTTGTTTTTATTTTCTGATGTGCTACTTTTTAGCCTGCTAACTTAGATTCTCCCGAAATGGCCCTGATACGCATTAAAGATCTGTTAATACGAACAATTATCGGTTTTAATCCGGACGAGCGAAAAAACCGTCAGGATGTACTGATTAATATTGAGATAGAAGTCGATACTCAGATAGCGACAGAAACCGATGAGCCGGATGGTATCTACGATTATAAAGCCATTACCAAACAGGTAATTACCCTGGTGCAGGAGAGTCAGTTCAACCTGCTGGAAAAGCTAACTCATGAAATCCTTTCCGTTATCATGAATGATGAGCGGGTGAAACGTGCCAAAGTTGAAGTTGATAAGCCTCATGCATTGCGATTTGCTGAATCGGTATCGGTTGTGATGGAGGAAAAACGATGAGTGAGGTAAACACCTGTGTAATAGGTATCGGTTCCAATATTCGACCGGAGGAAAATATTCGGGAAGCTCTCAGAATTTTGGAGGAGGAGCAAACGCTCTTATCGGTTTCGGCCATGGTACAAACCGAACCTATCGGTGTGGAAGAACAGCCATCTTTTATTAACGGAGCAGTAAAAGTATCCACATCAATGAATCAGGAGGAATTTTCTGCTTACCTGAAAAAAATTGAAGATCGGTTGAAACGGGACCGCACGCAGCCCCGTTTCGGACCCAGAACTATCGACCTGGATGTAGTTGTATGGAACGGTAAAGTAGTCGATCGCGATTATTATACTCGTGAGTTTTTAAAGAACGCTGTCGATGAGGTGCTCTGAATCAAAACCAATCTTCAAATCTTCTAGCTGAGAAAAGCAGCTGCTTTACTGAATACCTGCCGAAAACTCTCATCTACATCTTTTGCTATGCCATTATTGCTAACGGGAAATGGATTTTCATGACTGTATGGAAACGGAAAATCAAGTACTTCCATAGGAACCGGTATATTGCCTTTTCTTCCGTGCAACGTCTTGTCAATTGCTTCCGGTGGCATTACAGTATCTTTGGTTAGAGCAATGGAATAGACCTGTTGATTGTACTTTTTGAAGAAATGCTCTCTTTTTCGCTTCTTTTTTTCAATTCGCAACATGGTAACGAATGACTTCCACATCTCGCGAAAGCGAAGAATGCCATACATTTTCAGGATGGCCCTAATCTCCCGGTTTCGTTTGTGGAAAAACATTTGACGCAGGGTGAAAAATGCCTGGTTGTCCATAATGTATTTCGACGCTCCATTCATCTGGTCGAAGGTTGGACCACCACAAAACATAAACAAGCGGGCATTCTTCAGCAAACCTTTGGGGTTGGACAGGAAAAGAATTTCGGACAGAAACGCTCCGATGGAATAGGCAAAGAAGTCAATTTTCGTTCCGGCCGGAAAAAGCGCATGTTCCCCGCCGGTAATATGTTGCAATAAGTTGACTACATCCTGGTAACTTTGTGCGCCGGAAATGAAAAATTGTTCAGGACGTTCGTCCAGACGGCTGCTCAGGGCTGCGTTGGCAAACGAAATCTCTTTCAGTTCAGCTGAATTGGTTTTGCGTTCTTTTACCACAGAATTCATTTCCCTTGGATTGGTCCACTTTTGTGGAGAACGGTTCATGTGAAAAGCGATGGGAAACAGGATGACGGCTTTCCCGGTATGTTCTGCCAGATAATAAGCCCACGAAAAATACTTGTCCCAACTCCGCTCATTCAATCCGTGCAGCAGCAAAATGGCTTCATCCGGTTTCCTGTTCTTTTCGGGAACAAAAACCGGATACCAGAACTGATCGTTTTCAGGATAACTGGTGCCCAGTAGCTCGTGATTTGACAATGAAGCCGGGAGTAAATCTTTCCAATGATGCTTTTTTCTGAACTCAGAACGAAACTGAAAATTCCGGATGCTAACCTTACAGCCCTCCATGCTAATTTCGGATCTTGTCGGGTCAAAATGTGCCGAAATCATTTGCTGCATTTCTGTATAATCTTTCATTCTGGTTTTTTCACTGAAGTTGATAATCAGATTTTTCGATTGCAAGTTAGGTCTATATTAAGACTCAATGTTAGTGATTTGGTGCCTTTGCCATGAAGGCTCCTGATTTGGTATGGAATGTCATTTTACGGGATGAAATTTCCTATTCCGGGATAAAATTCCGGGCAGATTTTAATTACCAGTGCTGTTATCGAAGGGAGTCCTCTTCCGTATTTTGCGAATTTGAACTTGTCGTGTAGTTTTGAGTCGAAAATCCGGTTGGAATGCCGACCGTTTCGGATGATGTAAGTTGAAATATGTTTACTTTTAGCAGCGGAAGAAGTTAATTTTACCTCCCATTTTTATGGAAAGACCTAAAAACATACCTGAATATTTCATCAGTAAACGAAACATTTACGTTCAGATAGTTTTTACAACCGTCTTTGCCTATGCCTTTATAAATATTTACGAGCCTTTTGGCGCTGCACACTGGTACGCAATTACTAAATGGCAGTTTCTGCTGTATTCCGGATTGCTGGTTTTGCTTGGAATGGCCGTGGTGGTGGTGAGTCGCGTTATCATGTACCAAATTAACAAGGTCCGGCCGGTGTCAATTTTGCAGTACAGCTTTATGGTGGCCGGCGAAATTATTCTGATGGCTGCTTTTTTTGCCTCTATCGAAGATTTTGCACTGGATGATTCACGCAGTTATGCCGAGCTTTGGTTTATTGCCATTCAGAATACTGCACTTATTCTATTGATTCCTTATCTGATTAGCCTTCTTTATTTTGCATTTCAGGAAAAGAAAATCAAGCTTGAAAATCTCACCTTCGATTATTTTCGGAAACCTGTCATCGATTTTATTCCCTTTCGGGATGAAAATGGTGTGATGCGACTGAGCCTCAAAAAAAGCGACTTGCTCTTCCTCGAAGCCAGCGAAAATTATGTGCTCGTTCATTACCGTGTCCGGAATGAAATTAAGCAATACCTACTACGAAACAGCCTAAAAAAACTCGAAAATGAGATGAAGCTTCACCATATTTTGCGCTGTCACCGTTCTTATATGGTCAACATCGGGCAAGTTAAACTCATGCAAAAGGGCAAAAAAGGATTGGAACTTCATCTGTCCGGACCGGAAAATGTGGTTATTCTTGTTTCAAAAACTTACGAACCCGCCATCATCGCGGAACTCGATCTGTTGCCTTCTGCCAGTCAATCCGTGTAGTTGAACCAATGGAGGTTTTCATTCCCCAGGCATTTTATTAAGCGCCCTTTTGAGCCCTGTAAAAAAAAGAACAAGGGAAGTTTAAATCTTTCTACTGTTCTTTTCCCATCCTTCTACTTTTCTTTTTTCATCTTTCTAAGTAGAAGTATTGATCACTTATAAGTAGAAGTTTTCAAAAAGAAAAGTAGAAGTTTCTGAACTTATACGTAGAAGTTTTTGCTGCCCGACCAGACCTTTATTTTTGAGAACAAAATTGCTCCCGCAACAGCTAGGATGAAGAATCGAATTCAGATTTTATGATAAACTACGGTCGTCTGAAGTTCGTAATCGTTTTTATAGAAAAGTGTACACTTTAACCCCATTCGGAAAGCCATAAAACATCTGAGGTTCAATAAAAATTTTCCTATATTTGTAGACTTTTAAAAACCGGAGGTTTTCAATCATTATGACGAGGAAATTCAGGGAATATAAGGAGTTTGATCTATCGCAAATAAACAAGGATGTCCTGAGCTATTGGGAGCAGGACGATACGTTCCATAAATCCATGTCGACCCGTGAAGGACGACCGACATTCGTGTTCTACGAAGGTCCCCCTTCAGCTAACGGCCAACCGGGAATTCACCACGTCATGGCCCGGGCTATCAAAGATGTTTTTTGCCGCTATAAAACCCAGCAGGGTTACCTGGTAAAACGCAAAGCCGGATGGGATACCCATGGTCTCCCGGTAGAATTGGGCGTCGAAAAAATGCTCGGCATTACCAAAGAAGATATTGGTAAGAGCATCACTGTAGAAGAATACAACGCTGCCTGCCGCAAGGAGGTGATGAAGTACACCGACATGTGGGAAGACCTGACCCGGAAAATGGGTTACTGGGTCAACATGGACGACCCGTACATCACTTACGATAACAGATATATTGAAACGCTTTGGTGGCTGCTTCGCCAGTTGTACGACAAGGATATGTTGTACAAGGGGTATACCATTCAGCCTTATTCGCCTGCTGCCGGAACCGGTTTGAGTTCGCACGAACTGAACCAGCCGGGTTGCTACCGCGATGTGAAGGATACAACCTGTGTGGCGCAGTTTAAAGTGGTCCGCAACGAACAGTCGGAAAAACTCTTTGACGGCGTCGATACAGAATTATTCTTTCTGGCCTGGACTACCACTCCCTGGACATTGCCTTCTAACACGGCTTTGGCTGTGGGTGAGAAAATTCAGTATGTCCGCGTGAAAACATTTAATCCGTATACCGGAACTCCGGTAACGGTTATCCTTGCCAGGGACTTGTTGAGAAGTTATTTCCCTGAAAAGAATGAAGAACTTTTGCTGGAAGAATATGAGCCCGGCGATAAAAAGATACCGTTCCAGGTCAACGCTGAGTTTAAGGGCACCGATTTGGAAGGGACCACCTACGAGCAATTAATCCCGTGGGTAAAACCGATGGGCGATGCGTTCCGTGTCATCACCGGTGATTTTGTGACTACCGCCGATGGTACCGGTATTGTACATATCGCGCCTACGTTTGGTGCGGATGACGACCGTGTAGCGAAAAGAGCTGGCATTGCCCCGTTGATTTTAATTGACAACGAAGGCCGTCGTCAGCCGATGGTGGATAAGCAAGGACGCTTTTACCGTGTGAATGATTTGGATGCATCCTTTGTTGAGGAATTTGTGTCCAGCAATCAGTATGGGGAGTACGCCGGCAGGTATGTGAAAAATGCTTACGACGAAAGCCTGAGTGATGATGACGCTACACTGGATGTGGATATTTCGGTGATGCTGAAGAAGGAAAACAAAGCCTTCCGCGTGGAGAAGCATGAGCACAATTATCCGCATTGCTGGCGTACTGATAAACCGGTACTCTACTACCCGCTCGATTCATGGTTCATCAAGACGACTGCCGTTCGTGATGATTTGATCGAACTGAACAATACGATTAACTGGAAACCGAAATCGACCGGAACCGGCCGTTTTGGCAACTGGCTCGAAAATTTGGTTGACTGGAACCTTTCCCGGTCGCGTTACTGGGGAACTCCGCTGCCTATCTGGCGGACGGAAGATGGAGCTGAAGAGAAGTGTATCGGGTCGGTTGAAGAGCTTTACGGAGAAATCGAAAAGGCAGTAGCTGCCGGATTCATGGATAAAAACCCTTATGAAGGTTTTGTCCCGGGTGATTACTCCAAAGAAAACTACGACAAAATTGATTTACATCGTCCATATGTTGATAACATCGTGCTGGTTTCACCGAATGGTGAAAAGATGATGCGTGAACTGGATTTGATTGATGTTTGGTTCGACTCGGGCGCCATGCCTTTCGCGCAGATGCACTATCCGTTTGAAAACAAAGAGATTTTCGAGCAGGTGTTCCCGGCCGATTTCATTGCTGAGGGTGTTGACCAGACACGTGGATGGTTCTTTACGTTGCATGCCATTGCTACCATGACCAAAAAGTCGGTGGCTTTCAAGAATATTATTTCCAATGGCCTTGTTCTCGATGCCAAAGGAAACAAAATGTCGAAGCGGCTTGGCAATGCGGTCGATCCTTTTGAATCGATTGAAAAATACGGTTCCGATCCGTTGCGTTGGTATATGCTGACCAACTCCCAACCATGGGATAACCTGAAATTTGATATTTCCGGTGTGGAAGAAGTACGTCGCAAATTTTTCGGAACACTATACAATACCTACAGCTTCTTCTCGCTGTACGCGAATGTGGACGGTTTTGCATATAGCGAACATGAAATAGCTGCAGCTGAGCGGCCAGAGATTGACCGTTGGATTTTGTCGTTGCTTAACAGCTTGGTGCTCGAAGTTACCGAAGCGCTGGAAAGTTATGAGCCTACCCGTGCAGGACGCGCTATTTCTGAATTTGTTACTGAGAATTTGTCGAACTGGTATGTACGTTTGAGCCGGAAACGTTTCTGGGGTGGAGAATATGGTACTGATAAGATTTCGGCGTACCAGACGCTTTACACCTGCCTGGAAACGGTAGCCAAACTGGCCGCTCCAGTGGCTCCGTTCTACATGGATCAGCTCTTCCGCGATTTAAACGCCGTAACTGGCCGCGATGCGGATACCTCAGTTCACCTGACCGAATTTCCAAAAGCAGATAGTACGCTCATCGATAAATCGCTGGAGGAACGAATGGATATTGCACAGAAAGTTTCATCCATGATTCTTGGTCTTCGCCGTAAGGAGAAACTGAAAGTGCGCCAACCTTTGGCCAAAATCATGATTCCGGTGCTGAATGCTCATTTCCGTGAGCAGTTTGAGGCTGTGCGGGATATTATTTTAACCGAAGTCAACGTTAAAGAAGTAGAATATATTGACGATGCTGCAGGCATCATCAAGAAAAAAATAAAACCGAATTTTAAGACCCTTGGGCCAAAGTACGGCAAGATCATGAAGCAAATTGCCGGCGGTATCAATCAAATGACACAGGACGACATTGCCCGTTTCGAAAAGGATGGAACGTATGCACTTCTGGCAGGTGATGAGACCGTAGACCTTAGTCTTGAAGATGTGGAAATTCTTTCGGAAGATATTCCGGGATGGCTGGTGGCCAGCGAAGGTGGGCTGACTGTTGCACTGGATATTGAAGTGTCGCCTGAATTGCGGCAGGAAGGTATTGCCCGCGAGTTTATTAACCGTATTCAAAATCTCCGGAAGGAAAGCAATTTTGAGGTAACCGATAAAATTCTGCTTCAGATTGCCCGGCACGAGGTGATCAATGATGCGGTAACAAACTTTAGTGATTATATCAGTAACCAGACCCTGGCTTCGAATCTTGAACTGGTTGATGCCATTGAGGACGAAAGGGCCAGATTGGTTGAGATTGATAAAGGAGTTGAAACCTATATTATGGTTGAGAAGGTAGGAAAATGATTTCCCATCGGTCAGCCATGAATTTGTTAGCTGAAAAAAGTTAAATTAGTCAGCTGATTTTAAGCCTATATTCACCTTAATACTTTTTACATTATGGCTGAAAAGATGAGATATTCAGATGAAGAATTGGCCGAGTTCAAGGACATCATTCTGAAGAAACTTGAAAAAGCGAAGAAAGACTATGAGTTGTACCGCAATGCCATTACCCATGGAGACGGAAACGATACACAGGACACTTCGCCTACATTTAAAGTGCTTGAAGAAGGAGCTGCCACACTTTCCAAAGAGGAAGCCGGGAAACTGGCTCAGCGTCAGCAAAAATTCATTCAGCATCTGGAAGCTGCATTGATCCGTATCGAAAACAAAACCTACGGGATTTGCCGTGAAACCGGAAAATTGATTTCGAAAGAACGACTGCGTGCCGTTCCTCATGCCACGCTCAGTATCGATGCGAAAAATAAGCAACGGTAATCGTACAGGCAGAGGTAACTGGATGAAAGTTGTAAGAAATAAATGACATATTTTGTCCGGGGTGGAATTCTACGCTCCGGATTTTTTTTAATAGTTTGTTGAAAATATATGATAATGGGTAAGAAAACCAGCTCGTTGTTGATCGTCCTTCTGATTCTGCTGGCCGATCAGTCACTGAAGTTTTGGGTGAAGACGCATATGATGCTCGGACAAGAGTATTCTGTTTTTGGGAAATGGTTTGTCATTCATTTTGTGGAAAATAACGGAATGGCTTTTGGGTTTGAATTTGCCGGAAATTACGGTAAAATTTTCCTCAGCGTATTCCGGATTGCCGCTGTTGCTGGAATTGGCTGGTACCTGACTAAACTATGGAAACGCGATGTTCCTTTCGGTTTAATTGTCAGTGTTTCACTTATTATGGCCGGAGCCATCGGCAATATTCTGGACAGCGCATTTTACGGGATGATTTTCAGCGATAGCTATGGACAGGTAGCAACGCTCTTTCCTCCTGACGGAGGCTATTCTACCTTTTTGCATGGCCGCGTGGTCGATATGCTCTATTTTCCCATTCTTGAGGGACATTACCCGATGTGGTTTCCTTTTTGGAGCGGACAGGAATTCATCTTTTTCCGCCCGGTTTTCAACCTGGCAGATTCGTCAATTACCATTGGGATTTTCCTGATTCTGCTTTTTTATCGCCGTTTTTTTGACCGGCAGGTCACGGAAACTTCTTCTATTACTCAAACTGAAAATATAGATTAAACAATATAGAAAAGCCGGTGAATCCACCGGCTTTTTCATTTCATAAGATGTAATCTATTAACCCGAATTTCAGATTCAGAGAATCTTTAAAAAGTGCGTTCGCTTAGTAATTGTCCTTCCGAGCCATATTTTTTCCATGTGCCGGCTTTTTCACCATCCACATAGTTCATTTCATAAATAAGGTTACCCTGATCATCCCAGATTTTCCATTCACCATTCTTCTTACCGTTTGCGTAATTGGCAACAGCAACCTTTACTCCATCCTGGTTGTAAGTAACCCATGTTCCGTCCATTTCATTGTTCTTGTATGAACAGATGCCTTTCAATTTGCCATCTTCGAAATAGATCTGGGCTTTTCCGTCCTTTAATCCGTCTTTCAGGATCATCTTCATTTTCGGATTACCATTATCGTAATACTGGGTATATTCACCAGAATAGGGTTTTGAATCGGCATAGTATATACCGTCTACTTTATCAATATTCTGAGCGAAAGTATTGGGTAAAAGGAAAAGCAATATTGCGATCAATCCAATTAACATCTTCATAACAACCTCCTTATCTCTTACGTGTTTTATTATGCTAAAGTTAAGTAAAAGTTAACTGAATTGATTTTGGGTTAACAAAAAATTAATGTTAAATAATTATTTCAAAATTTGAATGGTTAATTCAATATTATGAGTCTAATGCATTACCTGTAACGTGCATTAGATTGATATTTTAACATAAACATGGATATTCATATTTTGGGGAGCATTGATTTTGTTGAAAAGGGGAAGAAGGAGGAAGCAAAACCAGTGAATTATGAGGAATTTCCGAAACAAAATGATAAAAAAAGACCCGTCTGATTTATTCAGAGCGGGTCCCATTTTTTGTTGAAATGAAATCAGTTTGAGTTCTTCAAGCTAAAATCAACTTCATTGGCTTTTGGTGTGAGTACGATATTTTCAACTGTCGAATTCTCGTATGAAATATATGAAGCGGTTAGTTTGTAGGTTCCCTGTTTCAAGTCATTAAAACTGTACTTTCCGTCAAAATCAGTATAAGCTACCTTATCGGTTCCATCAAGTGTCACTTTTACGCCTACCAGACTTTCATTGGTGTTTTTGTCTATTACTTCTCCATAGAGTTGCGTTACCTGGGCACTGGTGGTTGGTGTATTTTCCGATTTGCTTTCCTTATTTGCTGCCATGGCTAATACAGTGCTTCCAACCAATAAAACTGATAAAACAATTTTTTTCATCTCGTTAGTGTTTGTTCGATAGGAAAATTATGGTTAAAAGATTACAGGGTAGTTACAAAAGTGTTAAGATCTGATTAAACTCAAATCTTAATGGTTTTCTTTTTAGTTTGATATTTAAGAAGATCAGGGCTAGCATTGTTCCTGTATTCCGGTCATAAAAATGTCCACTTCCGATGAAGCTGACCTTTCGATATTAAGAATGAACCATACCCGATAAGGGTTAATGGTTCATTCATTCTGTTTATGAACAATCAATTTGGAGAATTAGAATAATTCCGCATGCTGTACGGTTAAATTGACTGCTTTAACAGATTTTTATAGGAAGTTCATATCATGGTTTCAATTTGAAGTAAACTTTGTATTTCTTTTTGCCGCTATTTTCTTTGCTTCCTACCAGGTAAAAATTCACTGCTTCATATTCGGGGAACACATTTTTCCACATAATATAAGCCATTGAATCCTGACTGGTTGGTGGATTTGACGGTAGTCCGAATCGTGCGATGCTCTCAGGCTTGTAGGGCATCGATGGCTTGTTGACGATAATCTCAATCAGCTTACCGTCTTTGTAGCGAAATTCTGATGAATCCATTGCATAATACAACTGGATGAACCGCGGCTGTCCAAAGAATAATCGATAGTAACTTGAATCGGGCACGGCATGCAGAAGCTTTTTTACTTCGGTTGTGTCCGGATGTCCCTTTATCTGCGTAGCATCGAAAATAAGGCCATTTCCGGGCTGATTACCACTGCAGGCAAATAAGAGTAACGACCACACGAAAATGATGAAAATAAGACCTGATTTTTTCATGAAACACTGTTTACTGTTTACTCAATCGATAGTTGAAAGTTATTGCATACGTACGGCCCTGCTGGTATTTCGTTGTGTAATAAACGTTATCGCCAAGTGTAATCTGTTCCTTGTACGTATTATTCATAATGTTTTTCGCTTTGAAAAGCAGCGAACTGCGCTTCGATATGTTTTTCTTCAGGGTGAAATTCATATCAGGCATGGGTTGCAGGTAAATTGATGGCAAATCTATCTGATACACAATCAGCCTTTTGCCACTTACGTTAAAACTCAGGGTTGATTCCCAACCTTTGTCAGGATTGTCATAAGAGAGACTTCCATTAAAGGTGTAAGGTGCCTGGTTATACATCGGGCGGGTGTCTTTTGCTCCCGGATCCCAGCTGCGAATAGCCAATAATTCTTCGGGAGTGACATTTACATATGAGTAAACGTAAGTGAAATTGGCCGATACCCTGAAATTCTTCAACGCCTGAGTGAATGATCCCAGATTCTTCCGTACTTCAAATTCGGCACCATATAAGTTTGATTCCGGTACGTTCTTGAATTGAAACTGGCTTGTGGAACCGCCGGCACGGGGCAGCTGAGCGTTTTCTATAGGATTAAAGAATTTTTTATAGAATAAGCTTACGGACAGATACTCGCCCGGACTCGGGAATTTTTCCAAACGCAGGTCGAAGTTATTAACCAGCATGCGTTT
>ENA-ORXD01001322-ORXD01001322.1-sediment-metagenome-genome-assembly--contig:-NODE-1322-length-21310-cov-17.034239_pt1 | contig 21310 bp, 18 predicted proteins | sample MGYA00237862_ERZ511471 | MGnify/ENA metagenome assembly ERZ511471
GGGCACCTCGGTTGTTTGGTTGGATGTAATTATTGTATCCTGATTCCATTCCAGATCGGCAGAGAAATATTTGGTTTTTGGGCTTGAATTTAGGTGGCGCCGGTTGGTTCTCTTCGAGCTGCACGTCAAACAGACTGCCTATTGATGGTAATCAGAATTGTAACGTGATTATGGACGAAAAACCCTCCCAACCATAGGCCGGGAGGGAGGGGGATAACACGAAAGAAATGGGGAGACGCTTACGCCAGCACCATGCCGCCGTCGACCTCAATGGCTTGGCCGGTTAGGTAACGTGAATCTTTCGAGGCCAGGAAGGCCGTCACACCAGCGATTTCCCACGGCTCGGCGATGCGTTTCATGGGGCAATCGTTGGCGCGCATGGCCAGCCATTCTTCAGCGGTCAGGCCGTCGCGCCCGCCGATCACCGCGGCAACCGATTTCACCATTTCAGTCAGGGTGTTGCCGGGGCAAATGGCGTTGACGGTGACTCCGTAAGGGGCCAGGTCCATGGCGACTGAGCGGGTCAGTCCAATGACGCCCGATTTGGTGGCGGAATATTCGGATGTGGCAGGGAAGCTGGTTTTACCGGCCATGGAAGAAATATTGATAATACTGCCAGACTTTTGATTCATCATGGTTTCGGCGACTGCCCGATTGCAGAGGAACACACCGGTCAGATTGATATCCATAGCGCGCTGCCACTGTTTGAGGGGCAGCTCGTGGATCGGCGAACTGCTGTGAATTCCCGCGGCGGCGACCAGCACATCAATGCGACCCCAGCGGTCTAATACAGCCTTGAAAGCGCTGTTGACATTTTCTTCATCGGCTGCGTTGAGGTGCAGCGCAAGAGCTTCCACACCGAGTTCCCGGCATGCTTCAGCCACTGCGGCGTTGTTTTCATCGGATATATCCATTACCGCCACGTTGGCGCCTTCTTCCGCGAAGCGCAGCGCACAAGCTTTCCCAATTCCACTGGCGCCACCAGTAATCACCGCGACCTGTCCAACAAACCGTTTCATAGTATCTCCTTTAGAACATTTCTTGTGCCGAAAATTAGTTTATTTGCCTTCACGCTTGAAGGGTAATCCGGATGCGGCCGGCCAGCTGGCCTTGCCCACAAACAGCACCAAAGCGATTAAGGTAACAATGTAAGGAAAAGCAACCATAGCCTGGTAGGGAACGTTGATATTCATGGTTTGCATGCGTAATTGCAGGGCATCGGCCATGCCAAAAAGCAAAGCGCCCAGAAATACACCCAGGGGCTGCCATTTCCCAAACACGATGGCAGTATACGCAATAAAACCGCGCCCGCTGGTCATATTCTCTTGCCAGGTATTCAAAACGCCAATGGACAGGAAAGCCCCCGCCAGGCCAGCCAGGGCCCCCGCCAGTAACAGGGTGAGGTAGCGTGTACGCACGACATTGATTCCAACAGTGTCGGCGGCGTGCGGGTGTTCACCCACCGCACGAATTTTGAGGCCCCAGGTGGTGCGATAAAGCAAGAACCAAATCGCGGGAACCAGCAGAAAAGCCAGGTATACCAACGGATAGTGATTGAAAAATATGGGACCGATCACCGGAATATCGCCCAATAACGGTACTTTCCAGGTGCTGAGACTGGCTACTTTGACCACATCTTGAACCACGGCATCTTTTCCGCCGCCAAACACCAGGCCGAACAGCACACTGGTGAGACCAAGGGTGCCCATATTGAGCGCCACGCAGGTGACAATCTGGTGCGCGCCCACCGTGACGGCCATAATGGCATAGGCCAGGCCAATAAACATGCCAAAAATGATCGCCAGGAGCAATCCACCCCACACACTGCCAGTGAGATGGCTGCCAATCACCCCGCCCACGGTGCCCATTAGCATCATGCCTTCCATACCGAAGGTGACCAGGCCGGCACGTTCAGCCACCAGACCACCCATCGCTGCCAGTAATAATGGGGTTGTCATGCGAATAACAGCCACATAAAAATCAACAGAACCGAAAATACTGAGCAAGTCGTTAAGCATGGGTCACCTCGTTACTTTTGGCCTGGATCTCTTCATGCAGGTCGCGAGATTTTTTGGCCATCTGATTCTTTTTGATGCGGGTGGAGATGTCGAAGGTCGCGCCAGCAATGGCAAACAGAATAGCCATGGCCTGGATCACGTTAACCACCGCGATGGGAACGGCGGAGATGATTTGCATCTTATTGGCGCCAGCGCGCAACGCGCCAAAGAATAACGCCCCCAGCCCCACTCCAAAGGGGTGCAGTTGACCAATCAGCGCTACCGGGATACCAGTGAAGCCGGCATCGACCAGGAAGCGTTCAATCACACGATGTGAAGACCCCAATACTTCAATGCCACCCGCCAGACCAGCCAGCGAACCGCTGATCAGCGCGGTGGTAATAATGGTGCGTTTGACATCAATGCCCATATAACGAGCGGCGTTCTCATTGACGCCCACCGCGCGGGCGCGGAAGCCGGTGGTGGTCTTGAATGTGATCACGTACATGATCACGATCGCCACGATGGCAAGCACAATACCCAGGGTAATGCGGTTAAGGGCTGGTGTGGAGATGAAATCCAGATAGCTTTGCGAGTGACCGAATAATCCAAGCATGAATTTGCTGTTGAGCAAGTTTCCCAGGGAGGGCAGCTCAGCCGCAAGGGGAATCTCGGCTGATTTTGGGTAGGGTTGTGAGGCGTCTTTGATGCCCAGCCAATTTACCAATGTCCAGGCCTGGTCAACCCCCTTGGTGGGGTGGTCGATGCGCAAAGCCCACTCAAAATATTGGATGGCGATGTAGTTGATCAGTAACGTGGTCAGCACTTCGTTGAATCCACGAGAAGCCTTTAGATAACCGGGAATCAGGGCCAAAAGAGAACCCGCGGCAGCCGCAGCCAGCATGCACAATGGAATCAACAGGATACCGGGAAGATCAGTAAAAGTCACTGCCACCCAGGTGGCGGCCAGACCCCCCATGAAGAGCTGCCCTTCAGCGCCAACGTTGAAAAAGCCGCTGCCATACCCATAAGCCACCGCCAAACCGGTGAAGATCAATGGGGTCAGACGGGTAAGGGTGGTCGCAATGGCATTGAGGCTGCCAAATGCACCGCTGAACAACGCGGCGTATGCCTCAATGGGATTGCTGCCCCAGGCCAGAATCAGCACACCCGAGACAATAAAAGCTGCCAGAATGGCTAACACTGGAATGAGAATGTTCAGGGATGAATCGAGAAGTCCGGTGATCCAAGAGGGAGTAGAATTTCGTGTTTTCATCAGGCTTCCTCAACTTCCTTCCGCTCGTTTGGTTGAGCCGGCATGCGGCGAACCCCGGCCATCATTTCACCAATCTCATGGATTTGCGCGTCTTTAGCCGAGACAATCCCCATGATTTCGCCCTCATACATGACGGCAATGCGGTCAGAAAGGGATAAAATCTCCTCCAGTTCGGTGGAGATGAGCAAGATGGCAGCCCCATTGTTACGCGCTTCCACCATCTGTTTGTGAACGTATTCCGTCGCGCCAATATCCAGTCCGCGGGTAGGTTGAGCGGCGATAAGCAGGTCGGGGTCGCGGCTGACTTCGCGAGCCAGAATTACTTTTTGCTGATTACCGCCCGAAAGTAGTTTAACCAATACTTTTGGACCGGGGGTTTTTACATCGTAATCCTTAATTGCCTTCTCGGCAAATTCATCGATTTGTTTTCGTTGTAAAAAGCCACGAATCGAAAAAGGTTGTTTGCGGAATGTTTTTGAGATCAGATTTTCCATCACCTGGAAATCCATCAATAAGCCGGTATGCTGCCGGTCTGGCGGAATATAAGCGACGTTCATATCCAAAATTTCGCGCGGAGTGCGGTTGGTGGCATCTTTGCCGTTTACCGATACGCTGCCATTGGTGCAGGGACGCAATCCGGCGATCACATCTCCCAATTCGGTTTGACCGTTTCCATCCACGCCGGCAATGCCGACAATTTCATTCCGGCACACTTCCAAATTGACACCATTGAGAGCGGGAAGGTCGCGGTCGTTTAACGCGTGAACATCTTTCACCGAAAGAACCACCTGGCCCGGTTCAATTTCGGGTTTATCCATTTTGAGGAATACATCCCGGCCAACCATCATGCGGGCCAATTCTTGCTGGTTGGTATTACCAATATCCACAGTATTGACTACACGGCCATCGCGTAACACGGTCACCCGATCGCAAACAGCCATGACTTCTTCTAATTTATGGGTGATAAAAATGATTGATAAACCCGCCTTCGTCAATTCCTTCAACACTGTGAACAATTCTTCCACCTCACCTGGGGTCAGTACTGCGGTGGGTTCATCCAAAATCAATAGTTCGGCTTCGCGATAGAGCGCTTTGAGAATTTCAACGCGCTGTTGAACCCCTACGGGCAGGGTCCATATCTGGGCTTTTGGATCGACTTTTAGGTGGAACCGCTCACCTGTTTCACGGATTTTTTGCTCTACGGATTTAAGATCCAATAAAGGCTCACGGGTAGATTTCAGGCCCAAAACTACATTTTCCGCGACGGTGAGGGGTGGCACAAGCATGAAATGCTGGTGAACCATACCAATGCCCAGCGATATCGCGTCACGAGCCTGGTGAATCTCAACTTCCTGACCTTTCCAATAAATTTTGCCTTTTGAGGGCTGGTAAACGCCGTAAACACAGTTCATCAGGGTGGTTTTCCCGGCGCCATTTTCACCCAATAACGCGTGGATCTCTCCACTTTTCACTTCCAGGTCCACGTTGTCATTGGCTAACACACCGGGGAACGTTTTCTGAATTTTTTCCAGGCGTAGGAGTTCAGTCATAATCCTTACCTTTTCGGGGACTACACTTCTCGTCTTGGTTGGGGTTTGTGGGTGGTTTCCACAAGGAAGAAAACCACCCACTGAAAACAGTTTGGTGCAAAGAGATCAGAGTGGTTTAGAGGTCTCTGCGAACATCCAGATTGGGTAAACTGCTGGGATCTGCCAGATATTTCTGAACCATATCGACGAACTCTAGTTCAACATCTTGGGGAACGAGGCCGTACATCGGATTGGTGTAAACCACACCTTCTTCCATACCCAGGGCGAAATGTCCGCCCGGTTTGCCTTCGGCAATCATTTTCAGCATGGTGTCCACTTCGAGGGCCACATTCTCGGTCCAACCACCAATCACAAAGTCGGGGCCGAGGTAGTTCTTGTCCTTTACCCAGGAGATGATGCGCAGGCCAGTATTGCCAGCATCGTAGGCTTCTTTAGCCGCTTCGATGCCACCGGTATCGCCAGCGTCAGCGAGCATGATGATCACATCGGTGCCCTGTTCGATGGCGGCTTTGGCCAATTCTTTGGTTTTGGCGGGATCAGCCCAACTGCCAACATAGGTGTCGACAACTTCGGCGTCAGAGCCAGTGTCCGCACAGGCGGCGCGGGCCATCTTAACCTGGTGCTCAACAGCGGGGAATTGGGTGCCAATGATGAAGCCAACTTTGCCGGTTTGGGTGATTTTGCAGGCCAGCCAGCCCATGAAGTAACCACCTTCACCCACGGAGAAACCGACGGTGTAGAGGTTGGGAACATCGCTGGCGATGCCATTGGTGTGAACAAATTTAACATCCGGGTATTCTTTGGCAACTTCAATGGCCTGGTCGGCGTATTCGTAGCCGTGCGCCATGATAATCTGGTATCCGGCTTCAGCATAATCGCGCATGACCTGGGCGGCGTCTTCCACTTTCACACTCTCGGTATAGGCGATATCAATGCCATATTTATCGCGGGCTTCGGTGAGGGCCAGATAAGCATTGGTGTTCCAACCGGCATCATTGACTGGGCCGGAGAGAATGGCTGCCATTTTCATACCGCCTAAGACAGTGGAAGGATCAAAGGCTTCGGCCTCTTTTTCTACCACAACGGTCGAGACGACTTCGACCTCTTTTTCAACGACCACGGTCTTTTCTACTTCAACGACCTGGGGTTCTGGCGCGGCGCAGGAGGTTAAAACCAGCGTAAAAGCAACCAGTAGGGTGAGAACAACAACAATACTCTTATTTTTCATCTTGCCTCTTCCTTATCTTTTTGATTGTAACAATTGGTTATCGCAATAATCGGTCGAACAATTTTGTTCCAAAATGCATTACGGTCCCAATCCGGTTCTTCTGTTGAGTTTCCTCCTTTCGTGAATATGATGCTGGGTTATTTTCCTTCAAGAATCAGCATGGCTTCTGCAACGGTAGCATTGTGATGCAAAATGGCCACGACTGCCTGAGTCATTCGTTTGGGGTCATCCGCCTGGAAGATATTGCGCCCGATGGCCACACCAGACGCACCGGCTTTTACCGCTTCGTAGATATCGGTAAGCATGATCTGCTCGCTGCCCTTCTTGGCGCCGCCCAAAATTACCACCGGTTTATAGCAGCCCGCGGTGACTTTCTCAAAGCCTTTGGCGTACGGCGTTTTGATAAAATCGGCTCCCAAATCAGCCCCCACGCGGCTGGCTAACGCCACATTTTCAGCTGAACGCAGTTCGGGGGCGCTATCAAATCCACCGGGTACCATCTCGGCCATCACCGGCATTCCCCAGCGATGCGCTTCACGAACAGCTTCGGCCAGGTTCTCCAAGGACTTCACTTCGGTGACGCCACCTGGAAAAGCGGATACCGCCAGAGCGTCTGCTCCGATGCGTAAAGCGGCTTCAACGCTGTAAAAAAGCGGGGCATTGGTATTGGGGTCGCCCAATTTACTGGGTCCGCCGTCTGTACGCATGATCAAACCCAAAGAAGCCAGTTCCCGGGTAAAATGGCGGGCTACGCCATAAGGCACCAGGACCGCGTCTGCGCCGCCTTCGGCAACGAGAGAAATGGTTTTTCCGGGATCTTCCAGCCCTTTACAGGGACCATCAATCAAGCCGTGGTCCATGGCGACAATCAGGGCTTTCCCATTGGCGCGAAAAATTCGATTCATTCTACGTTCAGTCATATATTCCTCATTCAATCCATCAGTTTCTACAATTCTAAAAGGTTGGGCTGGCTACACCAGCGCGTTCAAAGAGTTTTTTGCAGGTCTGCCGGGCATCGGAAAGAATTTTTTCCTCATCCACACACAGGATTTGTTTATCCTCCATTAAGATTTTTCCATCCACAATCACAGTATCCACAGCGGAGCCAGAAAGGTTGTATACCAGTGTGGAGGCGACACTATGAACTGGCACAGCAAAGGGTGAATTCAGGTCGACAAGCACCAGGTCGGCCTTTTTCCCGATTTCCAACGAGCCGGTTTGCTTGGGCAGACCCATCGCCAGCGCGCCTCCACGGCAGGCCATATCCAGCACATCTTCAGGCAGCAAAGACATGGCATCCAGTGTGGAGACTTTGGCCAGCAAGGCGGTGGTTTTAAGCACTTCGAGCATATCCTGGTTGTTGTTGCTGCCGGGTCCATCTGTGGCCAGCGCTACCGGAATGCCTTTACGCCGCATTTCACGGATGCGGGGCGCACCGGAAGCCAGGTACATATTCGAAACCGGGCAATGTACCACCACAGCGCCGTGTTCAGCAATCAGGTCCAGTTCGTGATCGTCCAGCCAGACAGAATGCACCAGTTGTACGTTCGGGGCTAACACACCCAGGTTGGATAACCAATCTACATGGCGGCAGCCGCGTTTTTCGAGGTTCATTTCCACTTCGGTGCGGGTCTCGGCGACATGAATCTGGTTGCCAACACCCCATTCTGTGGCCAGCTGGGAGGTGGTTTTCATCAGGTCATCTGAGCAGCCCCAGGGGATCAGCGGTCCAAACCCAAACTGGATGCGCCCATCAGCCTGTCCGTGCCAGGTTTGGTAAACTCGCTGGGTTTCTCTTAGAATGTGCTCGGGGGTGAGCTGCAAGGCAGGGTGGTAGTTCATATCTGCCCAGGCATAAGAGAGGGTAAAGCGCACACCGGTATCCACAGCGGCCTGGCAAACACCATCATCATTGCCGGGGTGGGTGTGTATGTACTGGTGATCGATAATGGAAGTGGCGCCGCCGCGCAGATTTTCGATGAGGCCCAGCAGAGCGGCCATGTGCGCTTCTTCGGGATTGAGATTTTGAGCGACCGGCCAAATCGCGGATTTCAACCAATCCAATAGCGGTTTATCATCTGCCAATCCGCGCAGAAAGGTCTGGAAAAGATGGGTATGGCAGTTGGCTAAGCCGGGGATGACTGCCATGTCGGTGGCATCGAGCACACGATCGGCGGATTCCTTCAGCGCTGGCGGGGGGGTGCCGGAGCCGACCGCGCGAATGGTATCCCCTTCGATCAAGAGATAGCCGGGGCTGTAAAGATTGGCGTTGGCGTCCGCGGTATAAATGGAACCGTTTTGGATCAGTAGTTTCATGAGTGGCTCCTAAGAGGATTTGCGATGCCCAAAGCGTTCTCCGCCGTCCACGAAAAGCACATCGGCAGTGATGTAATCGGCTTTCGCCAGAAAGACTACGGCGTCAGCCACATCTTCGGCGCGACCCCAGCGATTCAGTAAAGTGTTTTTGCCGGTCGCTTCGATCATTTCGGGGGTGTAATCGGGGGGCGGCAGCACGGGGCCGGGAGCGATGGCATTGACGCGCACGGCAGGGGCTAATTCAAGGGCGGTCTGGCGCATGAGCGCCATTACACCGGCTTTGGCAACAGAATGCGCGGTAAAGTTCGGCCAGGGCTCCCAGGCGGAAAGGTCCACGATGAAAAGGATGGCGCCTTCGCCGCGGGAAAGCATTCCCGGAGCAACAGCATTGACACAGTAAAACGAGCCGTCTAGCGCAATGCGGGTGACCTTTTGCCAGCCGCTAAAATCGTTGGTAGGGAAGGGAGTGGCTTCGAAGACCGAGGCGCTGTTCACCAGAACATCGATGCCGCCAAAGACCCGATTTGCTTTCTCAACCATGTTGTAGACCTGCTCCGCTTCGGCTACATTGGCCTGGACAGCCAGAGAGCCAACTCCCAGAGCCTGAATTTCTTTGGCAGTCTCTTCGGCGGCTTTGGCGGATTGGTTGTAATTAATCACCACATTCATCCCCTGGGCGGCCAGCGCCAATGAAATGGCTTTGCCCACGCGATGCGCGCCGCCAGTGACAAGAGCAGTTTTGCCTTTGAGTTCCATAAGAAGTTCCTTGATTAGAAAATGCCTGGGGTTAGAACCGAAATCCAGACCGCGTCACGATCCCGGGATGCGCATTGCAGCGCGATCAAATCATCGCCGTCAAAATAAATTGTCGCGCCGCTGCCCAGGATGTGCGTGCCGCTAACCAGCTCGACCAAAAGTTCACCTTCCAAAACGTAGATGAATTCTTCGGTTGGCTGGCGGAGTTTGCGGGCTACATTGGCAGTGCCGGGGGCCAGGCGACCGCACAACGCTTCCATTTTTCGGCCAGTGTCGGGAATCAGCTTTTCGTAGGTTACACCGGAAAGAGGGAGGTATAATCGCGGTCGATGGTTGGGATGAACTACCGGGGAGTATTCCTGGCTCTGATGGGAATTGAAGGTTAATTCCGTCAGTGATTCGAGAACAGGTTCGGGCTCTTGATCCAGGAAATAAAAAAGTGGAACGTCTAGCGCTTCCGCAATGCGGCGAAGGGACTCCAGCGAAACGCTGGTTTTATTGTTTTCCACCTGGCTGAGGAAAGAGGCGGTCAAGTCGGTGCGCCGCGCTAATTCACGCAGGCTGAACCCCAACTCGAGCCGGCGTTCGTGTAACTTAAACCCCATGGTTGAATCCAGCATACTTCCGTTTATCCTTCCCGGCGGCCTGCACGCAGCGCCACCTGATCAGCCGGTACGATAACAGCAGAAAAGCACAGCCTAAAAGCTGGAGACGTTTATGTTACATGAAGTTCAGAATCAGAATGAATACCGATAAATGGTGCAAATGAGGAGTAAGCCGGCCATAATAAATTCTGCGGAAAGCTCCAGGTCAGAAATTTTGGTCAACCTACCCGATTTTTAAGGTCAGAAGCTCGATCGTTCGTCCACTTTAATTGTTAACCAATATTTACTTATTTTTGAGTGAAACTTAACAATAGCCAATCAAGTTCAATATAAATGTAAATAAAAAACAATTACTTCATAATAGTATAGAAAAATGACGATCTTGTCAATAAGGACTTAACATAAATGTTTGTTAATACTTTACGTACCATGGGGATGACAGGCGAAGAAACTCATTGGGCACGAAGGAATGATTCTCAGGGGGTGTGATGATAAAATAGTATTGTTGAATGCAATTTACCCAATTCAGGAGCAATTATGTCTTTAGTAACCTCTACTCCCGCCTGGATCGCGCTGGCAAAACACCAACAGCAAAGTGTTGGGGTGAGCATGCGCCAGTTATTTAAAGAAAACAAGCAGCGGTTTGACCGGTACCATCTGAAGCATGGTGAGATTATTTTCGATTATTCTAAGAACCGCATCACTGACGAAACCCTAAGCCTGCTGATTGACCTCGCCAAACAAGCTGGTTTGGAGGGGTGGATTGAAGCCATGTTTAGCGGAAGTAAAATCAATTTAACCGAGAAACGCGCCGTTTTACACGTCGCTTTACGCAATCGCTCAAACCGGCCAATTATCGTGGATGGGCAAGATGTAATGCCCGAAGTGAACCGTGTGCTCGCAAAAATGAAAATCTTCACCGAACAGGTGCGCGGTGGAAACTGGCGGGGTTACACGGGCAAAGCCATTACCGACATCGTTAATATTGGCATTGGCGGCTCGGATCTGGGACCGAAAATGGTGACCACGGCGCTCACACCCTACGCGCGCCCCGATTTGCGCGTGCATTTCGTTTCCAATGTGGACAGCACCGATGTGGTAGAGACCCTGAAAGGTCTGAATCCGGAAACCACTTTGTTCCTGGTGGCTTCAAAAACCTTCACCACCCAAGAGACCATGACCAACGCGCAATCGGCCCGCGCCTGGTTGCTGGCGGCGGCTAAAGAAGAAAGCGCGGTAGCGCGCCATTTTGTGGCCATGTCTACCAATCGGAAAGAAGTGGAAAAATTTGGTATTGATCCCAATAACATGTTCGAGTTCTGGGATTGGGTCGGTGGGCGGTATTCGCTCTGGTCGGCGATCGGCTTATCCATCGCGTTGTATCTTGGTTTTGATGTCTTTGAAGAACTGCTGGCTGGCGCGCACAGCGTGGATGAACATTTCCGCACCGCGCCCTTTGAGCAAAACATACCGGTGATCATGGCCTTATTGGGAATCTGGTATAACAATTTCTGGGAAGCGGATACTTACGCCATTTTGCCGTATGACCAGTATTTGCTTCATTTTCCGTCTTATTTCCAGCAAGGCGATATGGAAAGCAACGGCAAGCGGGTCACCCGCCAGGGTGAGCAGGTGAATTATTCCACCGGCCCGATTGTGTGGGGTCAGCCCGGCACCAACGGTCAGCACGCGTTTTATCAACTGATCCACCAGGGCACCAAGTTAATTCCCTGCGATTTTCTGGTGGCAGCCAACAGCGCCAATCCCTTGGGGGAGCACCAATCGATTTTAATTTCACACTGCCTGGCGCAGACCGAGGCGTTGATGAAAGGCCGCACAACCGATGAGGCGCGCGCGGAACTGGCGAAAGCTGGATATGAAGGAGAAGAACTGGAATTGCTGGCGGCGGCCAAAACATTTCCCGGCAATATCCCCACCAACACATTCATCTACCCGCGATTGACGCCTTTTGTGTTGGGCAGTCTGATCGCGCTGTACGAGCACAAAATCTTTACTCAGGGTGTTATTTGGAATATCAACTCATACGATCAAATGGGTGTGGAGTTGGGCAAGCAGCTGGCCAAAGTGATTTTGCCCGAATTAACCGGCGAAAGTGAAGCAGTAAACCACGATACATCAACCAATGGATTGATTAATCTGGTGAAAAAGATGAGAGAGTAATCCCCGCGCTGGGTTTAAACGATCCAGTGGAATTCAATCCACCCCCCACCCTTTCAAGAATCGCGGAAGGGTGGGGTTTTTATTTTTACGGTTACAGGATTTGGATTTTGCCAGGGCAAAGGGGTAGCCAATCGCGTCATAGGCTAAAGAGCATCAGGAAGATGGGCGGCAAAACCAGGCAGGGGATGACCAGTCCAAAGCAGCAGCAGCAACCATTGCTGGCAGGTGTGGGGTGGTTCTCCGGATTGTCTTCGGTGTAGAAAGGATCGTAGTAGTCGTAGATGCCGTTATAGTAGCCGTCATAATCGTTTTGATTGTCGTTATAGTACATTGCTCCCCCACATTCATTGTGGCCATTATACCCTGTTCGAGCTTTAAATTAAAAATCCGCCAGAGACAACCCGGCGGATTAATTTAATGCTTTTACGCTTTTGCGGCGATTTTTTTATATTGCTCGACCATCGCGTCGATCGTCAGGGTGCCGGGGTAGAAGCCCAAATCGGCAACCGATTGAGCCAGCTGGGTGATTTGCGGAGGTTCAATGTAGGTTTTTGCCAGTTCTTCCGTTTGGGCAAACACCTCATCAGTGGGACCGTCCAACAGGATGCGGCCGCTGCCCATTGCCACAACCCGGCGCGCGTATCGCGCGACGATGGGCATCACGTGGGTGATGACAATGATGGTGTGACCGCGTTCCTGATTGAGACTGAGCAGAAAGTCCATGATCTCCAATGATTGGCGCGAATCCTGACCGGTAGTGGGTTCGTCGACGATGATCACCTTCGGGCGCAGCGCCAGAATGGAGGCAATAGCCACTCGCTGGCGCATGCCCTTGGTGAGGAAAAAGGGATGTTCAGTGAAATTATCTTCGGGAAGCCCCACCACTTTCGCGGCTTCTTCCACGCGGGCTTTGACTTCATCTTCAGCCAATTCGATGTTGCGTGGTCCGTAGGCGATTTCATCCCAGCAATTGCTGTTAAAGAGCTGGTGATCGGGGTTTTGGAATACATACCCCACCCGGCGAACCATTTGAGCGATTGGCGTGGTGCGAGAGTTGAGCCCGTCGACGAGAATGTCGCCTTCAGAGGGTTTAAACAAGCCGTTAAGGCATTTGGATAGGGTGGTCTTCCCGGAGCCGTTTTGGCCAATGAAGGCAATAAATTCACCTTGACCGATATTCAGGTTGATGTTGTTTAATGCCTGCGTGCCATCGGCATAGCGGAACACCAAATCCTTGACTTCAATATAGGGTTTCTGGTTGTCACTCATTTTGCACCTCCCGCCATTTGCGCCAGATTGGCGCGCAGAGATTGGGTGGCTTCTTCAACGGTCAGCGGAAGGGCGCCACTGTACACCTGGTTGAGGGTCAGTTGATGGAAAAACTGCATGGCATCGGGCGGGAAAATTCCTTTTTCCATCAGCATGGCTATTTGGGAGAAGAAGGCGCGCGTTTCGTCTTCCAGGACCAGTTCTCCATTGAGCATGAATGCCATGCGGTCAGCCAGCGGGATGAGGTTCTCCAGGCTGTGTTCGATCACGATGATTGTGTTGTTCTGCTCTTTTTTGAGCTTGGCCAGCACATCAAACACGCGCTTGCGGCTGATTGGATCGAGCATGCTGGTCGGTTCATCCAGAATCATCACTTTGGGGGTCATGGCCAGAACGGCGGCAAGGGCCACCCGCTGTTTTTGCCCGCCTGAGATTTCGTAGGGAGGTTTTAGAAGCAAAGGCTGTAAATCGGTGAGGCTTACCACCCACTCGAGGCGCTCACGGATCTCCGCCAGAGACATTCCCAGGTTTTCCATACCAAAAACCAGTTCATCTTCCACGGTCATGGCGGTGAATTGGGCTTCGGGATCAGAGAAAACCACCCCCACTTGCTGCTGCAGAGCCCCTTTATCGTACTCTTCAACTTCTTTACCGGCTACATTCACAGTGCCTTCCTTGATACCGTGGTATTGGCCGGGGATGAGCCCGTTAATCGAGTAGGCTAAGGTGGTTTTTCCGGAGCCGTTGGGGCCAATCACCCCTAAGAAAAGCCCCTCCTCCAGGGTCAGGTTGATATTGTTAAGCGCTGGTTGATTGGTATACAAGTAGCGCCAGGTGTAATCTTTAATTTCAATCAATGATGTCATCTGGTTCCTCCTACCTATAAACCCGCCAGGCCTCTCAGCCAGAGATTGAATATTGACTCCTCCAGACCCATCATCCCCAATCCATAGCGCGCGACCAAAAGAAGGACGAAAGATAGACCGATCACCGCAGTGAGGGTGACGTCCACTGATTTGAATGGGTAATGGGTGAGGATGTAATCGGCGCGTTTAACCCGCGCTGCTTCTCCTGTAAATGCGTATCCCCGGGCGACCAAAGCATTGGTAAATTCTTCGGAACGACGCAGTGAAAGCGCAAATAAGGGAATCATGTACATGATGTATTTTCGAATTTTGTAAAGCAATGGCTTACCGGTGGTGTCAAATCCACGAGCTTGTTCCGCCTGCCGCACAATTTGAAAATCTTCCAGCACCATTCCGGCCGAGCGGAGAGCCATGGCAAAGACATACGTTACCACAAAAGGTATCTTGATGGCGCGCATGGCGACAATCACGTCCCGTTCGCGGGAGGTGCTTAAGAATAGTACCATGGTAAAGATCATGGGAAGGATGCGGAAGTACACTACCACCGCATCACGAATTCTTTCGTAGTAGAAGGGAAAACCGAAAACCTGAAATAGCACTTTAAATTCCGGGTGGATACCCCCCAAGACTGTGTACGAAAGTAAAATAATCATACCCATCGAGATGGCGACGGGCACATAAATACGCAACGCGCTCATGTTTACGCGGCTGAACCACATAATTAATACAATCGCAAGCATTAACCCCAGATTCCACTCAGGGGCGCTAATAAACAGGGGAAAGAGGCTGACGACCAGGAGAAAAAACAGCCTGACAAATGGGTGAACCGCATAAACAGGAGATTCATTTGGAACATAACCGAGAAGGGTCTTATTCATACGTTAAGCTTCCTTGCTGGTCAACAAATAAGAGAGAGGGGGCAAAACCTGCCCCCTCCGGGAATCAACGGTAAATTCTACGCTAACCACTTCTTGACGAAAGCTGAAGTGCGGATAACAACCGGCGAGAGGACTTTAAGCAGAACAAAGTTGAACACCAAACCAGCAACCACGTTGCCGCCGAACCAACCCCAAATGAAGAGCGGAACGGAATCTGTGGTCAGCAAACCAAAGCTGCGCAACACTACCAGGGGAGACCACAGGGCGCCAAAAGCGGAGGAGACGATCATCGCACCCAACAGGATGAGGTAATCGCGGCCAGAGCGAAGGCGCGGGTCAGCTTTGAAGCGGCGGAAAGCCCAGGCGGGGAGGAAGGCCTGAACAGCGTTGGCGGGAATGTATGCCAATGAAATATAGAAAGGCGTACCGGCGATGGCGTTGGAGAAGAATGGGAAAATTGCTCCTGCCAGAACACCCCAGAAGCCAAACCAGATCGCGCCAACTTGCTGGACGGCGATACCAGTCCAGAAGAAGTTAACGCCAAAGCCCAGCGGGAAACTGATGGAGCCAAACGCGCCAACCACAAAACCGATACCAATGAGTAAGGCCAGGATCACAATATGGATCACACCGACGGATCGTTTTTCACCTTTTTCAACAGTCCAGATTTGTTCGGCTGTTAAATCTGCAGGTTTATTGGTAGCCATACAACTTCCTTTCTTTCAAAACAATGAATATTCAATTATAGGGATAAAACAAATGGGACACAGAGAAAATACAAGAAAAACAATGGAAGGGGAATAATGGGTATTGGGGACTGGCACACCTCCTTTTCAGCTCGCTAGCAATCAAGAAGAAACCGACCAGATAAAGTAGGCTCGATAGAGCCCAAAAGGTATCTAAATTATAGGGATTTAAGATTTACATAGCAAGTTGCGTTCTTTAGAATCTTAAATAATTAAGACGGAAGTACCCTTAATTGCCTGACAAATGTAAATTTTCATTGCGTTTTGAAATAATGGATAATATATTGGGTTAATTGGGATATTAAAATATTGAAAATCGGTTGAAATGTATAAACAATTGGATATGAATGGATTGTCTGGTTAAACAAACAAAAAACCTGCTGAAAAGCAGGTTTTTTTGTCTGAGTGAGCGCGAAGAGATTCGAACTCTTAACCAATGGCTTAAAAGGCCACTGCTCTGCCGTTGAGCTACGCGCCCGTAACGTGTGAAAGATTTTATCACTGCTTGGCAGTCACGTCAACCGTTTTCGAAAATTAAGTATCAAATTGGGTGAAGGAGTCGGGTGATTTTTGCTCAATTAATAATGAAATAAAGAACAGTGCGAAATCCGCTGACCACCTTTACCATGTCCATTTCTGCCAGCTTGATCTGGTAGTGGTGTAATTTGATCTGATCCAAATGAAAAAAGAATGTGCGAAAATGACCATTTTGACTTGCCAAATCTCTTGACGATATGCGGGAGCAGTGCTAAAATACTCATCACTGAAACACGAGAGCCGTAAACAAAAAAGAGAATAGTTCAGACTGCGGGCATAGTTCAATTGGTAGAACACCTCCTTGCCAAGGAGAAGGTCACGGGTTCGAGTCCCGTTGCCCGCTCTTTTTTTGTTATAATAGATTAACTCGGCGACGTGGCCAAGTGGTAAGGCAGGAGTCTGCAAAACTCTCACCATGGGTTCGAATCCCATCGTCGCCTCTAACTAGCGAGCCAGGCAGGCTCGCTGATTTTTTTTAACCCAAAACCGGCCGGATGATCTCCGGCCGGTTTTTTAACTTATGGAACCAGTTTGATCATTTCTGGCAGGGTGGCGTCGATTTGGACCAGAATATCCGCTAATTGATCTTTGGTAATATTCGCCTGCCAGGTCTGCCAGGCGGCATCGGATAAGACCAGGCTGATATAAGGCCAACTGGCGGCATTGGGGGCCGCCTGCGCTTTCGAGAGACTGTCGGAGGCTTGCTGCCACCATGGGTGGGACCGGCCATAGGCAGACATCTGCTCGGCGGCAGAGGAGGATGCAGGCAGGATTCCGCCGGCCTGGGCCAGACTGGCCTGGTTGCGGGGATTGGACATCCAGCGGATAAATAACCATGAAGCGAGCTGTTCCTGCGGGCTGGCTACCAGGATGCCATATGATTCGCCTGAAATAAAATAGGTTGGTTCGGTGTTGGCGGCTTGGGCCGGATATGCCAACAGGATCCAATTGTCTTTCGATTCAACTCGTTGCAGGGCTGCCTGTTGATCAGCCGCCTGGCTGAGGGTGAGGCTGTATGCCAGAGCCTGGCGATTGGCAAAATAATCAAATGGGTCTGGCAAGCGGCTGTTCCAGGCGCAGCCGCCATCGAACAAGCCGCGCAAATATGCCAACCCTTCCTGGGCGCGAGAATTGTTAAACTGAGCCTGTCCACTGTCGAGTTTGGCCAGATCTTGCCAGCCAAACGCCTGCAGCCAGCTGAGAAACACCAGCGGATCGCTGGAGGTGATCCAACCGCCGGTTCCATCATTTTGAGTCAGCGCGCGATCTTTAGCGGCAGCGCATATCTGATCCTGGAATTCTTTGGGGGTGACCGGCGGGCGTGAAAATCCCAGTTCACTGGCCCAGGACAGGTTGAAAGCCAGCATGTGCGCGTCTGCTAAAGCGGGGATTCCCAATTGGCGGTTGGAAACCAGGTTTTGCTGCCAAAGTAAGGGAAAATAGGCTTTCTGTTCTTCGGCGGGCATTCCCCACTCGGAGTCCAACAAATACGCATCCAGGCTGATCACTGAATTAGCCTGGCGCTGCCAGCGGTGCAGCTGGTCGATGGAAGAAACGACCAGGTTTGGCCGGGTGGATTCTTCTTGCAAGGCGCGATCCACCTGAGATACCAACGCGCTGGAACTGCCTGGTGCTGCGACCTGCACGGTAAAGCCCCACACGTTGGTTTGATTGAATTCGTTGACCAGCCGGTTGGCCTCATAAGCCAGCGAACCCGTCCACGGATGCCAGAAGACGATTTGCATGCCCTTCAGGGAATCGACATCCAGTTCGAGATAGCTGGGACGCGTTGGAGTAGGCTTTCTCTCGCTTGCGGGTGTGGGGGTGGGCAGGTTGGCTTTCTCCGTTTTCTGCTGGGCTTCCACGGTTTGTTCGGCGGGGGTAAGCGGCTGGCAGCCAGATAAACCAAAGGAAATTGCCAGCAGGGTGGTGATGCAGAGTTTTGATAATTTCGAGATGGGTGCGTTCATAAGTAAATGACAGACCTTTATTAATCAAAGTCGGTTGGCCGGTTGGGATCTTTGGCCAGCTCAAACATGCGTTGGATGATCTCAGGGGTGGTACGGGTGATAGAGAGGGGTGGGATTTCGTTTGGCGAGAAGAATCGCGCTCCACCGGTTTCGATGCTGGTGGCAGGTTGGCCGCCCAGTAAATCACACAGGAAGTAGATTTTGTACAGGTGAAAAAGATACGGCGGATGACCGTGTTTGTTGCGATCGTAAAGCGCGAGCAGCTTGCGCGCCTTCACATTGTAACCAGACTCTTCAAGCACTTCGCGTTCCACAGCGATGGAAGGGCTTTCATTGACATCCACAAATCCGCCTGGCAGCGTCCAGCCGCCATCGGCGAGCTCCTGTACCAATAAAATTTTCCCATCCTGCAAGACCACACCGCGGATATCCAGTTTTGGGGTGGCATACCCCGGTTCGCCAGCCAGCAGGTTTAAAATCGTTTCAGGCTCTCCATCTGCCTGCGCGGCAATCATCTCCGCGGCGATGTGCTGCAAGGCGCGGTAACGTTCAATATCAAAAGGATTTTCAGAATAAGCCAGGCCGCTTTGCGCCAGCGCGTTTACCCGTTGAGCCCAATCCAACCATTTTGGATTTGCCATGATCGTTCCTTCCGAGGTGCTATTAATGAGGCGAGGTGAAACGCCATTCAATTGACACGATTTTGATTCGTTTGTATAATCAGCACTATCCAATTCTATATGCTTTTTGCCAAAAGGAGTAGGTTCAGTGGAACCTGACAGAGAAGGTAGGCCACAGGTTGAGAGCCTCCACAGGGAACCAGGATCGAAGTCGTTTGGTATAGCTGCCGAAGAAATTTCAACGAAAGAGTAGAACGGCACGGGTCTGCCCGATACAGCAGCAACAGGCTAGAAGGCCTGAAGAGCGCACCGGCCGGCTGGCGGGTGAAGTGAGGTGGTACCGCGGAAGATTAACCTTTCGTCCTCTGGGACGGAAAGGTTTTTTGTTTTTATCCCTGGAGTGTGCTGGATGGATGGATTTGAAGGCAGCCAGGGAGCAGGTGGTTTTGACATTTTACCTATAATTCGGAATTTTATGCTTGTTCGTGGAGGATAACATGCCCAAAGTGGAACTACCCAAGACGTATGATTTTGCTGCCACCGAGCAGCGATTGTACGAATGGTGGGAAAAGAGCGGGTTTTTTAAACCGGCCAATGATCCCAGCGCGCCCGATTTTGACCCGACCAAAAAGCCGTATGTCATTTCAATTCCACCCCCCAATGTGACCGGTGAGCTGCATTTAGGGCATGCCATTTTTGTGTCGATGGAAGACCTGATGATCCGCTACCAGCGGATGAAGGGCGTGCCCACGCTGTGGGTACCGGGCAGCGATCACGCCGGGATTGCCACCCAGTTGCAGGTGGAAAAGGCGCTGGCAAAAGAAGGACTCAACCGGGAAGAAATTGGCCGGGAAGAGTTTGTGAAGCGCACCTGGGAATGGAAGGCGCATTATGGCGGTAAGATCACCAGCCAGATTCGCCGCCTGGGCGCGTCTTGCGACTGGGATCGCGAGCGTTTCACCCTGGATGAAGGACTATCCAAATCGGTGCGCGAGGCGTTCGTGCGCCTGTATGAAAAAGGATTGATCTATCGCGGACCGCGGCTGATCAACTGGTCGCCGGGGTTGCGCACGGCCGTATCTGACCTGGAAGTGGATTATTCGCAAGAACCCGGCACGCTGTATTTCTTCAAGTACGTGCTGGCCGATAACAAAGACGAGTACATTCCGGTGGCCACTACCCGCCCGGAAACGATTTTGGGCGATACCGCTGTGGCTGTGCACCCTGAAGATGAGCGCTACAAGCAATTTGTGGGGCGCAAGGTGGTGGTGCCGATGCTAAACCGCGAAGTGCCCGTGATCGCTGATGAATATGTGACCATGGATTTCGGCACTGGCGCTTTGAAAATCACGCCCGCGCACGACCCGAATGACTACCAGATCGGCGAAAAATTCGGTTTACCACTGATCAGTGTGATGGATAAGGCCGCTCATATTAACGAAAATGGCGGGCCTTATCAGGGACTGGACCGGTTTGAATGCCGAAAGAAGATCTGGGAAGATATGCGCGCGGCCGGGCTGGTGATTAAAGAAGAACCCTACACCCTCAATGTTCCCCGCTCGCAGCGCGGTGGTGAGATCGTTGAGCCAATGATCTCGACCCAGTGGTTTGTGAAGATCGAAAGCCTGGCTGAAAAAGCCCTGGCGGCGGTCCGCAATGGCGAAATTCGCATCGTGCCCGAACGCTTCACCAAAGTGTATTACAACTGGTTGGAAAATATTGAGGACTGGTGTATCAGCCGCCAGTTGTGGTGGGGACATCGCATCCCGGTCTGGTATTGCGCGGATTGTGGTAAAGAAACCGTGGCGCGGGAAGATCCGACCCATTGCGCGCATTGCGGCAGCGCGAAGATTGAACAGGACCCGGATGTGCTGGATACCTGGTTCTCATCTGGACTGTGGCCATTTTCCACGCTGGGTTGGCCGGAAGAAACCCCGGATCTGAAATATTTCTACCCAACCACGATGATGGAAACCGGCTACGACATCCTGTTCTTCTGGGTGGCGCGCATGATTATGATGGGTATTGAATTTACCGGCAAACCGCCGTTTGAAGTGGTGTACCTGCACGGCCTGATCCGCGATGAACACGGGCAGAAAATGGCCAAGACCAAAGGCAACGTGATCGATCCTTTGATTGTGATGGATGAGCTGGGCACCGACGCGTTGCGCTTTACTCTGCTGGTGGGTTCCACCCCCGGCAATGATATGAATTTAAGCACCAAGAAGGTGGAAGCCAACCGCAACTTCGCCAATAAATTGTGGAACGCCGGCCGCTTTGTGATCGGCACATTGGATAACGCCCCGGCCGTGCCCCAGGCTGATCCGCAGTGGACGCTGGCCGATTCATGGATCTGGGCGCGCCTGCAAGCGCTGGAAGCCGAAGTGGATCGTCTATTCCAGACCTACCAATATGGTGAAGCCGGACGACAAATTTATGAATTCTTCTGGAGCGAGTACGCAGACTGGTATCTGGAAATTGCCAAGCTGCAAATGAATGAAGGCGGCGACCGGGC
>ENA-ORXD01001323-ORXD01001323.1-sediment-metagenome-genome-assembly--contig:-NODE-1323-length-21307-cov-4.259020_pt1 | contig 21307 bp, 19 predicted proteins | sample MGYA00237862_ERZ511471 | MGnify/ENA metagenome assembly ERZ511471
TATAAAGCCAAGAACCCGCGCTCATGGCTGTGCCGGTTCCACGTCCAGACGGCCGGCTGCAGCCTGACCGCCCAGCAGCCCGAGGTCAACGTCGTCCGCACGGCCCTCGAGGCCCTGGCCGGCGTCCTCGGAGGATGCCAGAGCCTGCACACCAACTCCATGGACGAAGCCTTGGCCCTGGTGTCGGAAACACGCCAGGCATCCATCTCCATGCTGCAGCGACGGCTGCGGGTCGGTTACAATCGCGCTGCCCGCATGATCGAAAAAATGGAGCAGGATGGGATCGTCGGGCCGTCGGACGGCACCAGCAAACCGCGTGAAGTCTTCATCAATCGCATTTCCTCCCCCTGACGGACCTGTCCATCTGTATACAATCTGCTCCAAGCTGACAATTTTTCTGGATTGTTTTAAAAAAAACTAATAGACTCTCTGATGTCGGATTTGGTCGTGTAGTGTGTCCGGGGGCCTGCGTCCGGACCAATGGTTTTATCCAGCAAAGGAGGAAGAAATGGAAAACGTTGAAGTTCCGGCCGTTTCCCGTAGTAAAATCGGCATGCGGCTACTCTACACCCTGCTCTTTCTGATTGTTTTCGAAATTCTGAAAACTGTTGTGCAGGTCATTGCTCTATTCCAGTACATCATCCTTTTCATCACCAAAGCTCCTAATGCATCTTTGCGTAACGTATCCAATAAAATCGCCTCTTACGCCTACCGGGTGTTGCGCTATGTAACTCTGCTGGAAAACCAGCGCCCCTATCCCTTTGCCAAATTCCCGGAAGAACTGCATCCGGCCGAGGAAGAAACAACATTTGAATAACCTTGTACCGAGTCAGCACTCGATCAGGGAACTGTTATTGACACAGCGGCCGGGACCTTTCAGGGTTCCGGCCGTTTGCTTTTTGCCGTTGCAAAAACCTGCACAAGTGCTACATTTTCATTCTTAGTCTTATTAGGTAGTTAGCGATGAACACCCAAGAACTCAAAAATCTGCTTCAAGCCTTGAGCCGCAAGGACCTCAGCATCGACGAGGTAATGGACCGGCTGCGCACCCTTCCTTTCGAGGATGTCGGGGTGGCGCAGATCGATCATCACCGCGAGTTGCGCCAGGGCTTTCCCGAAGTGGTGTTCGGCGCCGGCAAAACCATCGAACAACTGCAGACCATTGTCAGCCGGATGGTGGAAAGGGGCAGCAATGTGCTCATCACCCGCCTGTCTCCGGACAAAGGCGAGAGGCTGCTGCAAAATCACCCATCCGCGAATTTCGAAGCTCTGGCCGGCGTCTTCACCCTGCAGCAGCAGCCGGTAAAAATTCAAGGTCGCGGCAAGATCATTGTTGTCTGTGCCGGGACATCCGATCTGCCGGTGGCCCGTGAAGCCGTGTTGACGGCCCGGTTCCTTGGCAATGACGTTGAAGAGCTGATCGATGTCGGGGTGGCCGGACTGCACCGGCTGCTGGCCAAAGAAAAGCTACTGCGCCAGGCAGCGGTCCTGATTGTGGTAGCTGGCATGGAAGGGGCACTTCCCTCTGTGGTCGGTGGCCTGGTAGCGGCCCCGGTCATCGCTGTTCCGACGTCGGTGGGCTACGGTACCGCCTTTGGCGGTGTCGCGGCTCTGCTTGGCATGCTCAATTCCTGTGCTGCCGGGGTCACCGTGGTTAACATCGACAACGGCTTCGGTGCTGCCTACGCGGCCAGCCGCATCAATCGCCTGGATAAGCCATGAAAACTCTTTACCTTGACCCGGTCAGCGGCATTGCCGGCGACATGTTCCTCGGCCTGATGATCGATCTCGGCGTCGATTGGAATGCGGTCGAACAAGAGCTGCGCAAGCTCCCGGTCAGCGGCTACGAAATTCATCATGAACCGCAAACCCGCCGCGGCATCAGCGGCTGCCGGCTGCAGATCGAGATTGACGAACAGCACCACCACCGTACCTGGTCTAAAATTGACGCCATGCTGCTCGCTTCGCCACTGCCTGAACCTCCCAAGGAGTTGGCCCGGCGCATCTTTCGTCGCATCGGCACAGCCGAAGGGAAAATCCACGGCGTTCCTTTGGAACAGGTTCATTTTCATGAGGTCGGTGCCGTCGATTCCATCGTCGATGTGGTCGGCGCGGCACTCTGCCTGTATCAACTTGCCCCAGAACGGATCATCTGCGCACCACTCCCTCTGTCACACGGCAGCATGATCTGCGCTCATGGTACCTTCCCATTGCCGGCCCCGGCCACCCTGGAAATTCTGCGTGGCTGCCCGGTGCGGAATGGAGGATCTGAATTCGAACTGGTCACCCCGACAGGCGCAGCCATCGCTGCGGAAATTGCCGAGTGGTACGAGTTCCCCGCAATGACCATCGAGCGGGTCGGTTATGGCGTTGGAAGCCGGGATCTGGCAGATCGTCCCAATGTGCTGCGTGGCATCCTCGGCACGGCCTCGGATGCCGGGTGGGGAACGGAAACGGACCGGATCAGCGTCATTGAAAGCCACCTCGACGATGCGAATCCCGAGTGGCTGGGACCACTGCTCGACGACCTGCTGCAGCTTGGCGCCCTGGATGTGGCCTATGCACCGCTGCAGATGAAAAAAAACCGTCCCGGAGTTCGTGTTACCGTTCTGGCCCCTCCCCATCTGACTGAAAGGGTAGCGCGCCAGCTTCTTCGAGAAAGCAGTGCGACCGGCGTTCGCATTCAGCAGGTCGAACGCCTGAAACTGCGGCGCGACAAGGCCAGCATCGACACGCCGCTGGGCACAGCAAGAATCAAGTTGTTTTTTGACGCGAACGAGCTGCTGCGTATCACTCCGGAATTCGAAAGTTGCCGGGAATTGGCAAAGGCCAGCGGCCTCCCTCTGCCGGAAGTTTATCGGTTGGTGGAACTGGCCGCCCACGAATGGCGGCACTCCAAGGAGTAACAAACCGTGCGTTTTTTTATCCTCGCCCTTTCCAGCAACGCCGGCCTTGGTTATAGTCCCCGGGCACCCGGCACATTCGGCACCTTGGCAGGAATTCCGGTTTTCTACATGCTCGCGGCCATGCCGCCAGGATTGTTTGCCCTGACCCTACTGGCCCTGTTCTTTCTTGCCTGTTGGGCGGCAGGTGAAGCGGGACGCATCTACGGAGTGGTGGATGACTCCCGCATCGTCATCGACGAACTGGTCGGTTATTTGGTGACGGTTGCTTTTCTCCCCTTTTCCTGGACCACGGCATGGTTGGCTTTCGCCTGGTTCCGATTGTTTGACATCAGCAAGCTGCAGCCGGCAGCATGGTTTGACCGAAATTGCAAAAACGGTTACGGAGTGGTTCTGGATGATGTGGTCGCCGGGGTGTATGGAGCTATTGCCCTGCGTCTGACATTGTATCTGTGGCATCTGTTTGTGGAGGCTTGAAGGTGACCCTGCGTATCGCAGTATTGACCATTGGTGACGAGCTTCTGAACGGCGAACTGGCAGACAGCAATACCGCCGCGATCGGCAGGCTCCTTGGCAGCGAAGGATATTCGCTGCGCGAATCCCTGACCGTGTCGGACAACGAACCGGATATCATCGATGCCCTGCAACTTTTGGCTGAAAAACGAGATGTGGTCATTGTCACCGGAGGGCTCGGCCCAACCAGCGACGACTTGACCGCGAGAGCCGCAGCGCATGCATTCGGCCGCCGGTACATGCTCAACGAGCAGGCCCTGGAAATGATCCGCGATCATTTCCGCAGATTGGGACTGGAGATGCATCCGCGCAATGAAAAGCAGGCCCTGCTCCCCCACAAGGTCAAGATTCTTCCCAACCCTCGCGGAAGCGCCCCTGGTTTTATCCTTCACCACAACGGCAAAGACCTGTTTTTTCTCCCTGGGGTTCCAGAGGAAATGATCGGCATGCTGGAAGACAGCGTTCTTCCACTCTTGCGCGAACGCAGCGGCGGCAATTCACCACTGCAGGAACGGGTGCTCACCGTATTCGGACTGTCCGAGCCGAAGACCGAGGCCCTGCTCAGCGACAAATCTTTCCCAGCCGGAGTTTTTCTCGGTTTCGGAGTTGATTTCCCTTTCGTTCTCGCCAAGCTGCGTTGCCGTGAATCGGATGCTGAAGCACTCCTTAACCAGGCCGAACTGCTCGCCCGGCAAGCATTGGGGGACTTCGTGGTGGCCAGTGGCAAAGAGACCCTGGCCGCCAACGTGGTACGCATGTTCCGCACCAGCGGGCTGAGTCTGAGCCTGGCAGAATCGTGCAGCGGCGGCCTGATCGCCAAACTGCTGACAGACCATCCGGGGGCTTCGGACTTTTTAGAACGGAGCGGCGTCACCTATGCCAACACAGCTAAACAGGACTGGCTGGGAGTGCCGACTGAAGTCCTGGAACAGGATGGTGCCGTGAGTGAAAATTGTGCCATGGCCATGGCTCGCGGTATTCGGCAGACTGCAAATACCGACATTGGCCTGGCTGTTACCGGCATTGCCGGCCCGAGCGGCGGCACCCCTGAAAAACCGGTCGGCACCGTATTCCTGGCCATCTCCGCTCCGGGTGAAGAGAAAGTCAAAGGTTATCGCTTTTCCGGCGACCGACATCAGGTCCGCCACATGACGGCCTGCATGGCGCTTGAATGGTTACGTCGCTATCTCGGTGCCCGACTGGGGCACTGACATGCCCCGAGAACAGGACTGACGTTCCCGGATCAGAGTAATATCGACCCACAGGGTGGAATGCGTCATGATTCAAAAACGACAGGAATTGATCCACTGGCGCCTCCTCGCTCTCGCATCGCTCCTTATGATGGGGGTTTTCATTGCGCTGTTTTATTTTCATCTGCGCGCGCAAACCGCCATGCTGGAGCAGATTTCCCTTCAGCAGCAACAGTTGACCAATCGCATTGCCGCAGGCATGGAGCATGCCTTGTGGCAAATTCAGATGAAGCTCGAGCAACTGGCCCACTCTCCTCTTCCCAACCAAGTCGAAGACCGTGCCACCCTGGCAACATTTTACGAAGGGATGCAGGAATTCCCCCAGAAACTGGTCCAAGGCCTTGTTCTACATGACAAAGAAGGACACATTCGCGCGGCCTATCCAGCCAACAGTACCTTTGATGCCGCTTTGATTGATTTGGTCAACCAATCCACAAATGTCTCCTCCAACCATATCGCCGCCTCCTTCATGCCAGAGGGTCCGACCCTGCTCCTTTCTCACCCATTATCCGACAGCCGAAACAACAACCTCATGATTTCGGTTCTGGTTTCTCTGCAAGGCTTTAGGGAAGGCTATCTGCTCGGGTCGGATGCCAACGGCAATTTTGCTTTTCTCCTCGATCAATCCGGCCGGATACTCCTCCACCGCGATCCGCAACTGACCGGCCATACCCTTGAGGAATTCCTGCCGGAGGGAAAAAGCCAAGCCGTAGAAAATGCGCTTTGCAGCCTGAATCAAGGACAGTCTTGCAGCATCAAGCCAGGTGACCCTCTCCTCGACAACACCTTGCAGGACGCGTCACTGTTGACCATGACGCCTTTCCAGGCCCCCGGCGGAAACTGGTCATTGGGGATGACCTTGCCGTCGACCACTCTGAATGGCATGCAGCAGAGCAATACGCCGTTCCTCGTTGTCATTGGCCTGGGCTTGCTGATTCATCTGCTGGTCAGCTTCCCCTGGCTGCGGCGGCGCTGGACTCTGCTACCGGCCCGCAGTGCAGAAGCAATTTCTGAACTGAATCAGGTCGAACGGGAAAAAGAGCTGGCCATACGCCGTTACCAGCATGTGCTGGATAACGCCGGTGATGCGATTTTCTTTATCGACCCCCGCAACGGCAACCTCCTGGAAATGAACCGGCAGGCAGAAGAATTATTCGGATACAGCGCTGGAGAAGTGCGATCCATTCAGCAGGATTCCCTTTTTCCCGGCAACCAGCGCCGGCGTTTTCTGCGCCTGGTGCGGCGGGTTCTCAAGGACGGTTACGGCGAAGATCGCAACCTGCTGTTCCGCCGCAAGGATGGGCGTTCTTTCGTTGGGGCCGTACACGCCCGATTGGGCGATCTGGGAGAGGAAAAAGTGGTGCATGCCTCACTACGCGACATCAGTGAGATGCGCCAAATTGAAAATGAACTGCGGCTGAAAAACAAAGATCTGACACTGGTCAATAAAATCGCCCACCGGGCTGCCGGCAGCCACGATCTGCACGACATGCTTCTCGCGATACTCGACGAAGTGATTGAAAGCTTTGGCAGTGACGGAGGTGGAATTTTCCGCGTCACTCAGGGTGGCAAGGTTCTTGATTTGGCGGTTCAACGCGGCCTTACTCCTGAAGTCCACCAGGAACTGCAGCAGTTGGAAATCGGTATGGGCTTGGCTGGCCGGGTCGTGCTGACTGGCCATCCGCGCTCTTCGGTCGATATCCGCAAAGATCAGCGCCTTTATTCCGAAGCGGTGCGAAAGGCCGGCTGGCGCGGCTTCCAGGCTGTCCCTCTGGTAGCCAATGCGAAAACCGTTGGAGTTCTGTTCATTTTCAGTTCCAACAAGCGCCTGTTCACCCGCGATGAAGTGCAACTGCTGCTGGCCATCGGCAAGCAGGTTGGGACGGCCGTGGATGGCGCAGAACTGTTCGAGGCGCTGCGCTGGCAGAATCGCCTGACCCGGGCCAGCAACCGGGAACTGGAGCGCTCCCGGCAACAATTGCGCGATACCTTGCAGCAGACGGAGAAAGCCAACCGCGAGTTGGAACAGCTGGATCGCATGAAAAGCAAATTTCTGGCTCTGGCCTCCCATGAGTTACGCACGCCGCTGACCTGCGTCATGGCCGGCACTGAGCTTCTGCAGAGTCAGATCGGCACTCGATTGAGTGACGATGAGATGAAAGTCCTCGATGCCATTGAGCAGGGAGGGAAACGCCTGCAGGGAATTGTTCAGGACCTGCTGGAAATGGCTCGTTTGGAAGCTCAGAAGGTTTATCTGGCTCGTGAGGTCGTTGAAATCCCGGCTCTCGTGACCCAGGTGGTACAGGAATTCGAGCCGGTAGTGAGCCGTCGTTCTCTGTCACTTATCGCCACCGATCTGCACAGGGACATGATCGTCTTCGGCGACCCCCATCATCTGAAGAACACCTTGGCGCGACTCGTGGAAAATGCTGTAAAATTTACGCCCGAAGGGGGCTGTATCGAGCTTTTCACCGACATCTGGGAAAAGGATGACATCCTGCAACAGCAAACCACTCTGAAAAATTTTGCCCCCGGCTTCTTTGCCAATTGGCAGGAAGGGCGCCACGTCATGCTGACCGTTAAAGACAGCGGTGTCGGCATCAACCCCGAAGAACAATTACGCATCTTTGAAAAATTCTATGAAACCGGCGACGTGGAGACGCACTTCACCTCCCACACCCAGTTCGGTGGAAAAGGGGTGGGGCTGGGACTGACGCTGGTAAAAGGAATCGTCGAGGCCCATGGCGGCATGGTCTGGGTTGAAAGCCCTGGAGATGAAGGGAATGGCAGCGCCTTCCATGTCCTGCTCCCTTTGGCCAACAGCACTGAGACGTCTGCACTTGCTTTGCCCGGAGCTTGAAAACGAGGAACCGAAATCAGGTTATGTCTCTGATCCGTTCTTTTCTGGCCATTCCTTTGACAGAGGAAATCCGCAATCGTTGTCGAGACGAACAACGTCGTCTATCCTCTTTTCTCCCCGCCGTAAGCTGGAGTAAACCGGCCAGCATGCACCTGACACTGCGTTTTTTCGGGGACATTCCGGAAGAAGACCTTGAAAAAATAGCGAACATTATGCTATCCGTAGGTAATTTATGTTCTCCCTTCAAACTGCGGATTAACGGTATCGGCGCATTCCCCACCCCCCGGCGACCACGGGTGATCTGGGCCGGCCTGGAGGATACGCAACCACTCCTGGTTCTTTATGAGCGTTTGCAGGAAGGGCTCGAACAAGTCGGCTTCAGCCGCGAAGAGCGGCCTTTTTCTCCGCACCTCACCCTTGGTCGCGTACGCCATTCCGGAGATCAACGTTCAGGCCGACTGCCCGACGACACGACTTTTGCCGGAGGCAGTCTGCCGGTCAATCGAATTATTCTTTACGAAAGCAGACTGCGGCCTGAAGGTGCCATTCATACAGCACGGTATGATGTTGCCTTGACCGGCTGAAACCATTGCGGTTCGGAGCATCCGCTGGCGCAATATTTGTCAGTTGCCGCTTCACCGTACAACCGATTCCTTACAGGAGATTTCAACACATCATGGCGGATAAAAATCGCGAGAGCGCTATTGATCTGGCCGTCGGCCAGATCGAGAAACAGTTCGGCAAAGGGAGCATCATGCGACTCGGCGAAGACGTCGCACTCCCAGGAATTCAAGCCATTTCTTCCGGTTCGATCAGCCTTGATATCGCCTTGGGCGTCGGCGGTGTCCCCCGAGGCCGTATTATTGAAATTTACGGGCCGGAATCGTCCGGCAAGACGACCCTGGCTCTGCACATCATTGCCGAAGCACAGAAGGGTGGCGGGGTCTCGGCGTTTATTGATGCCGAACACGCCCTCGATATCACCTACGCCCGCAAACTCGGGGTAAAAACCGATGACCTGCTGGTTTCCCAGCCCGACACTGGCGAACAGGCACTGGAAATAGCCGAAGTCCTGGTGCGTAGCGGCGCGATCGACGTGTTGGTCATCGACTCGGTCGCAGCCCTGGTACCGCGGGCTGAAATCGAAGGTGAGATGGGCGATTCTCACATGGGCCTGCAGGCCCGCCTCATGTCCCAGGCTCTGCGTAAACTGACCGCCACCATCAGCAAATCCAACTGCTGCGTGATCTTCATCAACCAGATCCGCATGAAGATCGGCGTCATGTTCGGCAACCCGGAGACCACCACGGGCGGCAATGCCCTGAAATTCTATTCTTCGGTCCGCATGGACATCCGCAAGATCGCCGCCATCAAGCAAGGCCAGGATGTGGTCGGCAGCCGCACCCGGGTGAAAATCGTCAAGAACAAGATCGCCCCGCCCTTCAAGGAAGCAGAATTTGACATCATGTACGGCGAAGGGATATCTCGTGAGGGGGATGTGGTCGATCTCGGCGTCACCTGCAATATCGTTGACAAAAGCGGCGCTTGGTTTTCCTATGCCGGGGAACGCATCGGCCAAGGGCGGGAGAATGCCAAGCAGTTCCTTAAGGAACATCCCGAGACCTGCCGCTCCATCGAAGGGAAAATTCTCCAGCACTTCGGACTTCTCAAGACTGACGACACGGGAGAAGAAGCCTAAATGCAAGAACTCAACGAGATTCTGTCATTCGCCCTGAAAGCCAGAGCCTCCGATATTCACTTCAAGGCAGGACTGCCGCCGATCTTGCGCATTGACGGCGGCCTGCGGCCGGTCCCCAAAGCCCCGAGGCTGACTGCGGAGACCACCAAGGGCATCGCCAACACCATCATGAATGAAAAGCAGCGGCAGCGCTTCGAGGAAATGCACGAGGCTGACCTTGCCTACGGTGTTCCGGGGTTGGGTCGTTTCCGCGTCAACGCCTTTTCCCAGCGTGGTTCGATCTCCCTCGTCTTCCGGAGCATTCCGTTCAACATCAAAACCGTCGATGAACTGAACCTGCCGTCAGTTTTGAAAAAGATCGCGATGGAAAGTCGTGGTCTGGTGCTGGTGACCGGGGCCACAGGTAGCGGTAAATCAACGACCCTGGCTGCCCTGATCGACTATATCAATACCAATCGCACCGCACATATCATCACCATTGAGGATCCAATCGAATACCTGCATCGCGACAAAAAAAGCATCATCAACCAGCGCGAAGTCGGATTCGATACTCAGGCGTTCGGCAACGCAATGAAAAGCGCCCTGCGCCAGGACCCGGACGTCATCCTGGTCGGCGAGATGCGTGATTATGAAACGATTGAAACAGCCCTGACCGCTGCCGAAACCGGCCACTTGGTTCTTTCCACCCTGCACACCATTGACGCGACGGAAACCATCAACCGTATCATTTCGGTCTTTCCGCCGTTTCAGCAACGCCAGGTGCGGCTGCAGCTCTCGGCGGTTATCAAAGGGATCGTCTCCCAACGGCTGGTTCCCCGCGCTGACGGCAAAGGCCGTGTACCTGCCATCGAGGTCATGGTCTCCACGGCCCGTACACGTGAATTGATCGACGACAAGGAAAAGACCAAGCAGTTGCACGAAGCCATCCAGCAGGGTTTCGTGGCCTATGGCATGCAGACCTTCGATCAGTCCCTGATGCAGTTGTTGAAAAAGGAACTCATCACCTTCGATGAAGCCTTACGGCAAAGTTCCAACCCGGACGACTTCAAACTCAAGTTGTCGGGTATTTCTTCCACTTCGGACCTGAGCTGGGACGATTTCGACAAAGAAAAGGATCACGAAGAGAGCGCTGGTGAATCGGACCAGAACATCGAGCGGTTCTGATCCCTACGCTGTCGCCCTGCGACTGTTGACCCGACGCGATTACAGCCGGGCGGAGCTGGCTTCGCGCCTGCAGCGTCGAGGATTTTCGCTCGAACAGATCGACCAGACGCTGCAGCGCTGCACGGAACTCGGCTATATAAACGATGAGCGATATGCCTTGGAACGAGCACGGTCGCTGTTGCGTAGCGGCCGGGCCGTGGGGGGCTGCCTCTTCGCTGACTTGAGGCGACACGGCATTCCGGCTCCATTGGCCGAAGAAGCGATGAATCAGGCCAGCGACGAGGTTGATCAGGAAACCCTCTTCGACCAGATATTGCAACAGCGCTTTGCAGGATTTTCCTTCCGGCAAGCCAATGACCGCGAAAAACAGAGGGTAGTAAATTATTTCCGGCGCCGGGGTTTCGACCTGGGGCTGATATTGAATCGACTACGAGAGGAAAGGTAGCCAAGCAGATCATGATCACCGGCAACGAACTCCGCAAACGTTTTCTCCAGTATTTTGAGAAGCACGGCCACACTGTGGTCGAGTCCTCCCCACTGGTCCCGCACAACGACCCGACCCTGCTCTTCACCAATGCCGGAATGAACCAGTTTAAGGACTGCTTCCTGGGCAACGAAAAACGCGATTACGTGCGTGCAGCCTCGTCTCAGAAATGTGTGCGTGCCGGTGGCAAGCACAATGACTTGGAAAACGTCGGCCGCACTGCCCGCCATCACACCTTTTTCGAAATGCTCGGCAACTTCTCCTTCGGTGACTACTTCAAAAAAGAAGCCATCGCCTATGCCTGGGAATTCCTCACCCAGGACCTGAAGCTCGACAAGAGTCGCCTTTACGTCACCGTTTTCACCGACGACGACGAAGCGGCCGATATCTGGCATGAACAAGAAGGGGTCCCTCGCGAACGCATCTTCCGCTTCGGAGAGAAAGACAACTTCTGGTCCATGGGCGATACCGGCCCGTGCGGTCCCTGCACCGAGATATTCTGGGACAACGGCCCCGAGGTCGGCTGCGGTGAACCTGAATGCGCGGTCGGTTGCGACTGTGACCGCTACATGGAGATCTGGAACAACGTCTTCATGCAGTTCAACCGTTCGGCTGACGGAACGCTGACCCCGCTGCCCAAACCGGCCGTTGACACCGGCATGGGCCTGGAGCGCATCACCACCGTCATGCAGGGGGTGAAGTCCAACTACGACACCGACCTGCTGCGCGGCATCATCAGCTATGTCGAACAGCTTTCCGGCAAGCGTTACGGCGCAAACGCCGACCACGACGTTTCGATGCGAGTCATTGCTGACCACAGCCGTGCCACCGCCTATCTTATCGCCGACGGCGTTCTCCCTTCCAACGAGGGCCGCGGCTACGTGCTGCGTCGCATCATGCGCCGCGCCATGCGACACGCGAAAATGCTTGGTTTCGAAGATCCGGTTTTGTTCCAGACTGCGGTCTTCGTCCTTGAATCGATGGCCGGCGCCTACCCGGAAGAGGCCAAACGCAGGGACTTCGTGGCAAAGGTGGTCAAAAACGAGGAAGAACGCTTCATTCAGACCCTCGGTAATGGCCTGCGCATCCTCTCTGAGGAGATCGCCAAGCTGAAAACCAAGCAGCAGACCGTCATCCCCGGCGAGGTAGTTTTCCGCCTCTATGACACCTTCGGCTTCCCGGTCGACCTGACCGCCGACATCGTCGAGAAGGACGGCTACACCCTTGACGAAGCCGGTTTCGAAGTCTGCATGGAACAGCAGCGGCGCAAAGCCCGCGAAAACTGGAAAGGCTCCGGCGAAGAGGCTGTCTCTGCGATTTACCGCAAACTGCTGGAAGCCGGTCTGCAGTGTGAATTCACCGGTTATCAAACCACCACCGGGCACGCCACGGTAACTGCCATCCTCAAGGACGGCCAGCCGGTGGAACAAGCTGCTGCCGGGGAACAGGTCGAGGTCATCACCACCCAGACTCCTTTTTATGGCGAGTCGGGCGGCCAGGCCGGCGACCGCGGTCAAATCCTTGGGGAAAACGTTAAGCTGGAGGTTATTGACACCCGCAAACCGCTGCCGGAACTGCCGGTGCATGTTGTCAAAGTCAGCAGCGGCACCCTGCGCAAGGGAGACACGGTTGAACTAGTAATCGACCAAGCAGCTCGCCAGGCCACAGCCCTGAACCATACGGCCACCCACATCCTGCAGGCAGTACTGGTTGAGGTTCTGGGCGGCCATGTCAAGCAGGCCGGCTCGCTGGTCACCCCGGACCGACTGCGCTTTGACTTCACCCATTTTTCAGCCATGACCGCCGACGAGATCGCTCGAGTCGAGACTGAGGTCAATCGCCGCATCCGTGAAAATCAGGCGGTCGATACCAATGAAATGGATAACGAGGAGGCCATCGCTGCCGGTGCCACCGCGTTGTTTGGCGAGAAATACGGCGATCGGGTTCGAGTCGTGCGGGTCGGCGAATTCAGCATGGAGCTGTGCGGCGGTACCCATACCAAAGCTGCCGGCGACATCGGCCTGTTCAAGATTCTGCAGGAAACCGGGATTGCGGCCGGAGTCCGGCGTATTGAAGCCGCTACCGGCGAACGCGCCCTGGCCTTGGTGCAGGAACAGGAAAAACAAATGGACAGCCTGGCCGGTCTGGTCAAAACCGATCGCCACATGCTCAACTCCCGTCTGCAGAAACTGCTGGAGCGACAGAAAGAGCTGGAGCGGGAAGTGGAAACCCTGCAGGCCCGCCTCAATTCCGGTCAGGCCGATGACCTGCTGGCTGCAGCCACAGAGGTTGGTGGCATCAAGGTTCTGGCCACCAAAGCGACCGGACAGGACGCAAAAGGGATGCGGGAACTGGCAGACAAACTGCGTGACCGGCTGCAATCCGGAGTTGTCGTCCTGGGCGCACCGGCCGGTGACAAGGTCAACCTGCTGGTGGCGGTCACCAAAGACCTCAGCGACAAGCTGCACGCCGGTAAACTGATTGGAGAACTCGCTCCCCTGGTCGGCGGACGCGGCGGCGGACGCCCTGACTTGGCCCAAGCCGGCGGCACTGAACCGGCTAAACTTGACCAGGCCCTGGCTGCTGTGCCGGCGCTCATCGAGCAGGCTCTTCAGACCTGCTGAAAACAAGGAGTAACCATGCAGGGAACCATCATCCGCACCGCGGAACAGGAAGAATACGCCCACCCCAAACACAACCTCTTTTACCTGCGGGATGTGGTGACCGCGGCCACCAATCCGGCGGTTTCGGTGCATCGGGGACGCATCGAGCCGGGCGGAGAGATTCTCCCTCACACCCACGACGGCCAGACCGAGACGTTTTACGTTCTCAGCGGTGCGGTCATCTGCACCCTGGGGGAAGAACAAATCCCCTTTTCAGGCGGCTGTTGCGTCGTCGCTCCTCCGGGGGTTCTTCACGGCCTGAAAAATACCGGGGGAGAACCGGTCGAGCTGCTGGCCATCTTCACCCCGCCTCTCAAGTAACGGAAGGACGACTGTCGTGCGCCTTGAATTGACCGGTAAATACCGCCTGCGCCAGGAGCAGGAAGAACGCGGCATCCTCATTGTGGATGACGAAGCCGTAATCCGGGAGATGTTCGGCCGGGTTCTCAAAGGCTACCGGATTTTTCAGGCCGACACGGCACAGAAGGCTCTGGAACTGTTGGAGCACGAAGAGGTCGACGTGGTCCTGACCGATGTCATGATGCCGGGGATGAACGGTATTGAGCTGCTACATCGGATCAAGGAACGCCAGCCCAACCAGGTGGTCATCGTCATGACCGGCTACACGGAAAAAGACATCATCCTGCAGGCCTTGCGCGCCGATGCCGATGATTTCATCTCCAAGCCATTCAATTTACTGCAATTGAAAACCACCATCGAAAAGGTGCTGGAAAAACGGGCGCTCAAAGATCAGCTGGTGCAGTTGAAAAAGATGGACCGGCTCAAATCTGATTTTCTCGGTCTCATCTCCCACAAACTGAAGACCCCGATCACCACCATTTCCCTGTTCATTCAGAATCTGGCGCGCGGCATCGGCGATCCCGACGACCCCGATTTTCAGCGCACCATGCGTCTGATTCTCGAGGAATCAGAATACCTTGGCAGCTTGATCCAGGACCTCCTCTATTACAGTGACGTCATTCTGCACGAGGAAACGCCGCAGCCGACCCTCTGCAAGCTCGACGACCTGACCCGCGAGATTTGTTCTGACCTGGAATTTCTGGCCCGCAAAAAAGACATCAGCCTGAAGTGTGACATTGTCGAAGAGTTTCCGGAACTCAAGGTTGACCGACAGAAAATCACCTTCACGCTACGCGCCCTGCTGGACAACGCCGTCAAATTCACCCCCAAGGGAGGACAGGTCAAGGTCAGTGGTCAGGTTCTCGAACACACCATCCGAATTCATATCGCCGACAACGGAATAGGCATCAGTCGCGAAGAGTTGACCAAAGTTTTTGAAAAATTCTACCAGGTCGATCCGTCCAACACCGGCCAGATTCGCGGCTTCGGCCTGGGGCTGTTCTATGCCCGCCAGTTCCTGCAGGACCACGGAGGGAATGTGCATCTGGAAAGTTCCCTTGGTCACGGAACGGTTGCTACGATGATCCTACCCTACCGATGATCGGCTGACAAAAAAGCCTATCCGCTGTGTTGTGGACATCCTCAGTCGTCGACGTCTGAAACACTGAATTTCATCCAGCATCGATTCATGCCGCACATTTGCCGGTGAAAGCCAGCGTGGTTGCGGCATTTTTATTTGTATGTCACAGGTGTTGTGATATATTGAGCGTATTTTTCTCAAACCGCCACAGTTAAAAAACGTGAATCAATACGGGGCGATAAATGTTTAAAGGAACGACCATCCTGTGCGTGCGTAAAAACGGGGAAGTTGCGTTGGCCGGCGACGGTCAGGTGACCCTCGGCAATACGGTCATGAAACATGGCGCACGTAAAATCAGGCGCATGTACGAAAATCGAATTCTCGCTGGCTTTGCCGGCAGCACTGCGGACGCCTTTACCTTGTTTGAAAAATTTGAAGCCAAGCTGCAGGAATTCCGCGGCAACCTGCCCCGTGCGGCGGTGGCCCTGGCCAAAGACTGGCGCACCGACCGCATGCTGCGCCGCCTGGAGGCCTTGCTTATCGTTGCCGATAGCGAAACGACCTTGGTTCTGTCCGGTGCCGGTGACGTCATCGAACCGGACGACGGCATCGCAGCCATCGGTTCGGGGGGCTCATTTGCCCTGGCCGCGGCCCGCGGCCTGACCTGCCACTCGACCCTGACCGCTCGTGAGGTGTGTGAGGAAGCGATGAAAATAGCTGCCGACATCTGCATTTATACTAACGACCGGATTCTCGTGGAGAGCTTGCCATGAGCACCAATTTCACCCCACGCGAGATCGTTTCTGAGCTCGACCGGTATATCATCGGCCAAAAAGGCGCTAAACGCGCCGTAGCTGTGGCCCTGCGCAACCGTTGGCGACGCCAGCAGGTCGCAGCTGACCTGCGCGATGAGATCGCGCCGAAAAACATCATCATGATCGGCCCCACTGGGGTCGGCAAAACCGAAATCGCCCGCCGCCTGGCCAAGTTGGCTCAGGCGCCGTTCATCAAGGTGGAAGCCAGCAAATTCACCGAGGTCGGCTACGTCGGCCGCGACGTGGAAAGCATGGTGCGCGACTTGGTGGAACTGGCCATCATCATGGTCAAGCAGGAGGAAGCCCAGCAAGTGCGGGTCAAAGCAGAAGCCCACGCTGAAGACAAGCTCCTCGATCTCCTCCTTCCCGGCGAGTCGGCGCAGCTGCAGACCAGTGATGAAAGCGATGGCCGCGAGTCGACACGCGAGAAACTGCGCAAACTCCTCCGCAAAGGAGCCCTCAACGACCGTTTCGTGGAGATCGAAACCCAGGATATCCGTTTGCCCATGGAGGTCCTCACCCCTCCCGGCCAAGAGGATTTGGGGATGAACATCAAAGAAATGTTCGGCAACCTGTTCCCGAAAAAAACCAAGCGCAAGCGGGTCCGAGTGGAAGAGGCCCGCGAGATGCTCATCGACAGCGAAGCGGAAAAGCTGGTGGACATGGACAAGGTGCACACCCTGGCCAAGGAACGGACCGAGCAAAACGGCATCATCTTCATCGATGAAATCGACAAGATCGCCAGCCGCGAGGGTCTCCATGGTCCGGAAGTCTCCCGCGAGGGGGTGCAGCGCGACATCCTGCCGATCGTCGAGGGGAGCACGGTGAACACTAAATACGGCCCGGTCAAGACCGATCATATCCTGTTCGTGGCAGCCGGCGCTTTCCACGTCTCCAAACCTTCGGATTTGATCCCGGAGCTGCAGGGACGCTTCCCGATCCGCGTCGAGCTGGACAGCCTGGGCGAGGAAGAATTCGTACGCATTCTGACCGAGCCGCAGAACGCCCTGATTCGCCAGTACACCGCGCTGATGGAGACCGAAGGGATCGAGCTGCAGTTCAGCGAAGAGGCGATCCATGAAATCGCCCGCACCGCAGCCCAGGTCAATGAACGTACCGAAAACATCGGAGCCCGACGATTGCACACCATCATGGAAAAGCTGCTCGAGGAACTGTCCTTCGAAGCGCCGGAACGGATGCACAAGCAGGTGAATATCGATGCCGACTATGTCCGTAGCACCCTGACCGACATCGTCAACAACGAAGACTTATCCCGCTACATCCTGTAACGGCACAACCATTGACCTCTGCTCACGAATAACGGATTTTAGTCATGCAAGACATTATCAATAAAGCCAATGTGTTGATGGAGGCTCTGCCTTACATCAAGCGGTTCTACAACAAAACCATCGTTATCAAGTACGGCGGCAACGCCATGGTCGAGGAGCGTCTCAAAGAAGGCTTTGCCAAGGACGTTATCCTCATGAAATACATCGGCCTCAACCCGGTGGTGGTCCATGGCGGTGGGCCGCAGATCGGCCGTGTCCTCAAAGCCATGGGCAAGGAGTCCCATTTCATCCAGGGAATGCGCGTGACTGACACCGAGACCATGGACGTCGTGGAAATGGTGCTCGGCGGCAAGGTCAACAAGGAGATCGTCGGCAATATCAACCGCCACGGCGGCAAAGCAGTCGGCCTGTCCGGCAAAGACGGCAACCTGATTATGGCCCGCAAGATGGAAATGAAGGCGATCAACCCGGCCACCCTGACCCCTGAAATTATTGATGTCGGCATGGTCGGCGAAGTGGAAACGGTCAATGCCGCGGTAATAACCGCTTTGGAAGAAGCCAACTTCATTCCGGTCATCGCCCCCATCGGCGTCGGCCTGAACGGTGAAACCTACAACATCAACGCCGACCTGGTGGCCGGCTGCGTAGCCGGTGCGCTGAAGGCGGAAAAACTGATCCTGCTCACCGACGTGGAAGGGGTCAAGGACAAGGACGGTCGACTCATCTCCACTATCGACGTGGGCCGTGTCCCTGATCTGATCAATGACGGCACCATCTCCGGCGGCATGATCCCCAAGATCAACTGCTGCCTGGATGCCGTGGAGGCCGGGGTACAGAAGGCGCATATCATCGACGGCCGCATGGAACACGCTTGTCTGTTGGAAATCTTCACTGACAAAGGGATCGGCACCGCCGTAGCGAGGTTCAACAAATGAGCATCTCACAGCAATGGATAGAACGGGCGAACAAAGTCATCTGCACCACCTACGGCCGGTACCCGCTAGTTGCGGTGCGCGGTGCAGGGTGCCGGCTATGGGATGCCGACGGTAAAGGCTACCTCGACTTTCTCGCCGGGGTTGCAGTCAATAATCTCGGCCACTGTCATCCCAAGGTGGTCAAGGCGCTGCAGGAGCAGGCAGCCACCCTCCTGCACTGCTCCAACTACTACCATATTCCACCGCAAATCGAGCTGGCCGAGTTGCTGTGCAAGCACTCCTTCGGCGACCGGGTCTTTTTCTGCAATTCGGGAGCCGAGGCCAACGAAGCAGCCATGAAGCTGATTCGTCGGCATAGCTTTGAAAAATTCGGCCAGAACCGTTTTGAGGTGATCACTGCCTTGGCGTCGTTCCATGGCCGGACTATCGGCACCATCAGTGCGACCGGACAGGAAAAGGTGCGGGTTGGCTTCGAACCGGTGGTGCCGGGCTTCAAGTACGTCCCCTTCGGAGATATCCAGGCGCTGAAAACCTCCATCAGCCCGAACACCTGCGCGGTGATGCTGGAACCGGTCCAAGGCGAAGGGGGAGTGAACGTGCCGCCCCCCGGCTATCTCCAGGCCGTGCGGGAGATCTGTGATCAGCATCAACTGCTGCTGGTGTTCGACGAAGTGCAGGCCGGCTGCGGTCGGACCGGCGAACTGTTTGCCTACCAGCATGACGGCGTGGCACCGGACATCATGACCCTTGCCAAGGCTCTTGCCGGCGGCCCTCCCATCGGCGCCATGGTCGCTACCGAAGAGGTGGCCAAGACCTTCGTCCCAGGCAGCCACGGTTCGACCTTCGGCGGCAACCCGCTGTTGACCGCGGCAGGACTGGCCTCCATGCGGACCATCATCGAGGATGGCGTGCTCGACAACTGCCGGGCCATGGGCACTTATCTCACCGAACGGCTTTGGGATTTGCAGAGCCGCTACGACTTCATCAAGGAAGTGCGGGGGCGCGGTCTGCTCATCGGCATGGAATTGACCCGGGAAGGCGGCCCCATCGTCACCGCCGCTATGGAACGAGGCCTATTGATCAACTGCACCGTCGGCAACGTGCTACGTTTTGTCCCGCCACTCATCGTGACCAAAGCCGAGATCGACGAAGCCATGGATATCCTGGATGACATCCTGGCCGGTTTGAAATAATTTTCTGCACTCCCGGCCCGGCTGTTGGGAGATGTCAATCATCAAGGAGAATTGATTGTGAATAAAGACTTTCTCGCCCTGTCCGACTGGAATCGGGAGGACCTGGAACGGATTTTCGACCTGACCCGGGAACTGAAAGCCAAACAGAAGCGCGGCGAAGAACATCACCTTCTCAAGGGCAAGACCCTGGGAATGCTGTTCGAGAAAAGCTCCACCCGCACCCGTGTTTCTTTTGAAGTCGGCATGTATCAGCTCGGCGGCCACGCCTTGTTTCTCTCTTCCGGGACCACCCAGATGGGCCGCGGCGAGCCGATCAAGGATACTGGCCGCGTCATGTCGCGTTACGTGGACGGCATTATGATCCGCACCTTTTCGCAGGAAGCAGTGGAAGAGCTTGCCCGCTGCTCGGATATTCCGGTCATCAACGGCCTGACCGACATGTACCATCCCTGCCAGGTGATGGCTGACCTGTTCACCGTCATCGAACATAAAGGGAGCTTCCGCGATCTGAGTTACTGCTGGATCGGTGATGGCAACAATATGGCCAACAGCTGGATCAACGCTGCAGCCGTGTTCGGTTTCGAGCTGCGCATCGCTACGCCCAAGGGTTATGAGCCGCATCCGACTGTGGTCGAACGCGCCCAAAAACTCGGTGCCAACATCCTCTATACCAACGATCCGCTGAAAGCGGCCAAGGGCGCCATGGTGCTGAACACCGACGTGTGGGCCAGCATGGGGCAGGAGCAGGAGCAGAAAGAGCGGGAAAAGGCGTTCGTCGGTTTCCAGATCAACAATGACATCGTCGCCGCTGCTGATCCGCAATGTGTGGTGATGCATTGCCTCCCCGCTCATCGCGGTGAGGAGATCACCGACGATGTTATCGAGGGGCCGCACTCCATCGTCTTTGACGAAGCGGAAAACCGCCTCCACGTACAGAAGGCCATTATGGCCACCCTGATGGCCTAAGCCGCAAGCAACGGGAATACAAAATGACCATTACCTGTCCGCACTGCGGCTTCAGCAAAGAGATCGACCCACAACGCCTGCCGGCGGGCGCGGCCCGCGTCACCTGTCCACAATGCCAGGAGAAGTTTTCCCTGACTCCGGCAGAGCCGGCGCCGGAGCCCGTGTTCCCAGTTGAAGCACCGATGACGCCTCCGGCTGCATCGCCAAAGGCTCCGCCAATCGCTCCAGTTGTTACGGAAAAACCGGTTCTGGCTGCCGACCTGCCCAAAGCCGGCTTCTGGATTCGAGTGGTGGCGTCACTGGTGGACTCGATCCTGGTCAGCATCGTGCAATTCGCTCTCGGCTTCGCCCTCGGACTTCTCATTACCATGATCGCTCCCAATCTCAACCAGAACGGCCAGGCCATGCTGTCGATCATCACGGCCTTGTCCGGCATGGTTATTGGGGTCTTCTATTACGTCTTCTTCACCGGCTATTGCGGTCAGACACCGGGGAAGATGGCGGTGCGTATCAAGGTCATCGTCACTGACGGCAGTGACATCGGCTACGGCAAAGCCTTTTTCCGCGAGGTGATCGGCAAGTTCGTCTCCACCCTGCTACTCTGCATCGGTTATCTGATGGTGGCCTTCGATGCTCAGAAACAGGGGCTGCATGATAAAATGAGTGACACTTACGTCATCAAGCTGTAAATAATTCTTTTCGGCGTCCAACGTCGGAATTGTCCACACATCGTTTTGTATAAGGAGAAACGCCCTATGGCCAAGAAAGGTTCTGTGAAAAAAGTCGTCCTCGCCTATTCCGGCGGTTTGGACACATCAATCATCCTTAAGTGGTTGACCGAAGAGTACGACTGCGAAGTGGTCGCCTACTCCGCCGACTTGGGCCAAGGCGAAGAGCTCGACTTCATCCCTGAAAAGGCTAAGAAGACCGGCGCCAGCAGCTGCCATATTCTCGACCTGAAAGAAGAATTCGCCCGCGACTTCGTCTTTCCCATGTTCCGCGCCAACGCCATCTACGAGGGGCGCTACTTCCTCGGCACCTCCATCGCCCGGCCGCTGATCGCCAAAGCACAGATGGAAGTTGCCGCCAAGGAAGGCGCAGATGCCGTCTCCCACGGCGCCACCGGCAAAGG
>ENA-ORXD01001324-ORXD01001324.1-sediment-metagenome-genome-assembly--contig:-NODE-1324-length-21304-cov-4.222217_pt1 | contig 21304 bp, 13 predicted proteins | sample MGYA00237862_ERZ511471 | MGnify/ENA metagenome assembly ERZ511471
ACCCTCGAGCTGGTACACGCGACTGTTGTAGGAGGCGTACATGTTCCGGAACGTCACGCAGACCTGAAGGACATCGACGAGGCTGAACCCCCGGTGCAGCAAGGCCTCCCGAAACAGCCGCTTGAGCGACTCGAGCCCGTGCGTGTAGCCGCGGCCGAGCCATGTCGCGCCGGCGACAGAGGCAAGCTCGAGCGGGTTGAAGGGCGCCAGGTCGCTCCCGTAGGGAGTGGAGCGCCCGCGATAGCCCGGCGGCGTCATCGGCCCCGCCTGCCCTACGGTCAGGCCGTAGACGCCGTTGTTGTGGACGATCACGCTGATGTCGACGTTGCGCTGGGCGGCGGCGATGAGGTGCTCCAGCCCCTCCGCGTAGGCGCCGCCGTCCCCCAGATGGGCGAGCACGGTCAGCTGCGGGTTCGCAATCTTCACGCCGACCGCCGTCGCAATCGCGCGCCCATGCAAGGAGTCGAAGCTGTTCACGCCGACGTAATCCATGATCTTGCCGCTGCAGCCGATGTCGGAGACGAGCACGATGTCCTCGCGCCGGTGGCCGTCGTCAATCAGCCCGCGCAGCACGGCTTTGACGGCGCTGAGGATGCTGAAGTTCCCGCAGCCGGGGCACCAAGTGTTCGCCGCGTATGTGTCCAGGGCTCTCATGCAAGCACCTCCTCCTCGACGCGCCGCCGCAGCTCGCCGACGGCCCACGGCCTGCCGTCGTAGCGGTTCAGCCGCACGTGGACGGGAAGACCGTAGCGCTCCATGAGGTTCGCAAGCTGCCCGTTGGCGTTGACTTCCGCGACCGCGACGCGCTGACTGTCGGCGATGGCCTCGCGCAGTTGGCGAAGCGGGAAGGGCCGAAGCACCACTACCTGGACGACCCGTACACCGAGGAGCTCGCCTATCTCTCGCAGCGCGCCCACGGGGGAGCCCCACGTGACGACGGTCTGGGCCGCACTCGCATCGCCGTACACGTTGACCTCCGGGACCTTGTCGAGCGCGACGCCCATCGTCCGCTCCTTGAGCAGCCACTTCTCCTGCATACGCGCCGTCAGTCCGGCTTCCTCGGTCGTCGCACCCCACTCGTCGTGGGTGTAGCCGTTCACCTTGACGACCGCGCCCTCGCGGCCGGGGAAGGCCAGGGGCGAGACGCCGTCAGCCGTGAAGGCGTAGCGCAGGTAGGCCAGATCCGGTTCGTCCGACGTGGCCACGCCGTCCCACTCGCGAGCCGCGAAGCGAGGCAGCATGGGCGTCTCCTCATCGAGAAAGCTCTGCCAGTTCTCCTGCAGCGTGCGGTCGCCGAGCACGATAACGGGCAGCTGATAGGCCCAGGCAAGATCGAGCGCCAGCCTGCTCCATGCAAAGGCCTGCTCGACGTCGCCAGGGGCGATGACGACGCGGGGAAACTCGCCGTGCCCGGCGCCCAGGGCGAAGTCGAGATCGCCTTGCGCCGTGTACGTCGGCAGGCCGGTGCTCGGGCCCGTGCGCTGTCCGAGCACCACAACGATAGGCAACTCGGCCTGCCCGGCGAGGCTGAGCCCCTCGGTCATGAGACAGAATCCGCCGCCGGACGTCCCTACGGCGACGCGCTCGCCGGCGTAGGCGTGGCCCAATGCCATGAGCATGACCGCGATCTCGCCCTCCGGCTGATACACCTTGACACCGAAACGCGGCGCCTGCTGGGCGAGATAGTGGAGAAGACCCGATGTCGGCGTCATCGGATACCCAAGGTACGCCCCCAGACCGCCCGCGAGCAGACCGAGCCCTATCGCCTCCACACCAGACACGATCGGGAGAGGCATGCCGCCCGGCGGGCGGATGGTGACCTGCTCGGCGCTGGAGTCGAAGCCGCGCCGGGCCACCGCCCGATTCAGCTCGGTCTGTTTCTGCAGATGTCTCGTGATCGCGTCGTCGAGCACCGTCCAGGGAATCGCCAGCGTCTTACAGAGCGCCCCAAGGATGGCGGTATTGCGCATTACCGCCGGAGCTCCGAGATCCGTCATGATGCTCTTCACCGGGACGCCGACGCAGCGAGAGGCCACTCGCTCCGGCAGGTCCTCGAGCTTGACGGCGTCGCCGTCGAAGACAGTCACGGCGCCGTCCTTGAGACGCCACGCATGACGCTCGACGGTCTGGCCGTCCAGGGCAACGAGAACATTGACGTGGTCGCGATGAGCGCTGATGCGCCGACGATGCGCCCGCACCACCACGAAGGTGTGACCGCCGCGAATGAGCGAGGGCGAATCGATGTGGCGGTATGTCCGGTACCCGAGATCGTTGAGGATCCGAGCGACCATGCCGCCCGCTTCGCTGATCCCGTCTCCGGCGGCACCTCCGAGCAGCACCGAGAACGACTCCATGCGCGCCTCCTCGTTCAGCACGGCCCCACAAGCTTCCTCCCGCTCTTGACAGACGTCAATGGTAGCCCCACGATCGGCTCGCTAGGATTAAGCACTGCCCACGTGTTGATTACACCGAAAGCGAGACTTCATGCCAGTACGAAGCATCGTGCGCATCGACGAAGAACTCTGCAACGGCTGCGGCCTATGCGTCACCCCGTGCGCTGAGGGAGCCATCGAGATCATCGACGGCAAGGCGAAGGTCATGAAGGAAGAGCTCTGCGACGGCGCGGGCTTCTGCCTCGCGGTCTGCCCCGAGGGGGCGCTGACCATCGAAAAGCGCGAGGCGCCGGCATTCGATGAGGATGCGGCGGCCGAGATGATGGCCGCCAAGCTGGCCGCCAGCGTGCGCATCAAACAGACGTGCTTCCGCTGTGGCCGCGATGAGGATCAAGGGGTGCTCTTCCCTTGTCGCCTCAAGGGCGAAAGCCTCTGGGCCTGCGCTCGCTGTCTGCCGCCTCTGATTCACGGCTGACCGCCTCCAAAGTCACGAGGCCGGAGGGCCGGGCGCACCTTCGGAACGCCCGGCCCTCCGGCCTCGTCGCTGGCCCGAGCCCCCTTCAGAGGAGCGAGCCGCCCAGCGCCATGACGGTTCCGACGTGGACGAAGGGGACGGTGCTTCGCCTCGCAGACCGGGCGTCCTCGGACCCTGCTACACTCCGCTCGTGACGTCCGCGCCTCCTCCCTTCGCCCCAGGCTTCGCCTCCGACTCGCACGCCGCCCGAGCGGCGGGCTCGTCCGCCGTGAGCGTCGCGCGGGCGCGTACCCTCCTCCGTGAGGTCTTTGGCTTCGCCGACTACCGGCCGGTGCAAGCAGACGTCGTGGCACAAGTGACTGCCGGCGGCGACGCCTTCGTGCTCATGCCTACAGGCGGCGGAAAGTCGCTCTGCTATCAACTGCCGGCGCTGGTGCGCTCCGGCACCGGCATCGTCGTGTCTCCCTTGATCTCGCTCATGAAGGACCAGGTCGACGCGCTGCGCGCCTGCGGCGTGCGCGCCGCCGCCTTCAACTCGTCGCTGGAGCACGACGAGGCGCGCCGCACCTTGGCTCTCCTGCACGGAAACGACTTCGACCTCCTCTATGTCGCACCCGAGACGCTCATGTCGGAGTCGTTCCTCTCCCGCCTCGACGACATGACCGCCGGCCCGCCCGGAGTGGCGCTGTTCGCGATCGACGAGGCCCATTGCGTAAGCCAGTGGGGCCACGACTTCCGCCCGGACTACGTCCGTCTCGGCGAGCTGCGCGAAAGGTTCCCTCAGGTGCCGATCGTCGCCTGCACCGCAACGGCGGATCCACAGACACGCGACGACGTGCGCGCACGGCTCGGTCTCAGCGCGGCACCCTGCTTCGCGACCGGCTTCGACCGGCCCAACATCCGCTACACGGTCACCGAGAAGCGCGAGCCGATGCAGCAGCTCAAGCGCTTCCTCAACGATCACCCCGATGAGGCGGGGATCGTCTACTGCCTCAGCCGCAAGCGCACGGAGGAGCTCGCCGCGAAGCTTACGGCGATCGGGGTACCGGCCGCCGCCTACCACGCGGGCCTCTCCTCAGACGAGCGCCGTCGCGTGCAGGACGCGTTCGCCCGCGACGAGATACCTATCGTCGTCGCCACCGTCGCCTTCGGCATGGGTATCGACAAAAGCAACGTGCGGTTCGTGGTTCACTTCGACCTGCCGAAGAGCATCGAGAGCTACTACCAAGAGACGGGCCGCGCCGGACGCGACGGCCTGCCGGCCGAGGCTCTGCTGCTCTTCGGCCTGGGCGACGCGTCCGTCGTGCGGGCGCTCATCGAGCGCGGCTCGGACGCAGAAGCAGCGCCGCGCCACCCCGAACACGTACGCCTGGAACTGCGCAAGCTCGAGAGCATGGTGGCCTACGCCGATGGGCTCACGTGCCGAAGGAGAACGCTCCTCGGCTACTTCGGAGAGACCACCGAGCGCGACTGCGGCAACTGCGACATCTGCCTTGCGCCGCCGGAGACGTTCGATGCCACCCTGCACGCGCAGATGGCGCTGTCCTGTGTGCACCGTGTCGGGCAGAGCTTCGGCGCCGGCCACATCGTCGACTGTCTCATCGGCGCCGATACGGAGAAGATCAGGGCGCGCGGCCACGATCGACTCTCGACCTACGGAATCGGCGCGGAGGAGAGCCGGGACTACTGGCGGAGCATCATCCGGCAGCTCATCCACCGCGGCTACCTCAAACAGGACGTCGCCCGCTACTCCGTGCTGGTCCTCACGGAGAAGGCCCGCCTGCTGCTTCGCGGCGACGAGACGCTCCTGCTGGCGCGACCGCGCCTGCGCGCCCCCGGCGGCCAAACAGGCAGAGCGAAGCGGGGCGGAGCCAAGAGCGGCGGGGCGCCCGCTCCTCAGGACGAGGCGCTCTTCTCGAGTCTGAAGACCCTGCGCAGACGGCTCGCCGAACAGCAGGGTGTGCCGGCCTACGTGGTCTTCAGTGACGCGACTCTCGCCGCGATGGCGACGCAGCGGCCACGAACCTGTGAGGAGTTGCTCGCGATCACCGGTGTCGGCCAAACCAAGCTGCATCGCTACGGCGCCGAGTTCCTGGCGACCATCGCCGCCGAGCCGCGTCCTGCCGCGGACGACACTCAGCGGTAGCCGGCGGCGCGGAACAGCTCCGGCACGGTCACCAGCTCGTACCCGCGCTTCCGCAAGCCGCGGATGATGCGCGGCAGCGCCGCCGCGGTCTGACTCTGTGTGTGCATCACGACGATAGATCCTGGACGTACTTTCCTCACCACACGAGCGGCCAGCGCCTTCGGCCCGGGCCGCTCCCAGTCTCTGGGGTCGACATCCCATAGGATCGTGCGGAAGTAGCCCACGGCGGCCGAGGCCGCTGTCGTACGGGGAGAGATGTCGCCGTAGGGCGGGCGGCCGTAAGGCACCGGCGAGAACCCCGTCGTTTGCCACCACGGCGTTTCGCTGCGCGCCCACTCCCGCTTCACGTCCCGCGGATGTTGCCGACGCATGACACTATGCGTCCACCCGTGCGAGCCGATCGCGTGTCCCTCCGCCACCGTGCGGCGCATGAGCTCCGGGTTGGCTGCCGCATTGGGCCCGAGCAGGAAGAACGTACCGTGGCCGTCACCGCGCGCCAGAGCATCGAGAATGCGCGCCCACGCCGCTGCCGAGTAGCCGTCGTCGAAGGTGAGCGCGACGCGCCGGCCGGCCCTGCCGACGCGACGCCACACGCCGCCCTCGGCCGGGCGGTGGTTGCGGAACGAACGTGGTTCACTCGTGGTGGCGTTGCCGGCGGCGTCGGTCGCCCGCACGGTGACACGGTAGACACTCGGTAAGAAGACCCTGCCGTCCGCGTAGCTCGGCGGCAGCCTCAGAACGCGCTCGCCCGGCTGCTCGACAATCCCGCTCCTCGAACGAGCCAAGTAGCCGTATTGATCTACGACCTCATAGGAGAGCTCCAGCGGTCCGCTCTCCTCCGTAAGACTGAATCGGAGCGTCAGAGGACGTGCATCGACCTGGTCTCTGGGTGAGATGCCCTCCCAGACGAACACCGGCGGCAACGTATCGATCTTCACCTGCACGCTCTTAACCGGCTCTTGATTCAGCGCTGCGTCCGTCGAGGAGAACGACACTGTGTGCACGCCGTCGTTGGAGTGATCCCGCGGCGCCTCGACGGTCACATTGTCACCGGCGATCCACTCCCCCTCGTCAACACGATAATGAGTCACGATCACGCCCGTGGCTTCGTCTCCGCTCGAGAACGTGAGCCGGACCGGCGCACGATGCCAACGGTCGTCGGCGCCCAGCACAGTCGTCTCCGGCGGCGCCGTGTCGGCGATCGAGGGTGAGAGCGTGACGTTGACTCCCGCCTGCGGCCCGGTGGTCAGCGGAGGAAGCTCGGAGACCGGCGCCTCCGACGCGCCTCCACAGGCACTTGCCGCAACGGCGGCCAGCCCCGCCAGGGTGGTCAAGGCATGGAATGCACGGCAGCGACCCACACGCCTCCTCACCGGACCCATGGACTCACGATACCGCACATCGGGTCGACGAGCTCGCCGGCGTCCCGTCCCGGTGGCGCGTGGTAGCCTAGCGGCGTGGACCACCTCCTCTTCGCCACGGTCCCCAAGGGCCTGGAATCGCTGCTCGCCGGTGAGTTGCGCCGCCTCGGTGCTCGTGACCTGCGCCAGACCACGGCCGGGGTCGGTTTCACGGGCACGCTCGAGACCGCCTACCGGGTATGCCTCTGGTCCCGCCTCGCGAGTCGCGTGTTCCTTCCCCTCACGGCGCGGTCGGCAGAGAGCGCGGACGACGTCTACGCGGCAGCGGCAGCGGTCGACTGGGGCGAGCACCTCGATCTCGAGAGCACGTTCGCCGTCGACTTCACAGGCCTCAGCAAGGGCATCCGCGACACCCAGTTCGGCGCCGTTCGCGTCAAGGACGCACTCGCCGACCAGTTCCGTGAGCGCTACGGAGGGCGGCGACCGTCAGTCGACGTGCGGGCGCCCGACGTCCGCATCGGCGCTCATCTTGCGCGCGGGCGGCTCACTCTCTCGCTCGACTTGAGCGGCGACAGCCTCCATCGTCGCGGTTACCGTCCAGACAAGATGAGCGTCGCGGCGCCGCTCAAGGAGAACCTCGCCGCGGCAGTCCTGGTCTACGGCGAGTGGCCGCGGGTGGCCGCCGCCGGAGGCAGCTTCCTGGACCCGCTCTGCGGGTCCGCAACGCTGCCCGTCGAGGCGGCCTGGATCGCGGCCGACGTCGCGCCGGGCCTGCTGCGCGCTGAACGCGGAGCGGGTTTCGGCTTCACCCACTGGAGAAACCATGAGCGCGCGGTCTGGGACGCACTCCTAGACGAGGCGCGTGAGCGGCGCGCCGACGGCATGCGGAGACTGGGAGGCGACACCGATTACGCCCTCATCTTCGGCAGCGATAGGGACCCGCGTGTCCTCACGATTGCGAACGCCTGCCTGGAGCGTGCGGGCGTGGGGCCTCTCATCACACTGCAGCGCGCTGAGCTCTCCGCCGCGCGGCCACCCTCCGCGCACGGCCTGCTCGCGACGAACGCTCCGTACGGAGAACGACTCGGCGATCGCGAGCAGGCCGATGCCCTCTATCGTGAGCTTGGGCACGTCCTGCGCGAGCGTTTCACCGGCTGGCACGCGGCTGTGCTTGCCGGTAGCGAGGACCAGGTCAGACTGCTTGGGTTGTCGACGAGACGCGAGACAACGCTCTTCAACGGCGCACTGCCGTGCCGCCTCGCATTCATGTCCTTGGACGCCGGCGAGCATGAGGCGCCCCGCTCCGCACGCGCCGCCGTGCGCACGTCCTCAGCCCCCCGGCCCCCTGAGGCGGTTAAGCACGTGAGCCGCCCCCCCTCGGACGCCGAGCGCCAACGCCCGCGCGCCGAACGCCTGCTCGGCAGCGACGCCGAGCAGTTCGCCAATCGTCTGCGCAAGAACAAGCGCCATATGAGCCGTCAGCTGCGCCGTGAGGACGTAAGCTGCTACCGTCTCTACGACGCCGATCTCCCCGAGTACAACCTCGTCGTCGACGTGTACGGCGACTGGGCCTGCGTCCAGGAGTACGCAGCGCCGGCCGAGATCGACCCCGCCAAGACAAGTCGTCGTCTCGAGGACGCCCTGGCGGCGATCTCGACCGTTCTCGAGCTGCCTGCCGAGCGCATCGTCCTGAAGCAGCGCCGGCGCCAGCGTGGCGCGGCTCAGTACGAGCGTCGGGGGAGCGGCAGCGACCTCTCTCCGGTCGCCGAGGACGGACTCACGTACCTGGTCAACCTGACCGACTACCTGGACACCGGGCTCTTCCTCGATCAGCGCACGACACGTCGCTTGGTGCGCCGGCTGGCGGGCGGCGCGCGCTTCCTCAATCTGTTCGCCTACACCGGCACGATGACGGTCAACGCCGTTGCCGGCGGAGCTCCCCTTACTACCAGCGTCGATCTCTCCGCCACCTATCTGCACTGGGCGCAACGCAACCTGGCCGCCAACGGCGTGCAGGCCACACTCGAGCTCGCCGGCCGGAGCGATGCCCAGTCGGGTCCCCATCGCCTGGTACAGGCCGACTGCCTGAAGTGGATCGCGGAGACGGAAAGCGAGTACGACCTCATCTGGCTCGACCCACCGACGTTTTCGAACTCGAAGCGCATGGGCCGCGCCACGTTCGACGTCCAGAGGGACCACGCCGACCTTATCCGCATGACGGCCCGGCGGCTCCTCAGCCCGGACGGCGTCCTGCTCTTCGCCACGAACCGGCGCGGCTTCAGACTGTCACTCGATGAGCTGCCTGATCTACGCATCAAGGACCTATCGAAGGCGACGCTGCCGTTCGACTGCCGGCGCTCGGCCTCTCGCCACCACGTCTTCCAGGTCGACCGGCGGCGAGGCGAGCCGTCCGGGGTCACGGCAGCGCGCCGACCCGAGATGCCCAAACGCTCAGGAACGGTCTGAGCGCCGCACACCGCGGGTAAGGCAACGACTGCCCCATCGCAATTGGCCGCTAGCGTTGCGGCGGGCGCCATTCCCCCCTCGGCGCCCTCGGAGGCGCGATGACCTTCCTGCATCGCGCCTCCAGGTTCGCTTGGAGCCCGCTCGCCCAGTCGCGAGGTACCATAGGGGCACTCAATGACGACCACGCAGCGCACAACCTCGCCATTCGGCTCTTGGGTTTCGCCCATCAGTGCCCGGCTCCTCGCCGAGGCCGGTGTGGCCCTCGGCGGGCTACAGGCCGAGGGCGGCAGCATCTTCTGGTTGGAGATGAGGCCGGCCGAGGAGGGCCGCTACGTCCTCGTCCAGCGACGCCCGGACGGCACTCACACCGAGCTCAACCCGCCGACGAGCAACGCGCGCACGCTCGTGCACGAGTACGGGGGAGGCTCCTACGCCGTACGCAGCACGAACCACGACCTGGCAGTCTTCTACAGCGAGTTCGACGACCAGCGGCTCTACTGCCTCCACAGCGCACGAGACGGCGCGGTGTCGTCGCCTCGGCCTCTTACGCCCGCCCCCGCAAGCCCCCGGGCGACGCGCTACGCGGACGGCTGCGTGACCCGCGACGGAAGCGCACTCATCTGCGTGCGAGAGCAGCACGGCGCCGATGGGGTGGTAAACGACCTCGTCTTCGTCCCGGCTGCTCCCCACGCCGGCGAGCAGTTCGCTCTCGCCGGGGGACGCGACTTCTACGCCGCACCGCGCCTGAGCCCGGACGGCCGTGCTCTTGCCTGGCTCTGCTGGGATCACCCCCAAATGCCGTGGGACGGTACCGAGTTGTGGGTCGCCGAGTTGACGGCTACCGGCCTGGAGGCACCACGCTTGGTCGCGGGGAGCGCGGGCGAGAGCATCCTGCAGCCATCGTGGAGCCCGGACGGCCGTTTGCACTTCATCAGCGATCGCGGCGGCTGGTGGAACCTCTACCGCGCCACCGAGGCACAGGCGCTCCTGGGCGCGGCGGCGAGCGCCGAGGCGCTCGCTCCGCTCGCCGCCGAGTTCGCCAAGCCTGCGTGGGTCTTCGGCCTCCAGAGCTACGCCTTCCTCGATGATGGACGAATCGTCTGCTTCTTCAGTGAAGCGGGAGTTGATCGTCTCGCGGTCATCGACGCGGACCGGAGCCGCGACGAGCGAACGGCACCCGCAGTACGCCGCATCCCCTGCGACTTCACGACCTTCTCTCACATCGCGGCGACCGGCCATACCGTCGCCGTCATCGGCGGCAACGCGAGACAGGCGGCGACGGTCGCCTTGCTGGACGTCGGCAGCGGCGCGCTCACCCCGGTACGCCCGAGTCGCACACTCTCCTTCGACCCGGCGTACCTCTCACACCCGGAGGCGCTCTCGTTTCCGACCGAGTACGAGCCGGGTTCCGTCTCCGGTCCCCTCGCCGCCGAGCTCGCGACCACGCACGGCGACCTCGAGGCGCACGCTCTCTACTATCCGCCCACGAACCCGGCCCACGTCGGTCCAGACTGCGAGCGCCCACCGCTCATCGTCATGAGCCACGGCGGCCCCACTTCGGCCCGAGAATCCATCCTGAGCCTCGACATCCAGTTCTGGACCTCTCGCGGCGTCGCCGTCGTGGACGTCAACTACGGCGGCTCAACGGGCTACGGCCGCGCCTACCGCGAGCGCCTGCGCGGCAACTGGGGCATCGTCGACACCGTCGACTGCATCAACGCCGCCCGCCATCTCATCGCGCGCGGTGACGTGGACCCCGCGAGAATCGCCGTCCAAGGCGGCAGCGCCGGCGGCTACACGACGCTCAACGCGCTCACACGCCATCGTTTCTTCTCCGCCGGCGCCTCCTACTTCGGCCTCGCCGATCTGGAGCTCTTCGCCGCCGGAGGCACGCACAAGTTCGAGTCGCGCTACCTCGACGGCCTCGTGGGTCCTTTTCCGCAAGCGGCCGCCGTCTACCGCGAGCGTTCTCCAATCAACCACGTCCTCGAGATCGCCTGTCCCGTGATCCTCCTCCAAGGGCTCGAGGACGCCATCGTGCCCCCCGCCCAAGCTGAGGTCATCGTCGCGGCGCTCCGCGCCAACCGCCTACCGTACGCCTACCTGGCCTTCCCGGGCGAGCAACACGGCTTCCGCAGAGCAGAGAACATCATCCGTGCGGAGGAGGCCGTGCTGGCCTTCTACGGCCAAGTCTTCGGCTTTGACCCGGCCGACAAGCTGGAACCGCTGCGCATCGAGAACCTCGCCGCCTCGTAGTGAACGTTTTGGGCACCATTCGGCGACTGGCAGTTCTCCTGGCGATCATCGTCATCGGTATCGCCCTGGTGACCGCCTACGGCTCACCGCAAGGCTGGCTTGCGGACCAGGTCTCGCGCGTCTCCGAGCGCACGGGCATTGACTGGCTGCTCAACCTTCAGAAGCCTGTCGAAGTGCCCTTGCGCGATCTGCCCGCGTACACACGCGCTGTGGCGGGGGAGGCACAGTTCCGGGAGGACTTCCTGCGTCTCACGTTCGGCGATGCGGATGACTATGAACCGCCGTCCAGCCGCATCACGAAGTGGGACAAGCGCCGCGTGACCGTCGACATCCTCAATGCCGATGAACCGGAGATGACTGCCTATCTGCGCCAGCTGATCAAACGCCTCAACGCGATCCAGGGCGCGACCATCTTCACGCTTGTGGAGGATGGCGCCGCCGACATCACGATCCGCTTCATCTCGCGAGAGCGCTACAAGAGCGAGTTTCCGGGCACCTCGGTTGGCTACTGCATGGCGAGCTACTACGTCGGCAGACCGGGCCTGATCTCAGCGGCGATCGCCATCGACGGCGAGACACTCGCCACTACCGAGCGGCGCAAGCCCGTCCTCATTCACGAACTCACGCATGCGCTGGGCTTTCGTGGCCACCTGCGCAAGCCGGGCGATCGCACACGCAGTGTCCTCTACTACACGCCGGCGATCAGCCAGTGGAGCCGCGACGACGAGGCAGCCATTCGCATCCTCTACTCTTCGGAAGTCAAGAGCGGACTCAGCGTGCGCGGCGTACGCCGCGCACTCGACCGCATCGCCACGGGCTCCCAGCCCTGAGCCGGCCACGATCTCCGTCGCCGAATGCTAGGGATGCCAGACGGTGCCGACGGAGTCCACGGCGAGGCCGGACACACGCCGCCGCTGGGCCCAGCCCAGCGCGGCGGCCGCCTGCCTGCGTACTCCGGGGTCGGCATCGGTCAGCCGCACAAGGACACCCTCGAGTGCCGCCTGCGTGCCGATGCGCGCCAGGCCACGAAGCGCCTGCGCCGCAACGAACTCCTCGGCATCGCGGGCCAGCCGCAAGAGGTACGACTCCGCCGCCTCGTGCTCGTAGACCGAGAGCGCGCCGACGGCGTAGACGCGGCCGATATCCCTGCCGAAAGCCGCGTTCACGAGCGGTCGCAGCGCCCGCCGGTCCGTGAATCCGCCGAGTGCGCTAAGCGCCTCGTCGACCAACTCCTCATCGGCGAGCGCATCGTAGACGACCTCGAAAGCGGCAGCATCGCCGATCTCTCCGAGCGCCTCGATGGCGAAGCAGCGCAGCGAAATCGGTTCGTCCTCGTCCGCGACGCACTCGGCCAGCGCCTCGACCGCCCTAGAGTCGCCGATGCGCCCGAGCGACATCGCCGCCGCGTCACGTAGCTCCTCGGGAAACCAGTAGCACCAGGGCGAGATCACCCAGCCTGGAGTGAACTCGTCCGACGACTTGCAGTACGCGAGGTCGTCCTCTCTGGCGGCGTTGCCGCCCCAGACGAAGAAGTCGGCCAAGTCGTCACCGAGCGCGCGCTCCTCAGACTCGACGAGGTCGTCGAACGGAGCCGTCGAGAGGCTCGACTCTTGCCCTGCGGCGGACTCACCCGCCTGAGGGAACACGGCGGACTCGTCGCTTCCGAACACCTCCAATCCGGGCAGTCGCAGTTGATCTCGGTGCGGCGACGACGGCACATGCTCTCCGCGCGTGAGGATGTCGAGCAGCGCCGGCACCGCTTCACGACTCCCGCGAACACCGAGCACGAGCGCCGCCGGGAGCCTGACGGCGTCGTGCGCATCTTCCAGAGCGAACGCGAGCTCGCGATCCGCCGCGGAGCCGCCCACCCGTCCCAGCACCCAGGCGGCTCCGGCGCGCGCTTCCGGCGAGAGACCGTTGCGCAGGCAGTCGGCGAGCGCCGCTTCCGCCGGCTCGCCGACGCGCATAAGCGTCCACCACGCTCGCTGAACCCGTCGCGTCGGGTCGTCGCGCAAGAACCCGAGCAACGGACCGACCGACTCGCCCCCGAGCCGGACGAGGGCGGCGTGCGCCGCCCAGACGTCTTCGCGGCTGCGCGCGAAACGCAGGGCGCGCGCCAGGCCGACGGCGCCGCCGGCGCGGCCGAGTTGCCGCGTCTCCTCAGGCCTGCGATGCAGCGTGGGCCTCCCCAGTCTGGTGAGCAAACGCAACGCCGCCGGGCTCCGGCGCCGCTTGCCGCAAGACGAGATCCGCCAACGCGGCGATGAACGCCGGCGAGTCGCCGAGCGCCCGCACGCGACGGTACTTCATGCCGAGATCGGCGATGCGCTGGCGGAAGACGAGATCGAGGTCGATGAGCGTCGCGACATCATCGGCCACCAGTCCGAAGGGTACCACAAGAACCTTGTTCCAGCCCTCCTTGCGCTGCTCTCGCGCAACGTCGTCGGGGCTCGGTTCGAGCCAGCGGCCGCCACGACCTCGCCCCATGAAGGCGAGGTCCCAGCGCCCCGGCCCGACCGACGGCAGCACCTGCGAAATAAGTTGTTGCAGGTGCTCTACGAAGGTGTCGCCCTCCTCGATCTCCGAGAGGGGCTGGCTCCCGGCGACGAACAGCAGAGCCCACTCGCTCGCCACCGAGCCGTCCAGCGCCTCCGCGCAACCGCGGCTGATGGCACGGGCCAGCCCACTATCGGCGCCCCAGCCGTCGATGATCGTGAGCGCACGGGGAGCTCGGCCCGCGGACTTCTCCGCCGACTCGACCTCCTCGAGCAGACGCGCGCGCGCGCGGCGCGGCGCCAGGGGATCCAGGGAGACGACCGCGACCTCGTCGCCCAACTGCCCGAGACAGTCGGCCAGCGAGGGCTTCGACGCGAGAAACCCGTGCCGCACGCGAGCCGGGACTCCGCGCTGCAGAAGCAACTTCTCGAGCGCGGCGGCCTGGTGCGCCGTGGCTCCCAGAGCAGGGGCCGTCCCACCGATAAGGCGATATCGCTCGGTCGCGGAGCGCAGCGTCACGGCGTCCGGCGCCTCGCCCACCGAACGCTCGAGGTAACCGGCGAGATCCTCCAGATCCCGCGCGCCACCCGCGGCAATCACGGCGACGTCGAGGCGGCGTTCGCTCATGGTGGGTTCCTTTCGTCGGCGTGGGCGCGGGAGCGCGGCGGAGCGGAAAAAGCGGGAGACGCTATGACCAGCAATCATGCGGCGACAATGGGCCGCGCGCAGTAGTCCTCGGTTCGCCCGCCGAATTGTACCAGAGCCGGGGGAGCCCAGTGCATGCACCCGCCAACCCGCCATCCGCCACGACTCTTATGGGGGCGGCACATATCATAAGTGATCTGCATTTGCAGGAGTGTCGATGCTTATGAACAAATACCTTGAGCGCCGACGACCGAAGGGGACCGATGAGCAACCGCTGCCACAAGACACCGTGCGTCCCTCGCACCTGCAAGGGCGTACTGCTCTTTCGCAGCTGCCTCGTCTCAGCCGAGTACCCGGGCGTCGAGGCGGCCACCAAATGGCTCTTCGAGCGGCTCGACATCGAGTACACCATTCACCCCGAGCAAACCTGCTGCACAGGACTGGGCTACTACTCGGATCTCATGCCCATCCAGACGACCGTCGGCCTGGCGGCGCGCAACGCCTGCGTCGCCGTCGACGACGGTCACCCCACCGTCAGCTACCTCTGCTCGACATGCTACGCCATCAACAAGAAGGCGCGCAGCATCCTCGAGGTCGACGAGTACCGGCGTGACACCAATCGCGTGCTCGAGAAGGTTGGCCGCCGCTATGACGACGCCGTCTCAGGCGCGGTCGAGCACAAGCATGCCCTCGACATCCTCTGGGGAGCGCATGAGTCGATCCCGGACCTGGTACGGCGACGCCTCGACGGCATCAAAGTCGCGACCCACCCGGCCTGCCACTACTGCAAAGTCTTCCCGGACGACACGATGGGCGACAGCGAGAACTTCACCGTGCCGGAGGAGTTGCTCGAGCCCGCCGGTGCGACCTCCATCGGCAACTACAACGAGAAGACGCTCCATTGCGGGGCGGGCTTCCGCAACCGCTTCGTCAACCCGTCGATCTCGGTTGCGGTGACACACCAGAAACTCCGCCGTTTGGCGCAAGAGCGCGTCGACGTGCTCGTGCATATGTGCCCGAACTGCCATGTGCAGTTCGATCGTTACCACGACATCATCTCCGCGAGCCGAGGCGAAGACTATCCGTTCGTCCATCTGCACGTGCAGCAACTGCTCGCCCTGGCGCTGGGCGCCGACCCGGAGAAGGACGTCGGCGTGCAATCGCACTCCCAAAACGTCCAGCCCTTCCTCGAGCGCATCGGGGGGCGCCAGAGGGCGGGGCGCGCATGAGAGCCGGCGTCTTCCTCTGTCAGTGCGGCGGCAACATCAGCGGCGTGATCGACCTGCCGGCCCTGGCCGAGCACGTCGAGCGCCTCGACGGCGTCGTCAACGTGACGATAAGCCAGTTCATGTGCGGCACCGAGGGTCACGATCTCATCGCCTCGGCAGTCGAGGGGCGCGGACTCGACCACCTCGTGATAGCGAGTTGCTCACCGCGCTTCCAGGGGCCGACGTTCGAACGCATCGCCCGCGACCTGCGACTCGGCGAGAACGCCGTTTCGTTCGCCAACATCCGCGAGGGCTGTTCGTTCGTGCACCGCGACGAACCTGCGCTCGCGCAGGAGAAGGCGCGCACAATCGTCGCCGGCGCCGTAGCCCGAGCGCGCCACATGAGCAACCTCCCGCGCCGGCGCACCTTCCTGCACCGCACGGCGATGGTCGTCGGCGGAGGCATCAGCGGCATGACCGCGGCCGAGGAACTCGCCGCGACCGGCATCGACGTCCTCCTCGTGGAGCGGCAGCAGTCGCTGGGCGGCTACATGGCCCGTTTGAGCAAGACCTTCCCGACCGAGGACTGCGCGATGTGTTCGCTGGCCCCTCGCCTCACGAGTACAGCCCTCGAGGGGCGCATTGCGGTCCACACGCTCACCGAGGTAGACGAGATCAGCGGTCCGCCGGGAGAGTTTCGCGTCAAGCTTCGTCACCGGCCCCGTTACGTCAGCGAGGCGTGTGTCGGCTGCGGCGAATGCGCTGCCGTCTGTCCTGTGCAGTACGCCAGCGACTTCGAGTTCGGCGTTGCTCGGCGCACGGCGATCTCACGGCCTTTCAGCGGCGCCGTTCCGGCGACCTTCGCCGTCGAGAAGAAGGGCTGGAGCCCCTGCAAGAGCGCTTGCGCGGTACACACGTCGGCGCAGGGCTACGTCGCACTGGTAGCCGCCGGTCGGTTTGAGGACGCCTATCGGGTGGCCAGTGAACCGAACCCCTTCAGCAGCGTCTGCGGGCGGATCTGCACTCACCTGTGCGAGACCGCCTGCGCCCGCGGCGACGTCGACCAGCCGATCGCTCTCGCGGCCCTCAAGCGCTTCGTGGCAGATACCGTCGGGCCATCGATTGACGTGCGACCGGCGCCGGTCGTCCACGAGGAACGCGTGGCGGTCATCGGCGCCGGGCCGGCCGGCCTCACCTGCGCGCGCGACCTGACTCACCTAGGATACCGAGTGACGGTCTTCGAGGCGCAGGCGGTCGCCGGCGGTATGTTGCGCACCGGCATTCCCGACTATCGGCTCCCTCACGACGTAATCCAGAGGGAGATCGACCAGGTCCTGGCCCTCGGCATCGACCTGCAGACCAACCGCAGAGCCGGGACCGACTTCACAATCGACGGGCTCCTGGCGAATGGCTACGGCGCCGTATACCTGGCCACCGGCCTCCAGAAGAGCGCCGACGTCCGCCTCCCTGGCGACGAGCTCGACGGCGTCGTCCAAGCCGTGGAGTTGCTGCGCGAGATCAACCTCGGCGGTGTTCCGAGCCTTGGCGCGAAGGCAGTGGTCATTGGAGGGGGTGACGTCGCCCTAGACGCCGCGCGCAGCATCATCCGTCTCCAGCGCCAGGCCGGCCGAGAGCCGGACGTCACGCTGACGTACCGCCGCAGCGAGGTGGAGATGCCCGCCAACGCCGGCGAGCTCGCCGAGGCCCGGGACGAGGGGCTCAAGGTGGAGTTCCTGGCGCAGCCCCTCTCGATTGTGGGCAGCGACGGCCGCGTGCAGGCCCTGGAGCTCTGCCGCTGCGAACTGGGCGAAGCCGACGCCTCCGGTCGCCGGCAGCCACTGCCCTTGGAGGGCGCGTGGTTCTCACTCGCGGCCGACAGCATCGTCTTCGCCGTCGGTCAGGCGCTGGTCGACGATTTCGCGCAGGGCTGCGACGGCCTGCTTATCGAGAACGGCCAGATCGCCGTCGACCACGACACCATGATGACCAGCCGCGAGGGCGTCTTCGCCGGTGGCGACGCCGCCGCTCTCGGCTACTACACGGCAATTGAGGCCGTGGCGGCAGGCCGCAGGGGAGCCGCCGCTATCCACAACTTCCTGCGCGGCGCCGCGCTGCTCCCAGTGTGGCCGCGGGAACACCAAACGGCGCGGCCATCCGCGGAGCAACTCGCGGCGATCGGCGTCGGCCGGCGCGTGCCAATGGCCACCCTGGAGGCGTATGAGCGGCGCGTCCACTGGGGCGAAGTGAATCTCGGCTATACGGCGGAGGAGGCCATCGCCGAGGCTGAGCGCTGCCTCAACTGCGCCGTCTGCAGTGAGTGCGACTCCTGTGTGAGAGCCTGCCCGTCGGGCGCCATTGACTGGAACCAGACAGAAACCACCTCGGACGTGACCGTCGGCGCCGTGATTCTGGCAACCGGGCATCAGGAGTACGACGCCGCGCGCAAGACCCCGCTCGGGTACGGCCGACACCGCAACGTAATCACTCAGAGCCAACTCGCACGGTTGCTCGCCGCGTCCGGCCCTACAGCGGGCGAGCTCGTGCGCCCGTCGGACGAGCGCCACCCCAAGCGGATTCTTATGCTGCAGTGCGTTGGATCGCGAGACTGCACGTCAAGCGGCAACGAGCACTGTTCGGCGATCTGCTGCCTTTTTGCCACGCTGCATGCCTCCCTTATCCGTCAGCACGACAAGGACGCCGAGGTGACCATCGGCTACACGGACCTGCGCGCTCCCGGCAAAGCACACGAGGAGTACTACCGCCTGGTCCAGGAGCGCGGCGTGCGGTACGTGCGCGGGCGCGTGGGCGAGATCCTCGAGGAGCCGGACGGAAGCCTGTGTGTGCGCCTCGAGGACACGGTGACCGGCCGCAAGCACGAGGAACTCTTCGATCTGGTGGTGCTCTCGGCCGGCCTCGAGGCCGCGCAGGGCACGCGCGACATCGCGCGCGTCGCCGGACTGCAAACCGCCGCGGCCGGCTTCATACGCGAGTACCATCCCAAGCTCCGTCCCGTCGACACGCAACGTGCCGGCATCTTCGTCGCCGGCACGGCGCAAGGCCCTAAGACCATCCCCGAGTCGATCGCCCAGGCGAAGGCCGCGGCCGCGCGCGCAATCTCCCTGCTGGCGACCGGCTACGCGCTCACTCCGGCTCAGGTCGCCGCCAGCGACCGCAGCGTTTGCATCGCCTGCGGCGTCTGCGAGAGCGCCTGCCCGCAGGGCGCCGTACGCATCACCGTGGGGGACGGCGCCCGCTCCCACGTCGACGCAAGCATCTGCCGCGGCTGCGGGATCTGCGCCGCGGAATGCCCTACGGGTGCCATGCAACTCGGAGGGTTCAGTGACGAGGAGATTCTCGCCGAGGCCACCGTCTGATGGAGCGCTCTATCGTCGCCTTCTGTTGTCGCGAGTGCGCCTACGCTGCCGCCGACGTGAGCGCCAATGCACGCACGCCGCTCCCGCCGAGCGTGCGACTCATCCTGGTGCCCTGCACCGGGCGCGTCAGCCCGCTCCACCTCCTTAGCGCCCTCGCGGAGAGCGCCGACGGCGTCATGGTTGCCGGCTGTCTCGAGGGCCAATGCCACTACCGCGAGGGCAATTTTAACGCCATCGACCGCGTCGCCTTCGTGCAGCGACTGCTCGAGAGCGTCGGTGTCGAGCCTGAGCGCTGCCGGATGTTCACCATGAGCGCCGGGGAGCCGCCGCGCTTCGTCGCCGCGGTGAAAGAGATGAATCGCACGATCCAGGCGCTGCCGCCGCTGACTCGCACACAAGGCGATGCCGGCGGCGCGAGGATCGCCGAGGCCGTCTGATGCCGCTCACCGAACGCGGACGCGCGCTCTTAGAGCGCCTCCCCGGCAGCCCCTCCGCAGGCACCGCCGGGCTGGGCTGCGAGATTCTGCGGCACGAGGAACTCTGCGTCGGCTGTGGCGCTTGCGCCCGCGACTGTCCTTCCGGCGCCTCGCGCCGTGGCCAGACCTTTGACGTGAACCAACTCCTGGAGGCGCCCGCGGGCAGCCGCAGAGGCGCTCTGGGGAGCGCTCTGCGGCTGATCATGCGTCAAGCCCCGAGCGGCCCCATCGACGTCCCGCTCCGTGTCACCGTGTATCGCACCATCCTCTACGACGCGGAGAAGTGCCTCGGCTGCGGCGCCTGCGCCAGAGGCTGCCCGGCGGGGGCGATCGAGGCGCGCGCCCCTCACGTGGGGGCAAACCGATGATCGCCGCGCAAGCTCAGCGCGGCGCCGGTGCGACGCCCGTCGAGCCGCCGGCGGCGCCCCTCGTCCTTCTCTGTGAGTGCGCCGGAACCATGGCCAACATCGACTTTCGCAAGCTCGCCGCCGGCATCGAGCACGCCGGCGGCGAGGTTCGCTGCGGCCATTACTGGTGCGGCCGCGAGGGCCAGGCGGAGCTCCTCGAGCTCCTCGAGTCACCTCGGGAGCGCCCGCTCGTCTTCGCCGGCTGCGCGTACGACTTCGCCGCGCGACGCTTCCAGAAGCTCTTCGCGCGCGGTTTCGCACCTCAGGTCGCCGACATCCGCGAGGGATGCAGCTGGGTCCACGGCGGCAACGTGGCCGCCGTGACCGAGAAGGCGCGCCGCATCGTCACGGCGGCCCTGACGCACCCGGACCCGCCGGCGGACGCCCTGAGCCACGCCGAGCGCGAGAACACCGTCCTCGTCATAGGCGGCGGCGTTGCCGGCACCCAGGCCGCCGCCGAGCTCGCGCAAATGAACCACCGCGTGGAACTCGTGGAGCGGCGCGCCTTCCTCGGCGGGCGCGCCGCCCGCATCGGCACCGTCTTTCCGACGAACGACTGCGGCCAGTGCCTGCCGACGACGGACGCTCAGGCCGGAACACGCAAGTGCTTCCATCGCAACGCCGCCATCGACCACCCCAGCTTGCGTGTCTGGCGGCGCACGACCGTCGAATCGGTGAGCGGCCGCCCGGGAGCGTTCGACGTGACCTTGCGGCAGTTGCCCAACATCGTCACGGACGCCTGCATCGGCTGCGGCGCCTGCGAAGCGGTGTGCCCGACCGAATCTTCGCAGCCCGGCGTCAAGTCTATCTTCGGCGAGCTGTACGACGGGCGCGTGGTGAGAACGGTCGACCTGGACACGTGCACGTTTTGCGGCGCCTGCGTCGCCGCTTGCCCTGTTGACGCCATCGACTTCGCGCAGTCGCCGCAGCGTATGACGGTGCGTGCCGGCGCGATCCTGGCCGCGACGGGGTGCCGCCCGGCACCTCGTGAGCACTTCGCCTACCTGGGGCACAACGGCGAGTCAGTGATGACGCAAGTAGAGCTGGCCGAGCGTCTCGACGACTGGACGGCGCAAGCCGCCCTCGGCAGACAGCCCGTCGACGAGCTGGTGATGGTTCAGTGTGCCGGATCGCGCGACCGCCGTCATCTGCCGCACTGTTCGCGCCTCTGCTGCATGATCGCCCTCAAGCACGCCATCCGTCTGCGCAGCCTGTTCCCCAGAATGCGAGTCGTGATCTGCTACCTCGAGATGCGCACGGCCGGTCTGGGGTACGAGAACTGGTACCTGGCGGCCAGACGCGCCGGCGTCGAGTTTCTGCGCGGCACGCCTTCAGAGGTGCAAGTAGACGCGGAAGGTCGTCCGGTGATCGAGGTCGAGGACGTCACCGCGGCGCAGCGCCGAGTGCTGCGACCGGACCTCGTCGTCCTCAGCACCGGCATGGCGCCGGCCGCCGACGCGGCCGAGGTCGCCCAGACGCTCGGCGTCGAGCGCGACGTAGACGGCTTCATCGACATCCTCGACCGCAAGAACCGCGCCACCGAGACGAGCGCCGAAGGTGTCTTCGTGTGCGGCTCAGCTGCCGGACCCAAAGCACTCATC
>ENA-ORXD01001325-ORXD01001325.1-sediment-metagenome-genome-assembly--contig:-NODE-1325-length-21293-cov-4.252734_pt1 | contig 21293 bp, 19 predicted proteins | sample MGYA00237862_ERZ511471 | MGnify/ENA metagenome assembly ERZ511471
GAGGCGTACTTCCGGTACGCCGCAGGGACGAGGGAAGAAGGGCAACGCAGCATATGGACTTTTTACGAAGCCGTCAACGGTGATACCGGCCCATGAGGGAGACCTCCCCGAGAACGTGGGGCCGCATCGCCCGGAAGAGCTGTTCCCGGGTGGCGCCGGGATCGAGATCCAGAACCCGGTCCAGGGCATAGAGCCTGAAAAAATACCGGTGCGTCCCCGAAGGCGGGCAGGGTCCGCCGTAGCCGATCCGGTGAAAGTCGTTCGTTCCCTGTTTCCCGCCGTTGACCAGCCGCCCCTCCGGCGGAAGCCCCGCCGGGAGCTTCCCGATGGTCGAGGGAATATCGTAGACCACCCAGTGCACCCACGTCCCCATGGGAGCGTCGGGATCCTCACACACCAGGGCAAAGCTCTTCACGCCCTCCGGGGCATCCTCCCAGTCGAGCGGCGGGGACTGGTCCTCCCCGTCGCAGGTGCATCGTTCGGGAATCATTCCCCCTTCCTCGAAAGCAGAACTCGTCAGTCTCATCGATCCCTTCCTTTCCTCAATGCGCCGCCCCGTTTTTCCGCGTCCTCCCCGCCGCCCCAAAAACGGATTCCCCTCTCAACGAAGTTCTTCGCAGATTCCCTCCAGGGTTTTCGCCGGATCCCCGCCCAGGTGGATGGAGAGGACCTTCCGCCCGCGGGCCAGGAGGGCCCTGCGGTCGCCCAGCGCCTGGGCCTTCTCGAGCACCCCGAAGGTCATGGCCGCCTTTCCGGGGGTTCCGTCCCCGGGGATCCCCACATCCTCCCCGGCGTCCGCCGTGAGCTGGACGAAGAATCCCTTCCCTCCGTCCCCCTTGAAGAGCTGCCCCGTGGAATGAAGGTACCGGGGGCCGTAGCCGATCGAAACGGCCTTTCCGAAACGAAGGAAAAGCAGCTTCCTGAATTCCGACAGCACCCGGTCCGTTTCCAGGCACGGGTCCAGATACGCCTGGACGGCGATGTACCCGTCTTCCGGAACGTCCGCGAGAAAGGACCGGAGAATGCCGCCCGGGGAAGCCCCCCCCGGTCCGCCGTACACGAAAATCCCCTCCTTTTCGAAGACCGGGGTTTCCTCCGGCAGGGTACCCGTTTCCCGATATTGCCCCGCCATCTGCCCCGCGAGCTTTTTCGCCGCCTCGACGTCGGGCTGATCGAAAGGGTTGACGCCGAGCACGTGCCCCGCGACGGCGGTCGCCATCTCCCACAGGTAAAACTGGCCGCCCAGTTCCGCCAGTTCCCCCATCTCCATGGAAAGAACGGGATGGCCCAGCCACTCCAGGCGTTTCAGCGCGGGCCCGTAGGCCCCCTCCCACTTGAGACGGATGGAGACGAAGAGACGATCGGTTCCGTACAGTGCCGGATTTCCGAGAGATTCGCCGACCACCGGCAGGATCCCCTTCCCTTCCTTGCCCGTGCTCTCCGCGATGAGCTGTTCCAGCCAGGCGCCGAAACCGGAGATTTCGGGGGAAAGGACGAAGGTGAGCTTGTCTTTTCCCCGCAGGGCGTACTCCCCGATGATCCCGCCCAGAAACAGGGCAGGGTTCCCCTCGCCCTCCCGGCGGCAGGCCTCCATGGCTTTTTCCCCGTGATCGAGAAGCTTCCGGGGGTCGATGCCGCACAGCGCCGCCGGAAGAAGGCCGAACCAGGAAAGGGCGGAATAACGCCCGCCGATCCCGGGGTCGTTCAGGAAGGTCTCCCGGAACCCGAGCTTCTCCGCCAGGCCTGCCAGGGGGGAGCCGGGGTCCGTAATGGCGATGAAACGCCTTCCCGCTTCCTCCTTTCCAAGAAGGGCTTTCATTTTCTCGTGGAAAAACCGGAAGAGGGAGAGGGTCTCCACGGTGGTTCCCGACTTGGTGGAAACGATGAAGCAGGTTTTCCGCTCACCGAGAAGACGTGCGTTGTAGCGGATGAAATCCGGATCGGTGCTGTCCACGATGGCGAGGTCGAGGAAACCGCCGGCCACGCCGAAGGTCTTTCTCAGGACTTCCGGCGCAAGGCTCGAACCTCCCATTCCCAGGAGAAGGGCGTGTGTGAACCCCTCGGACCGCAGCGCTCCGGCGAAGCGCTCCATCTCGGGAGCGAAGGGGGCCATCCGAAGGGGGCTGTCCATCCATCCCAGGCGGTTCGCGATCTCTTCCGGTCCGGGTTTCCAGACGGTGTGATCCCGGTTCCAGATCCTTTCGACGATCCGTTTCTCCCCGAGCCTGCCCAGGATCTCCCGGGCGGCCACCCTTTCCGTTGCGGAACAGCGGATGTCCATCATGCCGCCCCCTCCTCCCGCCGGCGTCGCCGTTTACTTTTTTCCCAGGACATTTCTCGCCGACGCCACCACGTGCCCCACGGTAATCCCGAATTTTTCGTACAGCACCTCCTGGGGGGCGCTGGCGCCGAAGTCATCCAGGCCGACCACCGCTCCTTCCAGGCCCACGTAATGCTCCCACCCGAGCCGGATGCCCGCTTCCACGGCGACCCGGGCCTTCACGGAGGGAGGAAGGACGGATTCCCGGTAGGACCGGTCCTGGAGATCGAACAGTTCCCAGGATGGAAGAGAAACCACCCTGACGGCGATCCCCTCTTCCGAAAGCTTCCTGCCCGCCTCCAGGGCGAGGTGCAGCTCCGATCCCGTGCCGATGAGGATCACTTCCGGATCGGCCGGGCCGGATTCCCAGAGAATGTAGCCTCCCCTGTGGAGGCCTTCCGCCGGCGAGTCCCCGGTGCGATCGATGGCGGGGAGATTCTGCCGGGTGAACACGAGGGCCGTCGGCCCTTTCCGGTTTCCCACCGCCGCCTTCCATGCCTCCGCCGCCTCCGGGGCGTCCCCCGGCCGGATGACCGTCAGGTTGGGAACGCAGCGGAGATTCATCAACTGCTCCACGGGCTGGTGGGTGGGCCCGTCTTCGCCGACGCCGATACCGTCATGGGTGAACACGAAGATCACCGGCACCCCCATGAGGGCGGCCAGACGCATGGGCGGGCGCATGTAGTCGGAAAACACGAAGAAGGTCCCCGTATAGGGGAGGATCCCGCCGTGGAGGGCCATTCCGACGGAGACGGCCCCCATGGCGTGCTCCCGGACGCCGTAATGGATGTTTCTCCCGCCGTAGTCCCAGCGGCTCCCCACCGCCCCCTGGAAATCCGGGGGCATGGAACCGGGCGCCTCGAAATCCCCGTAACCCTTGAGCCAGGTGAAACAGGAGGGATTCAGGTCCGCCGAGCCGCCGATCAGTTCGGGCAGGATCGGGGCAAGGTTCTGCATGACCTCTTCCGAAACCTTCCTTGTGGCCACGGCGGCCGTCGACCCCTGGTAACGGGGGACCGCCTCCCGCCAGTTCTCCGGAAGTTCCCCCCGCATCATCCGGGCGAAATCGCCGGCCGGACCGGGATATTCCCGGGCGTATCCTTCAAGCGTTTCCCTCCAGCGGGCCTCCATCGCCTTTCCCCTGTCCACGGCCCGGTGCATGAAGGCAAGCACTTCGTCCGACACGAGAAAGTCCGGCGACACGGGCCAGCCCAGGTTTTCCTTCGTCGCCCGGACTTCGTCGGCGCCCAGGGGCGACCCGTGGGCATGGAAGCTGTTCCCCTTTGCCGGGGACCCGTACCCGAGGACCGTCTTCACCGCGATCAGGGAGGGTCTGCCCGTCTCCTCCCTGGCCTCCGTCATGGCCTGGTCCAGGGCCTGGAGATCGTTGCCGTCGTCCACCTCCACCACGTGCCACCCGTAACTCATGAAGCGGCTCGTCACGTCCTCCGTGAAGGAAAGCCCCGTGGAACCGGCCAGCGAGATCCCGTTCCGATCGTAAAGAACGATCAGTTTCCCCAGGCCCAGATGCCCCGCCAGGGAACAGGCCTCGGCGGCGACGCCCTCCATGAGGTCCCCGTCGCTCGCGAGGACGAAGGTCCGGTGGTCCACCACGGGACAGCCGGGCCGGTTGAACCGGGCCGCAAGGTAGGCTTCGGCAATGGCCATTCCGACGGCGTTGGCAAGCCCCTGACCGAGGGGGCCCGTCGTCACTTCCACGCCAGGGGTCTTTCCGTGCTCCGGATGACCGGGGGTCTTGCTGTCCCACTTGCGGAAATTCCGGATATCCTCCAGGGTCACGTCATAGCCCGTGAGGTGGAGGAGGCTGTAAAGAAGCATGGACCCGTGGCCGGCGGACAGGATGAAACGGTCCCGGTCCTCCCACTGGGGGTTGGCGGGATTGAATTTCAGGTGTCTCGCCCACAGAACGAAGGCCATGGCGGCCGCCCCCATGGGAAGGCCGGGGTGGCCCGACCGGGCATGCTGAACGGCGTCGACGGAAAGAAAACGAATGGCGTTGATACATTGTTCCAGCATCGGTCTCACATCGCTCATAGACGAATCGCATCCTCCTTACGTTCAGTGGCAAAAATTTGATACATTCGTAACAAGCCAAATCAACACTTTTTCGAACGGCAAAGTAAAAAGCTCCACAGGCAAGGCGCCCGAGTCCCGACGAATGAGGCGTACGTCCGGTACTTCGCAGTGAGGAGGGACGAAGGGCAACGCAGCATATGGACTTTTTACGAAGCCGTCAAATTTCTTTCTCTTGAAATCCCAATCGTTATCATTTAAACAGGTCGCCGGGCATTGTGCAACCGTTTTCGACGCACCCGGAAAAGTCGAAAACCGGAGAACGATCAACCGCCTTCAAGGGCACCGACGAGGAACTTCAGGTCTGCCATGGATCCCTCCCTGTCCGCCCGCCGGCTCGAGCCGGTCGGATGGAAACACGAAGCCCGGGTCCGAAGCCTTTTCCGTGCGATGGATCCGTCCATTTCCGATTACACGTTTCCCAATCTGTATCTGTATCGCCGCCGGCATGGGCACCGCGTCGTCCGGGAAGGAGGATACGTCTTCTTCACGGGCCTTTTCCCGGACGGCGGGCGTTATGTCATGCCCGGCTCGGACCCCGCCGTTGTCCCCATGGACGTGACGATCCGATGCCTCGAAGCCTTCGGCGTTCTGTATCCCGTTCCCGCGGAACGGCTTTCCCTGTTCCCGGAGGACGCCTTCTCCATTTCCCACAGCGAGGCGGACACGGACTACCTTTACACCACCGACGGCCTCGCCTTCCTGGAGGGCTCCGAACGAAGGAGAAAACGACAGAAGCTCCGCCAGTTCCAGTCCCTCTACGGCCACTTTGCGACGCCCATTGCAGGGGAAAACCGGAAAGACGCCCTGGGGGTGCTGGAGGAATGGCAGGATCACCAGGGGCTTCCGCCGGACCAAACGGATTATCTCTTCTGCCGGGAGGCCCTCGAAAAGATGGAACGGCTGCGTCTTTCCGGCTTCCTCCACTTCGCCGGAAGCACGCCCGCGGGCTTCGTTCTCGGGGAACCCTTGAACCGAAACACGTTTCTCATTTCCTTCGCGAAGGGGAAAAAGGAATTCAAGGGAATCTACGAAACCATGTTCAGCCAAACGGCGCTCCTGCACCAGGAACGGTGCCGGTATGTCAACTTCGCGGAGGATCTCGGAAAGGAGGCGCTGCGCCGCACAAAAACCTCGTACCGCCCCGACGGAATGATCCGGAAGTACCGGATCTCCCTGAAATAAAGCTTTCGCCTCCCGGAGCGGCCGTCATCCGCCTGAAAACGGATGACGGTGCGAGCGGGCTTCTCAGTTCGATTCTTCCTTGATTTCCTTTTTCCGGGCGGGATTTCTCAGCTTTTTGAGGACGTTTTTTTCGATCTGCTTGGCCCTGCGGATCGTCGCCTGGTCCACTTCCCTCTCATCAAGGCTTTCCTCGCCGAAATCCGCGCGTTCCCCGATGCCGAAGCGCATCCGGAGCACCTTCTCTTCCCTGGCGGTCAGGGTGGAAAGGATCCGCCTCGTCTGCTTCGCCAGGTCCATGCTGATGGCCGCATCGGACGGCGACATGATTTTCTTGTCCTCGATGAAATCCCCGAGCGAGCTGTCCTCCTCCTCCCCGATGGGCGTCTCGAGAGAGATGGGCTCCTTGGCGATCTTGAGCACCTTCCTCACCTTGTCGAGGGGGAATTCCATCTTTTCGGCGATTTCCTCGGGGCTCGGTTCACGGCCCAGCTCCTGGACAAGGTAGCGGGAAGTCCGGATCAGCTTGTTGATCGTTTCGATCATGTGGACGGGGATGCGGATCGTCCTCGCCTGGTCGGCGATCGCCCGGGTGATGGCCTGGCGGATCCACCAGGTGGCGTAAGTGGAAAACTTGTATCCCCGCTGGTATTCAAACTTGTCCACCGCCTTCATGAGGCCGATGTTCCCCTCCTGGACGAGGTCCAGAAACTGGAGGCCCCGGTTCGTGTACTTCTTGGCGATGCTCACGACGAGCCTCAGGTTGGCCTCGATGAGCTTCTGTTTCGCCATCTGCGCTTTCGTCTCCCCTCTTTCGACGGAGACGAGGATCCGCTTCAGCGTGTCCGCCGACATGCCGATATCGGTGAGAACCCGTTTTTTCTCCCTCCGCGCGTTTTGAATGATTCCCTCGTATTCCCGCAGCTGCTTCATGTTGATCTTCTTTTCCGCGAGGATTCTCTGGGTTTCCCCGGGCATTCGCCGGATCCGGATCAGGATCTTGTCCATTTCCTTCACCGGGATCCCCGACTCCTCCCTGCAGCGCCTCATCGCATGGTCCGCGCGGTTGAGATCCATCAGGGCGCTCCGGAGGGCCACCACCATGGTCTGGATGAATTTCTTGCTGAAACGCACCTCGCGGCAGCGGGCGATCATGAGGCTCTTGTTCTCCGCGATTTCCGCGAGAACGGCCTCCCGGTCCTTCTCGGAAATCTTTTCCTCGGCCAGTTTTTCATTGAGAATGCGGTTCCGCTCCTCCCACGCGGCCACCTTGTCCAGAAGACCCTGAACCCGGTCCTTCTGGGAATCCTCCTCGATGAACCCCTCCTCGTCCTCCATGCTGTCGACGATGCTTTTCACCCGGAGGTCTCCGCTTCTCAGGCGCTCCCCCAGTTCGATCACGTTGTGGATGGAAAAATCCTGGCTGAAGAGGGATTCCATCACTTCGTTCTCCCCCTCCTCGATGATCTTGGCGATCCCCACCTCCCCTTCCCGGCTGAGAAGGGAAACCAGCCCCATCTCGCGAAGGTACATCTTGACGGGATCCCCCGTCTTCCCAAGGGCGGGCATCATGGACGAAAGGTCGCCCTCGGATTCCTTTCCCTCCTCCGCCTCGTCGGGCGCCCGCTTGGTGGAAGCCTTTTCGGTCCCCTTTTCGATGTCGATGATATCGATGTTCTTCTCTCCGAAAAGGACGATGATGTCGTCCAGTTCGTCCGATGAAATGATGTCGGAGGGGAGCATGTCGTTCACGTCGTCGTACGTGAGAAACCCCTTCTCCTCTCCCAGGGAGATCAGCTTCTTGATTTCATCGGAATTCATGAATTTTTTCATAGGTTCCTTCTCCTCGGAGGATCTTCGAATCGAAGACGGCCCCTTTCTTGTCCTTCCCAATCACAATTTGACGAACTGCAAAAATCAAACAATGCTTTTTTCAAACGGCAAAGTGAAAAGCCCGGCAACCGGGTCGCCCGAGTCCCAACGAATGAGGCGTACTTATGGTACGCCAAGGGGTCGAGGGACGAAGGGCAACGCAGCATATGGACTTTTTACGAAGCCGCAACGGTTTCATCAGGAACGCTCCTCATGGAGCATCCGGTTTTTTTCTTCGAGAAGCCGCAGGCAACGATCGGCATCCCCTCTTTTCTGGGCATCGAGAAGATCCTTCTGGATCTCCTGATGGCGGAAGCGATACCATCGTTTCCGGAGCTTCCGGGTCATATCCTCCAGAAGCCGGTCGGCGACGTCCTCGCCGAAAGGGTTCTCTCCTATCATGATCTCATAGTATTTTTCACGGATTTTTCCGTTCTCCTCGTTTTCCAGAAACGTCTCCGGGTCCGTTCCCGTTTCGTCATAGGCCCGGACCCAGGCTTCCCCGAACGCCCGCACCCGGGCGTCCAGAAAATAGGGAAAAAGATTCCATGCCTCGCCGCCGCCGAGCCGGGACCGGTGCTCCATGAAAAAAAACAGGACGGACAATTCAACGGCGTCCAGGGGAGGACCGTCCGCCGGTTCCGCCGGGGAAGGCTCTTTTTCCCCCGGCTTCCTGGCCCGCCATTTCCGGACCTCCTGTTCCAGCACGGCCTCCTTCACGCCGATGGATTCGGAAATCCTCCGGAGGAACAGGTCCCTCTGGATCGCATCGTCCATGGTCCCGATGACGGGAAGGGCCTGCCTGGCCTGCTCGAGTTTTTCCTCCACCGTGGAGCAGGGCCCCATGAGGGTCCCGATGTAGTAATCCGTCAGTGTCGGCGCCCCTGCGATGAGCCCGTTCAGGCTCTCCGCGCCGGATTTCCGGATGAAGGCGTCGGGGTCCAGCCCTTCGGGGAGGAGGACCACCCACCCGTGAATCCCTTCCTCGAGGAACAGTTTCAGGCTCCTTTCGGCGGCGTGCCTTCCCGCCTGGTCCGGGTCGAAAAGGAGGACGACGTTTTTCGTGAACCGGCGGAGGATCTGGACCTGCTGCCGGGTCAGGGCCGTTCCGAGGGAGGCCACCACGTTGCGGACCCCTCCCTGCCAGAGGGAAAGGAAATCCATGTATCCCTCGACGAGGACGGCCCGGTCGGACGCGCGGATTTCCTCCTTCGTGTCGAAAAGGCCGTACAGCACCCTGCCCTTCGTGTAGACCGCCGTTTCCGGAGAATTGAGGTATTTCGGCTCTCCCGGTCCGAGAATCCGGCCGCCGAAGGCGACCACGGTCCCGTTGAGATCCCTCACGGGAAACATGACCCGGTCCCGGAAGCGGTCATAGAAACGGTCCCGGTCCTTCCTGACGAGGAGACCCGCCTCCTCGCCGTCCCCGGGGGCGACATTCTTTCGATCCAGATGGCTCTTCAGAAAATGCCATCCGTCCGGGGCATAGCCGATGGAAAACCGCCTCACCGCCTCCGGGGACATTCCCCGGTCCTCCAGATACGCCCTGGCCTTCCCGCTTTCGAGCCGGGCAAGGGTGCCCTGAAAAAAATCGGCCGCCAGCCGGTTCACCTTGAGAAGTTTTTCCCGCCTCCCCGGCTCCGCCCGCTCACCACGGAATTCCCGGACCGGAATTTCGACACCGACCTTCGCGGCAAGGGAGCGTACGGCTTCCGGGAAAGACAGGTTGTTTATTTTCATCAGGAACTTGAAGACGTTTCCGCCTTCGCCGCAGCCGAAGCAGTGGAAGATCTGTCTTTCCACGTTGACTGTGAAGGAAGGTTTCTTCTCCCCGTGGAAGGGACACAATCCCGTATAATATTTCCCCCGCTTCTGAAGGGTTACGAATTCCGAAACGACCTCACGGATCTCCGCCCGGGAACGGATCTCCTCGATGATTTCATCTGGTATGTATCCGCTCATTCCCCATGACCCTTGAGAAGGGAAAACCGGGGCGACCCGGAAAAACCGATCGTTCCCCGGGAGACCTCGGTCCGCGGCGAACCGGCGATGCCGGGAATCTGGAAAAAATGGGACTCTATTTTCCTGCCAGCCTCTTCCTGACTTTCTCGCTGACCACCTTTCCGTCCGCCCGTCCCGTGATCGACGGCATCAACTGCTTCATCACCTTCCCCATGTCCTTCGCGCCGGCCGCGCCGGTCTCGGCGATGGCCTTTTCGATGCATTCGTCGATTTCCGCGTCGGAAAGCTCGCCGGGCATGAATTCCTGAATGACCCGCAGTTCCGCTTCCTCTTTCACCGCGAGGTCCTCCCGGCGGCCGGCCCGGAACTGCTCGATGGAATCCTTCCGCTGCTTGATCATGGTGGAGAACACCATGAGGGCCTCTTTTTCATCGAGCTTCCCCTTCACGTCGATCTCCCGGTTGTGGAGAGCGTTTTTCATCAGCCGAAGAGCGGAAAGTCTTTCCCTGTTCCTCTCTTTCGTCGCCCGAATCATTTCCTGATCCACTTTCGCCTGGATATCCATGGGTGTCTCCTTGCTAATAAGATAATCCCTTCCGGAGGGATGTCAATTTCTACGGCTTCGTAAAAAAAACGTCATCCGACGTTTTACAGATTCGTCGATTCCGGACGGGGAAACGGTTCATCCGAGCTCGTCATTGAGTTTTCTCCCCCCAAGGACGTGCATGTGGAGATGAAAAACGACCTGTCCGCCGTCGGCGTTGCAGTTGATCACCATCCGGAACCCCTTCCCGTCCATCCCCTTGATCCGCGCCACCTCCTGGGCGGCGACCGTCAGGGCGGAAGCGATGGAAAGGTCCTCCCCGGCCAGGTCCATCACCGTGGGAACGTGCTTCTTGGGGACGACGACCACATGATGGGGAGCCATGGGGTGGATGTCGTCGAAGGCAAGGACCTGATCGTTCTCATAGACTTTCCGGCACGGGATCTCTCCACGGACGATTTTGCAGAAAATGCAGTCCTTCATGTCGTTTTTCCTCCTGATCGGGGCATCCCGCCCCGCGCCGTCAGGCCCTTCCGGCCCGGATGGCTTCCTCCAGGGAAACGGCGCCGGTGTAAAGGGCTTTTCCGATGATCACACCGCAAATGCCCGACGACTCGACCTTCCGGAGCCGCCGGACGTCCTCCACGGTGGAGACGCCGCCCGAGGCGATAACGGGGACCCGGACCGCCTCCGCGAGAAGCCTGGTGGATTCCACGTTGACTCCCGTCTCCATCCCGTCCCGTTTCGTGTCCGTGAAGACGATGGCGGCGATTCCGCTCCCGTCGTATCTTCCCGCGATGTCGAAGGCCTCCTGGCCCGAGTCCTCCATCCAGGCCTCCACCAGGAGACGGCCGTCCTTCGCGTCGATTCCCACCATGATGCGGCCGGGAAACCTGCGGCAGGCCTCGAGGACGAAATCCGGGTCTTTCCAGGCCGCGGTCCCGAGGATCGCCCAGCGGACACCCGTGTCCAGACAGGCCTCCAGGATTTCCATGTTTCGGATTCCACCGCCCAGTTCAACGGGAAGCCCCGTCTCCCGGACGATCCGTGCAATGACCTCCCCGTTGACGGGCCGGCCCGCCCGGGAGCCGTCCAGGTCCACCACGTGGAGCCTTTCCGCCCCCCCCTCCTTCCATCTCCGGGCGATATCCACCGGATCCCGGGAATATACCGTCGCCCGCTCGAAATCCCCCTGGAGCAGGCGGACGCAGTTCCCATCCTTCAGATCTATGGCCGGGATGACGATCAAGAGATACTCCGTGATACCGCGAAAGGAATCGAAGGCATACGCTGCGGATCGGGCAACGGCTATTCCTCCGGGGGCGGAGGGAACGAATTCATCACCTGACGGACCCCCTCCGCTGCAAGCTGCTCCGCCGTCATCCATTTCCCCTTGGATCCGAAGAACGTTTTCGCATCCAGAAGGTTTTCCATGAGAGAGGTCTGGGTCTTGTCGAAAACGCCGCTCCACACGATCTTCTTCGACGGAACGTGATACAGATGGACGCTGAAGGCCACCGACGCGGGCTGCTCGACGGAATAGGGCGAACCGACCCGCTCGCGGAAACGGTAGACGAACCCGAAGAAAACCCCGTCCACGCCGAGGGTTTCTCCCAGTTTCGCAAGGTTTCTCATGGCATCCCCGCCGGAGAATTCCTTGCAGATCCGGTTGAGGGCCGCCATCACATCTTCCTGCGGAAGAAGGACCCTTCCGGGAAGGGAGGCAAGTTTCTCCCGAAAGAGGATTTCGACGATCCCTTCCGGGCCCGCGGGAACCTCCACGGGAAACATCCTGCCGTAAAGGGGGCACCGGACACGGGGATCCATCGGGTCTCCCCCCGAAACCTTCTGGAAGGGAACCATGGCGATGGTCCGGACGGGAGGAGGGGCGTCCCGCGGGGGGACTTCCTTTCCCGGGCCGGCGCACCCGCCGGCAAGAAGCAGCACAATGGCCGTGAAAATCAGCAGAAGGGAAGATACGGTCCGTCGCATCGGCGACCCTGTCTCATGCAATCCCATGGCGTTCCTCGATCGGAATTCCATATTCGGAAACATCCCCTCCCGGGGCAATGCCTTCCGGGGACCGGGAGCGGTCCGGAGGCTTTGTTTCAAAGCCTTCCCTTGGTGGACGGCACACCGGACATCCGGGGATCCGCCTCCACCGCGGCGCGAAGGGCCCTGGCCGCGGCCTTGAAGGCCGCCTCGATCATGTGATGAGAATTATTACCATATAACACATGAATATGCAAAGTGATTCTCCCGTGGTCGGTGAAGGCCTTGAAAAAGTCCTGGAAGAGGCCGAGGTCGAAATCCCGGATCCGCTCTTTTTCCGGCAATCCCTGGAAAACCAGGAAAGGCCTTCCCGAGAGATCGACGACCGCCCTGGCGAGACTTTCATCCATGGGAACCAGGGAGGCCCCGTACCGGGAAATGCCCGTCTTGTCGCCAAGGGCCTTTTCAAGGGCCTGCCCCATGGTGATTCCCAGGTCCTCCACGAGATGATGGTAATCCACTTCCGTGTCGCCCCGGGCGGCCACGGTGAGATCGAAACGACCGTGGACGGTGAAAAGATGGAGCATGTGGTCCAGGAAAGGAAGGGTCGTCCCGATTTCCCCCTGCCCGTTTCCGTCCAGTTCCCAATCCACGGACACATCCGTTTCCCTGGTCTGCCGGTGAACCTTTCCCGTTCTCGCCATGATCACCCTCCTTCCCGATCCTTCCTTCCGGCGGGCGGCCTTTCCGGGCGTACCGGATTCCTCTTCAAATGACCGACGCGTAAAAAAAGTTCAGACAGCGATTATTCGAACGGCAAAGGAAAAAGCTCCGCAGCCAAGGCGCCCGACTCCCGACGACCGAGGCGTACGGGAAGTACGCCGCAGGGAGGAGGGAGGAAGGGCAACGCCGCATATGGACTTTTTCCGAAGCCGTCAGATGACCTTGTTCAGGCAGTACTCTATAATCCCCTCCGCTCCCGCTTCCTGGAGCAGGGGAATGAGGTCGCGGACGACCCCCTTGTCGATCACCGTCTCCACTGCGAACCAATCCTCGTTATAGAGGTTGGACACGGTGGGGGCCTTCAGGGAGGGGAGAAGAAGCATGACGGCGCCGAGATTCTTCTTTGCCACGTTCATCTTGATCCCCACCTTTCCAAGGGCGCTGAGCGATCCCGTGAGAAGCACCCGGATCTGCTCCATCTTTCGCTTCTTCCATGGATCGGCGCAGGCGCCGTGGTTGGCGATGAGCTGCGTGTTCGTTTTCATGAGTTCGTGAACGATCCGAAGCTTGTTCGCCCGCAGCGTGCTCCCTGTTTCCGTGACTTCCACGATGGCGTCGACGAGGCCCTCCACGACTTTGGCCTCCGTCGCCCCCCAGGAAAATTCGACGTCCACGGGAATCTCCCTTTCCTGAAAATACCTTCTGGAGAAATTCACGAGTTCCGTGGAGATCTTCTTTCCCCGCAGTTCCTCGATCGACCGGATGGGAGAATCCTCCCGGACCACAACCACCCAGCGGGCCTGCCTTGTGGAGGCCTTGGAGTAGACGAGATCCTGGACGACGGCCACGTCGGAATCGTTCTCCAGAACCCAGTCCCTGCCCGTCAGGCCCAGGTCGAGGGTGCCGTTTTCCACATACCGGGACATTTCCTGGGCGCGGACGAAAGAACACGTGATTTCGTCGTCATCGATGTCGGGAAAATAGCTGCGGCTGTCATAGGTGATTCTCCAGCCCGCACGCTTGAACAGTTCGATGGTGCTCGTTTCGAGGCTTCCCTTGGGCAATCCGAGTTTCAGTCTGTTCATCGGTACACGTCCTCGGTTCGAAACACTTTATCCCCGTCGATCACCAGGGCGTCGCCGGACACCTTTCTATAAAAGCAGGACCGGTAACCGGTATGGCAGGCCGCCCCCCCCACCTGTTCGACCTTGAGGAGAATCGTGTCGTCGTCGCAGTCGATCCGGATCTCCCGGACGATTTGAAAGTGCCCCGACTGCTCCCCCTTCATCCAGAGGGACCGGCGGGAACGGCTCCAGAAGACCGCCTTTCCCGTTTCGAGGGTCTTCTTCCAGGAATCCTCGTTCATGTAGGCAAGCATGAGAACTTCACCGCTGCTGTCGTCCTGGACGATCGCCGGAAGAAGTCCCCCGCCCTTCTCGAAATCCAGTGAAACCATCTTTCTCTCCTTCCCCCGGTTCCGCGGGCGCCAAAGTCGCAAGGGCCAATAAAAGTAATGGAAGATTCGTTTTTTCGCAAGTCTTTTTTCAAAAAATAGGACTTGATTCAACACCTTTTTTATGTTAGCTAACAAACCCTGTGGCAACGGACAAATTCCTGCACTTTCCGATCTCGTCGATAACGTAAAAATTTAAGTAAAAGGAGGTTTCGTCATGCAGGTCTTGATTGGTGGAGCGGTAGCGGCTGTATTGGGACTCATCGGCCTCATCATCTGGTGGAAGGAGTTCCTCATGCTCCTCATGGGCGGCATTCCCATTGCCCTTCTTCTCGGCGGCGCTCTCGCCATTTATGTAGGCTACGACGAAATGAAGGATCAGATGAAGGAGAAGAAGGAAAAGGAAAGAACGGACAAGGACAAATCGGACGAGCTGGCGAAGACCAGGGAAGAGCTGGCGAAGCTGAAAGCGGAGCTCGAGAAATCCAAGGAATAACCGCGGGAAGAACAACCGCCGATCGAAATAGGGACACAACGGGTCCCTATTTTTTTCTTTCTTTTGCCTTGACATTCTTAGAATTTTCAAATAAAGTCCTGCAAAATTGAGAGTGTTTTATAAGAATGAACCATCGTGCCATCCATCGGAAACTCTGCCGTTTTTTTTGCCCCCCCTATAAGTATTGAAGCCTGCTCCCCGTCCGCCAGGAAGGGGAAGCAGGCCTTTCAGACCGCCGGAATTCAATAAATCCCGTTATCAACGGAGGAGCAGGGCATATTAAGGCCCGCATCCGTGTTTACTTTTCAAGGAGGGTACACCCATGAAAAAGTTCATCGGTCTGTCTCTTTCAGCCGTCGGCCTTTGGCTCATGGCATCGATCCCCTGTCCCCTGGTGCCCGCGGCCCAGGGAAAAACCCTGGAGCTGACCTACAGCGTCTTTTTCCCGCCCACCCACGGGCAGTGCATCGCGGCAGTGGACTGGGCAAAGGAAATTGAAAAAAGAACGAACGGTCAGGTGAAGATCATCGTGTTCCCCGGAGGCACACTGACCAGCGCCGCCCAGTGCTACGACGGCGTCGTCAGCGGCATCTCCGATCTGGGAATGTCCTGTTTCGCTTACACCCGGGGCCGTTTCCCCCTCATGGAAACCCTCGACCTCCCCCTCGGGTATCCCGACGGGCGCACGGCCACCGCCGTCGCCAACGAATTCGTCCGCCATTTCCAGCCCAAGGAACTGGATGACGTGAAGGTTCTCTACATTCACGCCCACGGCCCGGGACTCCTCCACACGAAGAAACCCGTCCGGACGCTCGAGGAACTCAAGGGGCTGAAAATCCGGTCCACCGGACTGAGCGCCAAGGTCACCGAAGCCCTCGGGGCCGTTCCCGTCGCCATGCCCCAGGGTACGACCTACGAAGCCCTCCAGAAGGGCGTGGTCGAAGGAACCTTCGCCCCCATCGAAACCCTGAAGGGGTGGCGCCAGGCGGAAGTGATCAAGTCCACCACGGACTGCAGGGACATCGGCTACACGACGGCCATGTTCGTCGTCATGAACCGGCAGAAATGGGAGGCCCTTTCGCCCGATCTCCGGAAGATTTTCGAGGATGTGAGCAACGAGTGGATCGCCGTCCACGGAAAGGTCTGGGACGATCTGGACAACGAAGGCAGGTCCTACACCCTGAGCCTGGGGAATCAGATCATCGAACTCGCCCCCGCTGAAAACGAACGGTGGGTGAACGCGGTGAAGCCCCTCATCGACGATCACGTGGGCGTCATGGACAAGAAGGGCCTTCCCGGAGCGGAAGCGGTCCGGAAGGTCCGGGAGCTGATCGGGACCTTAGGGAAGGCAAAGCCGTAAGGGGGATTCCATGGTTCACCGCATCCTGGGCTCCACCCGGAAAATCTCCAGGATCTTCAACTGGGTGGCGGGGGCAGGCATCATCCTCATGATGCTCCTCGTCACCCTGGACGTGATTCTCCGGTTTTTCCGGAATCCCATTCCCGGAACGTATGAGATGGCGGGGCTGCTCGGCACCGCCATCGTCTCGTTCTCCCTGGCGTGGACGTTTCTGGAGCGGGGGCACATCGTCGTGGAATTCCTGGTCGGCAAGCTTCCCCGGAAAACCCAGTGGGTCGTGGACGGCATCAACGACGGGATCAGCCTGATCCTTTTCGCCCTCGTGGCATGGCAGACCTGGGTCTACGGGACCAGCATGCGGATGAGCGGTGAGGTCTCCCTCACCGTCCAGATCCCTCTCTACCCCTTTCTATACGGAATCTCCATCGGTTGCGGCCTGCTTTGCCTCGCCATCGCGGCCGATCTCATGGACACCCTCCGGAGGATTCAACAGTCGTGACCCCCGAAACCGTCGGAATCATCGGAATCGCAGCGCTTCTGATCCTCATCTTCTCGAGAATGCCCGTGGGATTCGTCATGGCCCTGGTGGGATTCGTCGGTTTCGGTTCCCTGGTGAACTTCAACGCGGCGCTGAATCTCATCGCCCGGGACGTTTTCGACGTATTCGGTTCCTACAACCTGACCGTCATTCCGCTCTTCGTCCTGATGGGACAGCTCGCTTTCCATTCCGGAATCAGCTCCCGGCTTTTCGACGCGGCCTACAAGTTCATCGGACATCTTCCCGGCGGACTGGCCATGGCGTCCATCGGCGCCTGCGCCGGATTCTCCGCGATCTGCGGGTCCACCAACGCGACGGCGGCGACCATGGCCGCGGCGGCCCTTCCGGAAATGAAGCGGTACGGATACAAGCCGGGCCTCGCCACGGGCGTCGTCGCCGCCGGAGGCAGTCTGGGAATCCTGATCCCGCCGAGCGTCATCTTCATCGTTTACGGAATCATGACCCAGCAGTCCATCGGGAAGCTCTTCGTGGCGGGGATCCTTCCCGGGATCCTGCTGACCCTTCTCTTCATGGCGACCATTTCCCTGTGGGTCACCCTGAAACCGGAGCTCGCCCCCAAGGGGCCCCGTTTCACTTTGCGGGAAAAAATCGCCTCCCTTTCCGGACTCGTGGAAACCCTGATTCTGTTCATCATCATCATGGGGGGGCTTTTCGTCGGGTTCTTCACCCCCACCGAGGCGGGCGCCGTGGGGGCCTTTGCCACCCTGGCCATCGCCGTCGTGCGGCGGCAGATCGACTGGAAGGGATTCACCGCCGCCCTCGTGGAAACGACCCGGATCTCCTGCATGATCCTCGTCATCGTCATGGGGGCCACGATCTTCGGCCATTTTCTGGCCGTCACCCGGATCCCCTTCGAAATCGCGGGATGGATCTCGGGGCTGAAGCTCTCCTCCTGGATGATCATGATGTTCATCATTCTCGCCTATCTCGTCGGGGGCTGCCTCATCGATTCCCTCGCGCTCATCATGCTCACCGTGCCGATCTTCTTCCCCGTGGTGAACCACCTGGGATACGATCCCATCTGGTTCGGCGTCGTCATCGTCCTCATCACCCAGATCGGGGTCATCACCCCCCCCGTGGGAATCAATGTCTACGTCGTAAGCGGCGTGGCGAGGGACGTTCCCCTGGGCGTGATCTTCCGGGGGGTCCTTCCGCTCCTGGCGGCGCTCGTCGTGGGGACGTTCCTGCTCATCCCCTTCCCCCAGATCGCCCTGTTTCTTCCGGCCCTCATGAAGTGAGGCGACGCGGGCGGGACAACACCCCCATCACTCTCCCGCCGGAAAAGGGCCGGGGTTCCGGCCGGACCGGACCGCCGCGTTTCACTCCCCGGCGGCTTTCCGTCTCTCTTTTCTCTTGAATATTTCGTAGAGGAGCAGGCAGGCGCCGACGGATATGGCCGAGTCGGCGGCGTTGAAGGCGGGCCAGTGGTATCCTCCGATGGAAAAGTCGAGGAAGTCCACCACCTCGCCGAAGCGGATCCGGTCCAGGAGATTGCCCGTCGCCCCTCCGATGATGAGGCCCAGCGACAGGGTCAGGATGAGGCCCGCCTCCTTCTCCCGGATCAGGAAATACAGGATGAACAGGATGGCGGCGACGGCCACGCCGGAAAAGAAAAAGGAACGGAACGCCGGAGAGGTCCTGGCGAGAAACCCGAAGGCCGCCCCGGGATTCCGGACGTAGGTGAGATCGAAAAACCCGGGAATGACGGGTATGGACTCGTGAAGGGAGAAAGCGGACATGACGGCCGACTTGGTCGCCAGATCGACGAGGAGAACCACTCCCGCCGCAATGAAAAAAACGACGTACCGCATCGATCCGGTCATGGATCCCCCTTTCCCGCCGGCCTGCGAGGCGGAACCGGTCAGCCCAGATTCGCCCTGCACCGGTCACACAATGCGGGGTGATCGCCCGATGAGGCCACCGATTCGCTGAAGTTCCAGCAACGGGTACATTTCTCTCCCCGGGCCCGGGAGACCCCGATCCGGAGCCCTTCCATTTCCGTGCTGACGTAAGGATCCACGAGGTCGCCCCCGTCTACGACGGCCGCCTGGGACACGATGGCGACGGCGCGCAGGTCTTCCAGGTGCTCCCTGAGGAGATCCCCCGTTTTCCCGGGCGCCGCGATCTCCACCCGGCTGTCCAGGGAATGGCCGATCCCCTTTTCCCTGCGGGCCTTTTCCAGGGCCTTCGAGATCTCCCCCTTCACGGCCACCAGGGTTTTCCAGGTTTCCCCGACCTTCCGGTCGATCCACTCGTCACGCACCTCAGGGAAGAGTGTCATGTGAATGCTTTCCGCGCTTCCCCGCTCCCGGGGCATGGCGGACCACACCTCCTCCGCCGTGAAGGTGAGAATGGGCGCGATGAGCCTCACCAGGGTGTCGAGAATGGCGTGGAGGGCTGTCTGCGCGGACTTCCGTTCCCTCGACGCGGACCGGGACGTGTACAGGCGGTCCTTGAGGGCATCCAGGTAGAGGGCGCTCAGATCGACGGTACAGTAGTTGTAGAGCGTGTAGTAGACCATGTGGAACTGGTAGTCCCCGTAGGCCTTCCGGACCCGGCGGATCACCGCCTGGAGGCGGTTCAGCGCCGCGCGGTCCATCTCCTCCATCTCCCCGTAAGGCACCCGGTCCGTATCCGGGTCGAAGTCGTAGAGATTTCCCAGAATGAACCGGCTCGTGTTCCGGATCCTCCGGTAGGCGTCGATGAGCCGTTTCACGATCTCGTCGGAAATCCGGATGTCCACGGTGTAATCCTCGGCGGCCACCCAGAGTCTCAGGATTTCCGCCCCGTACTGGTCCACCATTTCCTGCGGGTCGACAACGTTTCCCGTGGACTTGGACATCTTTTTCCCCTCGCCGTCCACCACGAAACCATGGGTCAGGACCTCCCGGTACGGAGCCCTGCCCCGGGTTCCCGCCGATTCGAGCAGGGAGGAATGGAACCATCCCCTGTGCTGGTCGCTGCCCTCCAGGTACATGTCCGACGGGGACCGGAGGTCCGGCCATCGGGACTGATTCTCCAGGACCGCCGCATGGCTCACTCCCGAATCGAACCAGACGTCCAGGATGTTCGATTCCTTCGCGAATTCCGTCCCCCCGCACTGCGGGCAGACCGTCCCCGGGGGAATGAGCTCGGAGGCGCTGCGCTCGAACCACACGTCGGCCCCGAATTCGTTCACCAGACCGACGATCCGGTCGAGGATCTCCTTCGTGGCAAGATGTGCGTTGCAGTTCCTGCAGTAGAACACGGTGATGGGAACGCCCCAGAGCCGCTGGCGGGAAATGCACCAGTCGGGACGGTTTTCGATCATCCCGTAGATCCGGTCCCGGCCCCACGAGGGGATCCATTTCACGGTGTCGATGGACTCGAGGGCTTTTTTCCTGAGATGGTTCTTCTCCATGGAGATGAACCACTGTTCCGTGGCCCGGAAGATGATGGGGTTCTTGCAGCGCCAGCAGTGCGGATACTGGTGCTCGATGTCCATCTCCCCGAGCAGGGCCCCCGTTTCCTTCAATTTGACGTTCACCGGGCGGTTGGCGTCGAAAACGTAGATGCCGGCGAAATCCTTCACGTCGTTCATGAGCTTTCCGTCGTCATCCACGGGGGAGTAGACGTCGAGGCCGTATTCGAGGCCGATCTCGTAGTCCTCCTGGCCGTGGCCGGGGGCGATGTGGACGCAACCGGTCCCGGCGTCGAGGGTGACGAAGGGCGCCAGGATAAGCTGGCTCTCGCGATCGAAGAGGGGGTGGCAGCAGCGAAGCCCCTCCAGCAGCGAACCGGGGAACTCGGCGAGGACCTCGTGGGGATCGCCGCGATACCCGAAGGCGTCCAGGCCATCCTCCAGGAGGTCCTTGGCCAGGATCAGGACCTCTCCCCGCACCTTCACGGCCACGTAAACGAAATCCTCGTGGAGGGCGATCGCCAGGTTGGCCGGGATTGTCCAGGGGGTCGTCGTCCAGATGACCACCGAGACCCGCTCGCCGGCCAGGGCCGGGATCCGCTCGGCGATGTCGGAGATCAGGTTGAACTTGACGTAGATCGAGGGCGTCCGGTGGTCCTGGTACTCCACCTCCGCCTCGGCCAGGGCCGTCTTGCAGGAGGCGCACCAGTAGACGGGCTTCTTTCCCTTGTAGACGCTGCCGCCCAGGTAAAGCCGCCCGAACTCGGCGACCGTCGTCGCCTCGTAGTCGTAGGTCATGGTGAGGTAGGGGTTCTCCCATTCGCCGAAGACGCCGAGGCGCTTGAACTGCTCGCGCTGGATGTTGACATATTTCTCGGCGTAGCTGCGGCAGAGGCGCCGCTTCTCGGTCTGGGAAATCTCCGCCTTCCTGGCGCCCAGTTCCTTGTCCACCTGATGCTCGATGGGCAGGCCGTGGCAGTCCCAGCCGGGCACGTAGACGCCGTCGCGGCCGGTCATGTTCTTGGCCTTGATGAGGATGTCCTTGATGATCTTGTTGAGCGCCGTGCCCAGGTGGATGCTGCCGTTGGCGTAGGGGGGACCGTCGTGGAGGATGTAGGGCGCCCTCCCCCGCGCAGCCTCGCGGATCCGGTGGTAGATCCCCATCGCCTCCCAGCGGGCCAGCATCTCCGGCTCCCGCTGCGCCAGGTTGGCCTTCATGGGAAAGTCCGTCTTCGGCAGGTTCAACGTTTGCTTGTAATCCATGGGACAAGGCTCCTCTAAAGATGGAATATCGACGTAAATAGCGAGGAACGCTATCATAGATGCCGCCCCCTTT
>ENA-ORXD01001326-ORXD01001326.1-sediment-metagenome-genome-assembly--contig:-NODE-1326-length-21284-cov-4.701561_pt1 | contig 21284 bp, 17 predicted proteins | sample MGYA00237862_ERZ511471 | MGnify/ENA metagenome assembly ERZ511471
AAGAAGGGAAAGGCTTTTCCGTCGTGGCCGAAGAAATCCGCGACCTGGCCGACCGTACCACCACCAGCGCTTCAGATATCCAACGTATTGTCAAGACCATCTCCACCGATACCCAGGAGGTTCTGCAAGGGGTGGTCTCTACCAGCCATCGGATCAGTGCCGGCAAGCAGCTGTCCCAAGAGGCTGGCGAGGCGTTGAGAAAAATCGCATTCAGTTCCAAGGAAGCCGCTGAAACGAGTCAGGAAATCGCCGAACTCACTGGCCAGCAGGAGGAGCGCGCCCGCTCCCTGCTCGACGATGCCAGCACCAGTCTGCGCTCGGTCCAGGTCATTGCCCGCTCGATGAACGAGCAACAAGCCGCTATCATGCGCATTCAGCACGGAGTCAATGAGATGAAGGCTGCCGCAGACCGCATCAGCCACGCCATGGATGAACAGGTCAAAGCCAACCGCGAATTCAACCAGGGGCTGATGGATCGCGAAGAGCAGATCCACGCCGTCAATCAGGCCACCCTGTTCCAGCAGGAGGCAGCTCATCGGGTCATCAGTCACTTCAATACCTCGGAAAACCGCCTCAAGAAAAACGTGGAACGGGCAGAGACCAGCATTCAGAATATCGCGGCGCTGGAAAAACTCGATTCCCGGCTGTGGGTCCTGGCCAAAAAATTCTCTCTGCAGGGAGGAGAGGGGAAAATCTCTGCCGAGGAACCTTCCAGAGACAGCTGAATTTTACAAATATATTAAAATATGAATTTTTTTATTGCGACCAGGTAACCCCCCGTGGTAAAAAGATAAAATTGTAAGATTAAGTCTTCCACGGACCAGGAGTTTCCCCATGAAGAAAACCTTTACCACCTCAGGCACCTGCAGCCGTTTTATCGACTTCGAGCTGGACGGTGAAATCATCAAAGAAGTGAAGTTTATCGGTGGATGCACCGGCAACACTTCGGGTCTGGCGCGACTGGTTCAGGGAATGTCGGTCAGCGAAGTTGTTGAGCGCCTCAAAGGGACTGTCTGCCGCGGGAACACCAGCTGTCCCGATCAGCTGGCCAAGGCTCTTGAAGAGCACTGCCTGAAACAAGCCAGCTAAACTTTCCATCATAGAAATTTAAAAAAGCCTTCCGTCTTTTCGGAAGGCTTTTTTCGTTGGGCAAAAAAGACGGGGTCAATTTCGAATCCATCTTGCTTTTTATCCAGAGCGACAGAGATGTGTTCCCATTCCGATTCGTAGATTTCGGTCCCCAACTTTCGGTTCGATGGGAAAGAGCCCCCCTACAGAATCCCGTTTTCTCACCGCTCGGATAATATCAACTCATAGCATTCGAAATTGTCGCTAAAAATATGTAACTATCTCTAGAATTCTATAAACGGCGCTGTATTATGCTTCTATAATCCTTCCCACTCGATTTAATGCTTGCTGCGTTGACCCCCTATTCGCAGCACACAAATTGGCTTGCCATACAACCTTGCTTTTTTTTGTTGTTGCCTTTGCTTTTGCAAGCCAGATTTTTTCATCGCTTCGCCTTAGGGATAGAACTATGAAGAAATCGGTAAAAATTCTCGCGCTTATACTCGCTTGGGCTTGCGCCCTTTTATCGGCTTGCGAAGATCGAGATAATACTCCCTATATCGATCCAACCCAAAAGGTGTCGATCGACCTCTCACCTCAAACCAAAAGCCGAACGGCCGAAGTCCACCTGGGAATCGGCTCGGTCATTACCCCACAAGAAGGTTACAATTATTACTACCGCCTGGTGGAATATCTGGAAAAACATCTGGAGATGCCGGTCAGCGTTATCGACCGCGGAAATTATAAAGAATTCAACGAATTGTTAGCTCACGGCGAATTGGACATCGCTTTCGTCTGCGGAGGACCATACGTCAAAGGAAAAAAAGATTTCAATCTGCAACTGCTGGTCGTTCCCGAAACGCTTTCAGGGGAAACCATCTATTATTCTTATCTGATCGTCCCATTCGACAGTCCCGCCCAAAAACTGGAAGACCTTGAAGGCAAACGTTTCGCCTTTACCGACCCTCAATCCAACAGTGGCAAGCTGGTTCCAACCTATCTCCTGGCCCAACTCGGAAAAAATCCCGACACCTTTTTCAAAAAGACCATCTACACCTACGCTCACGACAAGTCGATTTACGCTGTGGCAGAAAAAAAAGTTGATGCCGCCGCAGTGGACAGTCTGATCTACAACTTTATGGTGGAAAAATATCCTGAGCTCAAAAGCAGGACCCGGATATTGGCAATATCCGAACCTTATGGAATTCCCCCTGTGGTGGTCCGCCCCGGCCTATCTGAGGAACTGCGCCAACGGCTGCGCAACATTCTGGTGAAAATGGATAAAGACGTCGAAGGTCGCGATATCCTGGAGGGAATGAAGATAAGGCGGTTCGTCGATAGTAACGACTCCGCCTATGACTCCATTCGAAATATCGAGGCATTTTTCGGTCAACAACCACAATCAATACGTGAAAAATGACCAACAAATTATCTCTTCGAAGCAAACTTATTTGTTTGATCGTCCTCCTTGTGCTCTGTTTCAGCCTCGCCCTGAGCTTCTACCTTAAAACGTTCTTCGCGCAATCCCTTAGCAATGAGCTCATCAAGAGAGGTGCATCGATTTCCCGGTATGTTGCGCAAATCTCCATGGGAGCTTTTATCGAACGCGACTATTTTGAGCTCCATTCTCTGGCCAAGGGCTTTAAAACGGCGGAAAAAGATATTGTCTATATCCTGATGCTCGACCAACACAACGCTGTCATTGCGCATTCCTTTGGAGGAGGCTACCCTATCGACTTGGATAAAGTCGAACATTCCCTGAACAAAGAAACGCCATCTATCAAAAATATAAATTTCGGGGGGAGCCCCGTCTACGACATTGCTGTTCCCGTTCAGGACGGCCGCCTGGGTTCGGTCAGAATAGGTATTTCTGCCCAAGGTGTTCAACAGTCCGTGGACCACATTATGGGGCAGATTATCGGTACGATTTCAGCACTGGGATTTTTGACGCTTATCATAACAATTTCGGCTCTGCAATCCGTCATCCGCCCCGTTTCAGTCTTGACTCATGCCGTGAAGCAATTAACTCGGGGGAAATGGGACCAGACCCTTGCCGTCTCATCCAATGATGAACTCGGCTTGCTCACCGATGCCTTTAATCAAATGGCCGCGACGATCAAAACAACCGAAGAACAATTAGCGGCACATGCCAATTTCCTTCAGGTTTTGATTGACGACATCCCCATTCCGGTTTTTTATCAGGGCATTCAGGGCGAAATGCTCGGTTGCAACCACGCCTATTCAAACTTCTGGGGGAAGAAAAAGGATGGAATCCTCGGCCATTATGCTGGAGAAATCCATTCCCAGGTGGACATTGAGCTACAGCAAAATAAAGACAGAGAACTTTTCGAAAAACAAATACCGGTCCATTACGAGCAACGTGTTTTTGCCGCCAACGGCCAACCGAGGATTGTTATTTTCAACAAGGCATTATTTTATAACGAAAAAGAACAACCGGCCGGAATCATAGGAGTCATGCAGGATGTCACGGAACAACGCCGCGCCGATCAACTCAAGAGCGAATTCGTCTCGACGGTCGCACACGAGTTTCAAACCCCTCTAAGCATCATTCTCGGCTATTCTGAGCTCATCAAAGAAAACACCCTGAATCAGCATGAATACCGCGAAGCCCTGGAACTGATTACCCAAAAGGCGGAACATCTTTCCGAGATGGTGGATGAACTTCTCGATCTGACTCGGCTGGAAACTGGCAAGCAGCTGAAAATGCATCAGGAAACTATCAACGCAAAACAACTCCTGGCCACCCTGATCAACCGTTTCAGCAAACGGATCAAAAACTATCGTTTTGAACTGGAACTCCCGCCAAACGATCTCTTCATTTTTGCTGACCCCACCCGTATCGGCCAGGTCATGGAGAACCTGCTCAACAATGCCGTGAAATACTCCAAGGAACATAGCCGCGTTAAAGTTGTCGTTACCGAGGATGGCAAGTATTGCCAGGTTCAAACCATCGACCAGGGCATCGGCATGACGGAAGATCAGGTCCAACGGATATTTGAAAAATACTATCGAGCCGACGCCTCGGACACGGCGCCGGCTGGGACCGGCCTCGGGCTTTATATCACGAAATCGATCATCGATGCCCATGGTGGGGACATCGAGGTTGAGAGCAGCCCTGGAAAAGGAACCACCGTCACATTTCGCATTCCCAGTGAACCTCATCCCCATTCCGCTCCGCAATAACCAGCAAAGCAATTTACCTCTGGGCAAAAATAGGCTTACCCGCCTTCCAAACAATGAAGCATCGACTTTTCAAACGTGGGCTCCACGTGAAGTTGCTTCGGCTTGGCGAGACGAAAATCAACGCAAAATCGGATTGAATTTCCCCCACTGATCATTTACGGTTGCACCTCATGACAGCATTTAGTTCCCAACCGAAATCCGCAACCGGATTCGCAACCCATCTGGTTCTGTTCAGCGTTCTTGCCATCGGTATTGGGCAGTCTATGACCTTTGCCCTGCTGGCGCCACTGGGACGGGAAGTCGGTCTGGTGGAAGTGCAGATCGGCCTGATCATCACCTGTTCTTCGCTGACCTTCACCTTGACCAGCCCGGTGTGGGGACGCGTCTGCGACCGCTGGGGGCGCAAGCCGGTCCTGCTGTTGGGGCTGTTCGGTTATGCCTTCGGCTGCATGCTGTTTGCCTCGGTTTTTCTCCTCGGTCTCAAAGGGATTCTGTCAGGAATTATCCTCTATCTTGCTGCGATATTTTCCCGCGTATTGATGGCGTCGCTGATGTCGGCCTCGCCCAGCGCCGCGTCAGCCTATATCGCCGACACCACCAGCGCCCAACAACGAGTCGCAGGGATGGGACGGCTAGGTGCGGCTCGAACCCTGGGGGCCATCCTTGGCCCGGCACTCAGTGGCCTGTTCGCTACCTTTGGTCTGCTCGCCCCGCTCTATATCGCTTCCGGCATCACCCTGTTCAGCTCAACCCTGGTCGCCGCAATCCTCAAGGAGCCCCCTCACCCAACCTACGACTCGGCCTCCAAAATACGGCTGAAACTGTTCGATCGACGCTACTTTCCCTATATCCTGGTGGGATTTTGCACTTTTCTGGCTTTCTCCATGACCAGCCAGACCATCGGTTTCTATTTTCAGGACCGCTTCGTCCTCGACGGCAAAGCAACCGCCCAGGCCATCGGTCTCGGCATGGGGGTTTCGGCTGGCATGTCGTTTTTTTCCCAAGCATTTTTGGCAGGTAGGCTGAAGCTGAAACCGGGCCGACTGATGCTCCTTGGCCTGCCGGTGCTGATGGTCGGCTATGCTTTGCTTCTGTGTGCCGGAAGCATTGCTGAGCTGGTTGTCTATCTGGGGATTCTGGGGTTGGGTCTGGGCATGGTTTCGCCAGGCTTTACGGCCGGGGCTTCCCTGGCAGTCGGACCGCACGAACAGGGAGCCGTCGGCGGCTTGATTTCCGCCTGCCCGGCAGCCGGCTTCGTCCTCGGCCCGATTATCGGGACCAGCCTCTACCAGTTCCACCACACGTTGCCTTATCTGTGTGGCTGCCTGCTGATGGTGCCGCTTGTCATCTATGCCTGGCGTTTTGAAAGGAATAACCGGCAGTTGTCCTCCTGACCGTGTACCGGGCTTATTCACAGACAGAGGGTTGGGCCTGCAGAGGTTTTCAGTGACGGCTTATTCCGATTCGGGAAGAAGCCCTTAGCGACGACCCGACCTCAGCCAAGCAAGCACTCTTCTGGCGGCGATGGCAACGACGAGGAGCGGACAGAATGTCACGACTTCGAGCACGAAGACTTTCATATCAGCGAATGTCAGATGGAGCATCGAACCTTTAAACGTGGCAAGCCAGGAAATCGGCAGGGCCAGTTTCGCGGTCGAGAATGGCCAGAAAATAGCGACGCCCTGGCCATGGTTGTAGAAGGAATCGAGCAGAAAGTGGCTCAGCCAAGCTGCAACGGCACAGGCCCAGATGACCTTGCCTTTGGCCAGCACCCGGCGCGTCGCAGGGAGCAACAGAAGCAGCAGGGTTGCCGCGCCGATGAGCGCCAGGTTCACGAAAATGCTGTGGCTGAAATAATACTTTTCATGTCCCCAGGAGGGAAGGGCCAGGTCTGGGATGTTCGCCAAAAAGACAAAAGACGACACGTGGACAAAGGCCCTGCTTTGGGGCTTGCCCTTGGGCAGGCAGAGGATGCCGATTGCAGCGCCGGTGATGATATGTCCTACAGGAGTCATGTGATTTCAGCCTTCTGGATAAGTCCCTATGCTAGTTGGTCTCATCTCGCAATCTTTTGAGACCGTTGGGGTCTGTAACCTGGAGACAAAGACTTCCTGGTAAACCACCAGAATACCACTCCGACGACAGCACCCCCCAGATGAGACAGGGCCGAAATATCACTGAACCCCTCTACCTGTTGGGCAGCTCCGATGATTTGGCCGATAACCCAGAAAAACAGCATCAGGCTGACCGGGATTCGAACCCATCTGAACCAGACCAGGATACCTACCCGGGCTTTGGGAAAACTCAAACCATAGTAAGCCAGTAAGCCAGAGATCCCCCCGCTGGCGCCGATCACCGGTACAGAGGAGTTCGGATCTGCAAGTATATGCGCAAAATCACCAACCAGCGCAGCCACCAACAGAAGGGACAGAAAATATTTCGCTCCCAGTTTATCTTCGACATTATCGCCGAAAACTAACAGGAAATAGAGGTTTCCGATCAAATGCATGATCCCGCCATGCAACAGAAAGGAACTTATGAAGGTCAATCCAAAGTGCCGCGACAATTGACTCGGGATCAGCCCCCAGTCTTTTATGATGACCTCGAGATAAGAATAGGAAAGGCCGGTTGCGAGAATCATTGCGAAAGCAACAATGTAAGTAGCGGTCGGCGGTTTTATGTGGGTATCGTTGTATTCAACGGGCATTCCGAACAAACCAAGGATAAGTTCCCACCACGAATCCGGACTGCTGAGCCCTATTTCTTCAAATTCGCGATGGCGGCTCAAAGCATCGATTTGAGCAAGAGCGAGGATCTTTTTCGCCTCAGCCGGCAATTCCTTGGGCCGGGACTTTTTTTCAACTTTTTTAGGGAGACGTTCGAACTCATTCGGATCAAACCAGACGAAATGGCAATTTTCGCAAACATCAAAATACTCTGCCCGGTCAGGCAGATACAGTTTTACGTTGGACATTTTATGCGTACATGAAGGACAGGAAATCTCCGAGGTTGCTGCCTCGGAAATAGTCTTTTGCCATAATTCCTTAAGGATGGTTTCCGGTATGTATTTACGAATGACGGGCATGGCAACCGCCCGGCCGTCACAGTAAGAGCAGACGTGGACAAACCCCGCATCCAGGCGGAAACCTTGCAGGGTTACGTGGCATCGAGGACACTTCATAAACTTAAAAATTCCGGTCGGGCTCCAGCCCTCACTGTCTTTTTAACTAAAAAGGATGGTGTTTTTGCAAAGGCCGCAGAAAGTGAGCCGACAATTCCTCAGTGTCCCTTTCTATTCAAACACGAATTCTTCCTTTTCTGCTTCTGCAGGACTCGTCTTATCGGCCTTCTTCCTCTTCACATAATTTTTGTTCAGGACAACGAACAGAAGGGCAACCGGGATGTAATTCAAGGAGTTGATTGAAGCCCAGAACAGGTGTGCGGTCGGCTGCTGGCTCGGATAAGAGAAAATAAAAATCATGCTGAAGGCAAAGATCGCAGTAAGCATAAAGCTCGCCACCCAAAAAGACAACCAACGATAAATATTGGGATATCGAATAGATTCATACCTTGAGGCTAAGACGATGGAAACGATGCCAGTCAGTGTCGTCGTCGAAAAAATGATGACCGCCGCCTCGGGGTCCGGGGCCGCAGGCATCTCACCAAACAGGAATAATAAGAAAGCGAAGATCCCACCACTCAAGAGAACGATTCCTATAGCGAACACAACGATACCGATTTTATTATGTTCCCCACTGCCAGTATTGGTATTTTTCTGCCCAAAGACTATCGATAAAACAGCGGAAAGCGTAATGATAGCAGAACCACTTATTGGCAAATAAGGGATACTCGGCCCTATCAATAAGGCCTGTTTAGGAAGGGCAAAGAGCATTATCATCCCTATAGCTAGGCAGAAAAAAGCAGCCTGCAACAGCACAAGAAGAGATGCACCCCACATAATACCTCTCACACACAAATAAATAATCAGTACATAAGGGAGTAGATAAAGGAGTATCGGAGTCATTGTTCTTCCTTGAGATTGATAAGTTCTTAATGCCCTAACACCAAAATTACGACCAAGGATTGACCCTGGGCAAGCAAGTACCCAATCGTTAAGCTAGACTTTTCCTGACTTTAAGTGGAAATAAACTGGCTTGACCTAGTCATGTCGCGTACGCAAAGGCTTTCAGGTGAAAAATCGCGGCATTTTCTTTTGCCGCTTAGCTTTTTGCTCAGCCTACTCATTGAAGCTTGTTTTTTTCTATGTATTCCTGAATTGCTTCCAGAACCTGAGGCATGACCAATTGTGCTTGTTTTTGTCCAATCAACATGCTTTTCTGCATGAGAATAGGCGTTTTTTCTGCGAGCTTTCGCCCAATGGAACTCTTTGAGAAGGCGACGATTCCGTTAAGTTCTTCTTCCGAAAAAGTATTGACATAAAGCTCGATATAGTCGCCTTTCATTTTTTCCCAGCTTAAATTTTCCCAAAGAATATCAGTTGTAATTTTTTGGATATTCTCTACATGTTTTGCCTGATCTTCAGGGAGTCCCATTGTTTCTATTTGGCTCACAACCATTTGTTTCATTTGGGTTTTCATATTATCTACCAGGCCCTTTACATTATTCAGGACTAAAAGCTCCTCAACGAGCTGGTAGCTTTTTTCGGAGGCCGCAAAAGACATATGAGCCGTACAAATGAAAAGAGCAAATAAGATAGAAAGAATGGTTTTCATGTCACCTCCATGTACAACGTTGAAAGATTTTCCCCCAGTCAAAAACAAAAAACCGCTGTTCAGCACAAATATGCCGACAACAGCGGTCCTTGATCATCCACAGTAATTTTCTGGTTACGCATCAAACCAGCCCTCCATTCACATCAAACAAAACAAAATAACACCGCATTAATTTAGCGTACAGAAATCCATCGGTCAAACAAAAACCCCTGCCACATAACGCAAAAGGCCCATCCGAAACAGGATGGGCCTTTTGGTTTAAACGGGGAAATGTCTGTCGGCGATCAGCCGTCTTTGACTCCCAGCTTTTTCAGAATGGTGATCATCGGGCACCAGTTGGTAAAGGCGCTCTGGAACAGGTTGAGGCCGACGAAGGCGGTGAAAAAGAGCCAGTACTTCGAGTAAACCACTGCCAGCAGCACGCTGAGCATCACGAAAAATCCGGCGATCATCCGCAGATAACGATTGACGGTCATGGCGGTTCTCCTTTCTTCATCCACTAAAAACTATAGCGGATTCCTGCATAAATGTTGTTGTTTTTGGCGAACTGGTCGAAAAACGTATATTCATCGCTGCCGAAGAAAAGATTGGCTCCGGCAGTCACAAGCAGGGCGTCGGTCACCTTGTAGGCGACGTTGGGCCGCAGATAGCCATCCTGGTCCGAAGGGGACCAGTAGGTGAAGAGGGACAGGGTCAGATTCTGGTTCATCAGTCGCCGGGTCAGGCGCATGGTCAGCACTTGGCGGTATTCGTCCCGGGCCGGCTGGCCGTCGGGCAGGTTGCCGCGATAGGCGTCGTAGTCCTGCATGGCTTCCACGTAGTATTGAAACGCGCCGGTGAAGTCGCGCGCCAATTCCCGCTCGTAGCCGACCAGGCCGCGCAGTTCGCTGTTGGGCAAAAACGGATCATTGCCGTCGCGGTCGTCTCGCGAATCGTAATAGCCCGTTTCCAGGTTAAACAGCCCCGAGCCGAGGGAGCCGCGCAGACTGGCGCCATAAACGTTCAGAGCCGGGAAGGTGGCGAGGAAGGTCTCTGAATCCATGCCGGCAGGGCTCTTCCAGAAACCGGAGTAGCCGTACAGGGCGACTTCGTAACCGGCCAGATTACGTGAAACACGTAGCGACCATTCATCGTCGCTGAACCACTCGTCGGGCTTGTCCACCTCGACCACGGCATCCTGTCCGGCGCGGCGACCGAGCATGCCGTTATAGTAGCTGAGTCGCTCGCCGCGGATATAACGGTCGCTGTCAAAGCGCGGCGTGTAGACCAGATCGATATTGGCGAAGCTGGGGAACAGGCTGACCATCACCGCATCGGACGGCGCCTTGAGGTATTCCTCGTCGCGGCCGATGAAGAACGACTGCCAGTCCTTGGGGAACAGGTCGTTGATGAACAGCAGGTCGCCGGTCCCCCAGGTGATGATCTGGCGCCCGAGTTTCACGTCCATTATTGAATGGGGCGAAAACAGCAGGTTGGCTTCGCGCAGATCGATGATGCCGGTCCCTTCCTCGAAATCCTGATCGTGGTCCTCGGTGATGCTGTCGACAACGAAGTCACTGCGCAGCTGTAGGGTGGCCCAGTCGCCGACCCGGTTGACGTCGAGCTGCAGGCGTCCTTCGTTGAGAGAGGCCTGGCCCTGGTGGGGGTCGGTCTGCAGGCGGGTGCCGCTGCGGGCATCCAGAAATCCATGCAGCGAGAGCCCCAGCTCGTCCAGCAGGGCCGACTCCACGGCAAAGGTCGGCGCTGCCGACGTCAGCAGCAAACAGACCCCGGTCAAAATCATTAAATGAAACCGACGACCAAACATGAACATTCCTTCGTGGCTTTTACGTCGTTGAGGCAGGATGACGGCAACGCCGCTGATGGGCGTTTTCATCATTCTCTCGCCTGCTAACGGGTGACTTCCCGCGGCGGCCGCCGCAAAAACCGCTCGGTGAAGATATTATCCTGCAACCCGATATTGTACTCGACTTTACTGAATTCATTACGGGTTTGGCTCCCGGATTTCAAATCCTTGGCTACCGACACTGTCACGGTGGGAAAGCCCTGGACGGTCTCCACTGTCAGCGCCTCGACCTGACGGTACAGCTTGCCATTGGCATCGTAGTAATCGGCCTTGCGCGGCAGGAAGGTATCTTTATCGATCCACACCTGATAGGAGGAGAACTCCACGCTCTGCGGGTCTTTGGGAACGTTCTTGATCACGTACTGGGTCGGGGTGGTCTCCACCAGTTCGTGGGTATCTTCATGGGTGCCGCGACCGGAGACGTCTTCGTAGAAGAAGTCCGAGCCGACGAAGCTGGTGCGCTTGTCGCCCGGGGCGATGCGCTTCTTCAGGTTGAGGGCCGGCAGCCACAACCAGCGGTCGTCGTCCTGGCCGACATTCTTCCACACTAGGTAGGCCATTTTATAAACATCGGCCGGAGCCTTGAAATAGGTGTAGAACTTCTGATTCTTTCCCTCGGTATTGAGGCGCAGGATAGTGAACTCGCGCTTGCGCTCCAGGCCGCTGGAATCGGTGATGGTCATGCTGACTTCGGCCCGGCCGTCCTGACCGGCGTAGTAGGACGCTTCGTTGGCTTTCTCAACAATGGCGTCCGCACTTAGATCCTCGGCCCAGCTTAGGCCGGACAGCAGGCTGCAGAAAATTGCGGTTAAGATCAGTAGCTTTTTCATTTTTCCATCCTTTTCCAATAATCGCCGTCAGTCAAAACTCGCTGACGCTGGATCAGTCTTTGTCGTCGCTGAACACCTTTCGCCGCAGCATGGTGAGCAGGGCAGGGAGGATAAACAGCGTCGCCAGCCAGGAAACGGCCATGATGCTGGCCAGGAAGAAGCCGACAGTCTGATACGGCACCAGCGGCGCCAGCAGCAGCGGCGTAAAACCGATTGAGATGACGATGGCGTTGCGGCTGATAGCCATGGCCGGTTCCTTGAACATCTGTTTGCTGGCTTCGCGCCAGGAGCCGAGCTTGGCTTGTTCTTCCCGCGCCCGCTGCAGAAAGTGAATGGAGAAGTCGACGCTCAAGCCCAAAGTCAGCGCCGAAAGGACCGCCACCGGCATGTCGTAATCCTTGCCGACCAGGCCGATCAGGCCGTAAATAAAAGAGATGGTCACACTGAGCGGAATCATCGACAGGATGCCGAACAGCACCGAGCGGAACAACAGCATCATCATGATCATGACGACGATGAAGCTGCTGGTCAGAGAACTCATCATCCCCTTGACCATCTTGTCCTGCCACACCACGTTGAGGTAGGTGAGACCGGCCCATTCCGCCTTGAGAGGGATGGGGGGCTCATGGGTGGACAAATACTCGTCCACATCCCGCACCACCTTCTCCATATCCTTGTTGTCGCCGCTCTTCAGCTGCACCCAAAGGTTGGCTTCCTGATAATCCTTGGTCACCAGGTGGAACAGGGCATCCTTTTTCTTCATCCCCTCCAGTTGGATAAAGACCTGGCCGGTCGCCGAGGGGGTGTCGGGGATGCTGAAAAATTTGCGGTTCCGCTCGGCAAAAGTCCCTTTTTCCTCCTCATCGGCATCGGCCGGAGCTTGGACGAAATTCAGTTCAAAGGCGGCCTTCTTCAGGGCGTCCACCGCGGAAGAGGTCTTGCCGACCACATCGTCCTTGGCCAGGAATTCCTGCAGCCCTTCCAGATAAGCCAGAACCTCTGGGCGCTTGAATGGTGGCGCGGTGAGTTGCGCTTCCATTTCAAAAACGAACTCGCGGAACGACATGCTCGTGTAACGGTCTGTGACCTGCAGGGCGGCTTCCTGCAGCGGCCAGCCGGTCAGCTCCTTGAACGGCGCCATCTGGCCCAGAAACACCTGTCGCTCCCGTTCCGGCACGTCTTCCAGTTCGTTTACCCGGTGTGCGAGGCTGGCGTAGTCCAGCCCTTCGGACTGCATGTAGTTGATTTCGTCCGCCAGCAGATTCCAGCCGGTCAGGGCATCGGCATCGATCTGTTCGCTTTCCTGCACCAGGTTGACCAGACACTGACGCACATCGCAGCTCACGACGTTGCGAGTCATCTGCTCCAGCTCATTCACCTTGTTGACAAACCGTTGGGTCGCCTCAGGAAAGGCATCGCCGAATCGGTCGCGGGCTGCGGTCCGCATGATATCGGCCTTTTCCGAGCAACCGCAGGCATCGGGACGCGGTGAAGTGAACGTCAGATAAGCGGTATAAGTGCCGCCGAAATGGCGGTTGAGGACTTCGTCGGCAACCCGGATGTCATGGTCCGGAGAGAACCACTTGACCGGGTTGTCGTTGACGCTGATGCGGCTGATGCCATACAGGGAAACGCCGACAATAGCCACGGTGGTCAAAAGAATCAGGCCCCAGTGGCGATAGCTGAACAGCCCCAGCTGCTCGAGGAAGCGATTGAGCAGACCGGCCCGCTTGCTATTGGACTGATCCGTATTTGCCACCGCCAGAGACGCCAGCCGCTTCTCGGACACGAACAGCTGGATATAGGCCGGAATCAGGGTCATGCTCAGCACCCAGGCCAACCCCACGCCGAAAGCGACGTGCAGGCCGAACACCTGCACCGGCGGGATCGGGGTCATCCCGAGCGAGGCAAAGCCGGCCATAGTGGTCAGGCTGGTGTAAAGCATCGGCATGAACAGGTGGCGGATGACGTGTTTGACCGTCTGCGCTTTGTTGCCGAAGCGGTGGTAGGTATCGTAGAACTCGCTGAGAATATGGATCGAATCCGCCACCGCGATAGGCATCAGGAAGATGGCAATCATCGAGCTCATGATATGCACATCGTAGCCGAGGCCGATCAGCAGCCCCATGGTGCAGACCACGCTGACGATCGCCACGATCATGGGGGCGATGATCAGCGACAGGCGGCGGAAGAAGAACAGCAGCAGCAGGAAAATGGCCAGTCCGGCCAGCGGGGCGGAGGTGGCCATCTGGATCAGCATTTCGGTGCCGAAGGTGTCCTCGGCAACGGGCAGACCGGTGATGTAGACCTGATCGTCAGGCCCCCAGTCGGCGGTCAAATTCCGCACCAGGCTGGCCACATTGTAGCTGTAAGATTTCTTGGTGATGGGGAGATAAAGGCAGATGGCCTTTTCATCTTCGGAAACCAGGGTCCCCTTGTAGAGGGGATTATTCATGGCGTCATCACGGATGATCAGCGCCTGGTCTTTGGTCTGGGGCGGCTGCTCCATCAGGTATTCGATACGCAGCGAGCCAAGGTCGGCCTGCTTGATATTGTCCACCACGCTGGGGCTGATGAGTTCACGGCCGATGATGGCGCTGTTGCCATCGGTTTCGAACAGGCGATTAGGGTCCTGGTTGAAGGCCTTGTTGAGTACCCGCACCCACAAGCTGGAAGAACGCAAGTCAACGTCAATGGTCCGGGCTGGCTGCTGGCCATGAGCGGGACGGGTTACCTGCAGGGTGCCATCAGGGTTCTGGCGCAGACTAAGGAGTTCAGCAGTGAGGTCGTGAATCCGGTTCAGAGTGGTGACGTTGAACACGCCGTCCGGATCTTTTTCATTGACGATGCCAACGATGACGAAGTCGTAAAGATTGTATTTTTCCTTGACCTGATGGTGGAAAACCCGGACGTATTCGTCCTGGGAGAGCATGTTTTCCGGATCGTTATCGAATTTGACCTTGGGAAACTGCAGGGCGAAAAACAGGGTGGCCATCACCACCAGCAGCACTACCAACCAAGGACGTTTCAGACTGAATTCGGTCAACGCCAGCTTCATTTATCCACAATCTCCTTATCCGGCCTTTTCATTTAAGGGGAACCCCCGCAGAACAAGCTACATTCGAAAAACAATATATATTGCTTTTATCTCAAAAGCAACTCTGAATTTCCCCCAATTTTAACCTGTCAGGAAAAATACTCCACCTTCTCAGCTTCTACAAATGAATTGACGACGACAAAAAGCCGCAAGCCATGGTTTTCGCAGAAATTTTTCTTGACCGGGCAAAGCCGGGGAGCTAGGCTCTGGAGCGACAATGTCGTCAGTTCAACTGGGCACTTTGCGGTGCCGCCACAAGGGGGAGACATGAACAAACTACTTAGCCTGCTTACCGCCATAGTCCTCACCGGTCTGCTGATTGCGCCAGCTTTCGCCAAAGACCTCAGCGTGCTGGACCAGTGGAAACCGAAGTTCGATCCATCCGGCGCCAAATATACCTATATTCTGTCCAATGTCGACCATCCCGCGATTGCCGGCATCGGCGTCGGTTACCGCATCCGCGACCGCCTTTGGGAAGCCAGTAACGGCCAGATCTATGTCGACTTCCGCCCCTTGGCTCAGCTCGGCGGCGAAAAGGACGTGCTCAGCAAATTGAAAATGGGCGCGATCCAGGGGATGCTCTGTTCCTCGGTAGCGGCTGCCAACCTGGCACCGAAACTTGGCATCGTAAATCTTCCCTTTGTCATCGACACTCCGGCCAAGCTGGAAACCTTCCGCACCGACCCCGAACTGTTCCAACCGTTCAGCGAAGCGGCTCTCGGCCAGGGCGTGCGTGCCATCGATTTCACCGGTTACGGCAGCTACGGCTGGGCCACCACCACTCCGGTGCGCAGCTTGGTCGACGCCAAAGGGGTCAACTTCCGCATCGCCCAGGCGCCGGTCAACACCGACGTTTACAAGGCCTGGGATCTGAAATTCACCGTCATGCCCTGGCCTGACGTTCCCCAGGCACTGCAGACCGGCGTGATCAACGGCCTGGACCACACCCCCATCGTCTGCAGCGTGACCAAAAAGTTCGAAGTGGCCAAATACTTCACCCGGCTCGATTATACTCAAGGCCTGTACATCCACCTGATCAACGAGCGCTGGCTGAAGCAATTGCCGGCCGACCTACAGGCGACCTTCCTGCAGGTGGTCAGCGAGGAAAGCACCATCGCGCGGCGCCAGACCTTTGCTCAGCAGGATGAAGAGATCGCCGCGGCGCAGGCTTGCGGGATCGAGTTCTTCACCCTGCCGGCCGAGGATATTGCCACCCTGCAACAGCTGGCAGCTCCGGTTTATGAAAAGTGGGGCGAGAAAATCGGCACCGATTACCTGACTTTGGTTCGTTCTCGCCTCGGCAACTAATCTCCGCCTCCCGGCCGGCGGCAGGCCCCTTGCCGCCGGCTGTTCTCACCTCCTGGTTTACCCCGCCCCAACTTCTTTTTGGTCTTCATAAAAATCCATAAGGATTCAGAAGTTTAGTCTTTTCAAAACAGCGTTTTTCCTGTTAGAAATTAGGCTCGTTTTGTATTAATTGGTAGTCGTCCCTCACGCAGAAAACGGGACTAGTCACTTTTTTTGTTCAAGCGGAGTTCCCCCCTGCGAAGAGCAAAAATATTGTTCCGAGAAGACGTTAGGCGCCGGAGGATGACGACAACGCAGCCGTTGTGCGTTTTTTATCAGACTGTCAGGATCAAGGAGTTGTTATGGGCAAAACAGGACGATGGTTTAAAGTAGTGGCCAGCTGTCTGGTCATGGTCATGGCCTTGCTTGTCGCCGCAGGGGTCGGCGCTGAAGAGAAAAAGGATCCTCTTGCCACTTGGCGGCCAAGTTTTGACCCCAGTGGTGCCGAGTTCACCTATGTGCTCTCCAACGTCTCCCACCCCGCCATCGAAGGGGTCGGCGTCGGCTACCGCATCCGTGACCGCCTGTGGGAACTCTCCAAAGGCCGCATTTATGTCGACTTCCGTCCCCTGTCCCAGCTGGGCGGCGAAAAAGACGTTATCAGCAAGCTGAAAATGGGCGCCGTCCACGGCATGCTCAGCTCCTCGGTGGCTGCCGCCAACGTGGCGCCGAAGCTCGGCATCGTCAACCTGCCTTACATCGTCGACACCTTTGACAAGCTCGACAAATTCCGCAACACTCCGGAGCTGTGGGACGAATTTTGTACCTGTCCCGACCCGCAGGGCCTGGAAGTCCTCGACATCACTGGCTACGGAACCTACGGCTGGGCCACCACCACTCCGGTGCGCAACCTGGAAGAAGCCAAGAATGTCAACTTCCGCATCGCCGAAGCTCCGGTCAACACCGACACCTACAAGAGCTGGGGTCTGAAATTCACCGTTATGCCCTGGCCTGACGTTCCCCAGGCGCTGCAGACCGGCGTCATCACCGGCCTCGATCACACCCCGATCGTCTGCAACATCACCAAGAAGTTCGAAGTCGCCAAATACTACACCGAGGTCGACTACGCTCAGGGGCTGTTCATCCACTTGATCAACAAGCGCTGGCTGGCCAAGCTGCCTGATGACCTGCGGCAGCTGTTCCTCCAGGTGATTGCCGAGGAAAGCGCCATCGCGCGGAACAAGACCCGGCAGCAGCAGGAAGAACAGATCGCCAAGGCCAAGGCGGCCGGGGTTGAATTCTTCCCCCTCAGCGACGCTGACAAGCAAAAGCTTGTGGAACTTGCCGCGCCGGTGTATAAAGACTGGGAAGATAAAATCGGCCCGGAATATATGAAGAAAGTCAAGGAAACACTCGCTGATTAATCTCTCTCGAGAGTGTTGCGATTTCCGAAAGGGCCGGAGGACGATAGGACTCCGGCCCTTTCGTATGGATGCCCAGCAATGTTTAAAAAACTCTTCCGTTCAGTTGATCGTAGCATCGGCTTTGTCGAGGAATGGTCCTTGGTTATCGTGGTGCTGGTGGCGCTGGCTTCAGCTATGGCCAACATCATCCTGCGCAAGACCACCAACATCAGCCTTTACTGGTCTGATGAAGTGGTGCGCAAAACGATCTTTTTCAGCACCTATATCGGCTGCAGCGCCGCCATCCGTCAGCGCTCGCTGATCCGCATCGACGCTCTGCCGCAAATTTTTCCTGTGCTGCGCAAGTTCCTCAACTTTATCAATCACATTGCCGTGCTGTTCTTCGCCGGCCTGATGGTCTGGCTCGGCTGGTCCATGACCATGATGGTCTATCAGGATGAATTTGCCCGCACCACCACCTTGCAGATTCCTGAATGGTATTTTTACGTCGTGCTCCCCATCGTCGGAGTCATGATGTTCATTCGCACCCTGCTGGTCATGGTCGAAGACCTGCGCGCCCCCAAAGATTCCAATTGATTTAAACCCTTAACCTGTTTAAGACGACTGCCTATTCATGGAAACTCATTACCTCCTGATCCTTGCCCTGCTTCTTGGTTCCCTGGCCGCCACCGTTCCCGTTTTCATGGCCCTGTTCTTCACCGGCCTGGCCGGACTGGCTCTGGTCGTCGGGATCGACCCGCAGATCTGTATTGAGATTCTGTACCGCAGTATGGACAAGTTCGCTCTCATCGTGGTGCTGTTCTTCGTCCTGTGCGGCAACATCATGACCACCGGCAGCATCGTCCAGAAACTTATCGATACCGCCAACGCTCTGGTCGGCTTCCTCCCCGGCGGCTTGGCCATGGCCGGCGTTCTCGCCTGTGGTTTTTTCGGCGCCATTTCCGGTTCCACCGTCGCCACCGTCGTCGCCATCGGCGGCTTCATGATCCCGGCCTTGATTGAAAACGGTTATGACGAAAAGTTTAGCATTGGCATCATGACCACGGCACCGATCCTCGGCATCATCATCCCGCCGTCCATCGCTATGATCCTCTATGCCATGATCACCACCGACTCCCTCGAGGCCCTGTTCCTGACCGGCTTCATCCCCGGAATCCTGATCATGTTCGCCATGTCCGTCTATGCCTACGTCTTCTGTCGTCGCCACGGACAAAATCGTCTGGAACGTCCGCCGCTGCGCGATGTATTGAAAATCCTGCGCAAGAGCATCTGGGCCCTGCTCCTGCCAGTCATCATCTTTGGCGGCATCTACTCCGGCATCTTCACCGCCAACGAAGCTGCTGTTGTTGCCTGTATCTACGCTTTAATCGTCGAGCTGTTCATTCACCGCGACATGAAAATTCGCGACGTGAAAAAAGTCATTTACTCCTCGGCCGTCACCTCCGCGACCCTGCTGGTCATCGTGGCCGGCGCCTCGGTGTTCGGCGAATACCTGACTTTTGAACAGATCCCCAACAAAATCGCCAACGACGTGGTCGACCACCTACATTCCCCTTGGGCGTTCCTGCTCGTAGTCAACATTCTGCTGCTGTTCGTCGGCATGTTCATGGACATTATCTCGGCCACCATCATCCTGACCCCGATCTTTGTCCCCCTGTTGCACCAGTTCAACATCGACAGCCTGCACTTCGGCCTGATCATGACCATCAACCTCGGCATCGGCTACTGCACCCCGCCGCTTGGTGTCAGTCTGTTCATATCCGGAGCGGTGGCCAACCGTAACATGCTCTATGTGGTCCGGTCCGTGTGGCCGTTCCTGGTGATCCAGATTATAATTTTATTGCTGCTGACCTTCTGGCCCGACCCGGTTCTGTTCCTGCCCCGGCTCATTTACGGCTATGGCGGCTAATTCCTCTCAGGGAGGTACCATTCATGGATCCTAAAATTCTGGTGCCCGTTACAGATACCAAAACCAGCCGCAGAACCCTGGACACCCTGATTCGGCTCAAAAAACGCTTCCCCACCGAGTTGACCCTGTTGCACGTGGTCAACCTGGAAAAGATGGAATACCGCATGATCCCCGACTTTCAGATCGAAATGGTCAAGGATTATGCCTGCAAAGCCGGCGACCGGCTGGTCAAGAAAATGGCCGAGGAGTTGACCGCCGCCGGATTGATCGTCACCACCCGCCTGGAATTCGGCTCGCCGCGCGATGTCATCTGCCGGGTCGCCAATGAGGAGAATTTCGATTTGTTGATCCTCGGCCGCAAGTGGGGCGGCGAAATCCGCGACATGCTGTTCGGCTCGGTGGCCAACCATGTGTTGCACCATGTCCGCTGCCCGGTCCTGCTCTTCTAAAAAGGCTGATGAAAAGAGCCCATCTACGTCGTTGCCGTTACCCTTCGGCAACGACGTATAGCCTGCATACGACTTATTCCAAAGGGTTTCCGGCGCCTTGCATCTGGACTCTTTTGCTCAGCCTTACGGCCATCTTATCTACCCGCCTTTTGCCGGGACTTGCATAAAATCTTCCTTCTGTATATATTGAAAAAACCATCAAGGAGGTTTTATGGATTTTCTCTGGCTTCTTCTCATTGTCTTCATCTGGTATGCCGTGAACCGCTGGGTACTTCCCTGGCTCGGCGTCCAGACCTGAATGTCCGACAGTTGCAGCCTTCCGGTGCGGAAGGATAAATCGGAACAACAAAAATAAAAAAAGCGGCCTGCGGGCCGCTTTTTTTATTTTCAGAATCAAAGATACGGCGAAAACAACTTCGCCAGCGAATCCCTCATTTTCACCATCAGTGAGCGACTGTCCATATCATGCAGTGTCACTAGGTTGGACCGCCGCCGCACGGCGTCGAAATGCTCGTCGAGCGCTTCGGTGAGGACGTGGTCGTAGACTTCGAGGTTGAACTCAAAATTGAGTCGCAGGCTGCGTGGGTCGAAATTGGCCGAGCCGAGCAAGACGTAATAATCGTCAACCATGAGGAATTTGGAATGGACGAAGGGGGCGGGCTGGTAATAGATCCGGGTGCCGTACTGCAGGAATTCCCACAGATAAGCCTGGGCTGCCCAGGCAACGAATGGCAGGTTGTTTTTGGCTGGCAGAATGATCTCCACTTCCACCCCGCGTAGTACAGCGGCGTTGATGGAGGCGATCACTGGCCGATCGGGAATAAAGTATGGGGTCATGATGCGAACCCGTTCACGGGCACAGTTCAGAGCACCGATCAAAATCCAGGAAAGCTTTTCAAAATCTTCGTTGGGACCAGCGCTGATGCCGCGACAGAACCCCTGACCTTCGGCCACGGCGGTGGGAAAACGAATCGACTCGAACGGTTCCTCGGTGACGAACTGCCAATCTTCCAGAAAGGCCTCCTGCATCTGCCCGACCACCGGTCCGGTGACACGGAAGTGGATATCGACCACTCGTCGCGAATGGTTGGTGTCGGCGAGATGGCGGTCACCGATATTCATGCCGCCGGTGAAGCCCAGAGTGGAATCGACCACCAGAAGTTTCCGGTGATTGCGCAGATGCAGATGAATGCCGCGATTCGTCAGGGAAGGGGGCAGAAAGCGGGCGAAACGCACTTGTGAATTACGGAACAGACGCCGCACGGGGGGGAAGCTGTAGTATTCGCCAAGGGCGTCGACCAGCACCCGGACATCCACGCCTCGCTCGGCCGCTTCATTCAAGGCGGCGACAAAGTCCCTGCCGGTTTGATTGGTTTCAAAGATATAAGAGGAGAGATAGACGGACTGGCGGGCTTCATAGATTGCCTCGAGCATGGC
>ENA-ORXD01001328-ORXD01001328.1-sediment-metagenome-genome-assembly--contig:-NODE-1328-length-21263-cov-176.726659_pt1 | contig 21263 bp, 18 predicted proteins | sample MGYA00237862_ERZ511471 | MGnify/ENA metagenome assembly ERZ511471
CTCATACAATACCCTGGCAATTTTCGGGTATGATGGCGGCACTGCATATTATGATAATGTGTTCCTGAGAAAATACACGCAAACTGAGCCTTCACATGATGATTGGGCTGTACTGGAATTCAACCCCGCACCGCCGCTACCCGAATTCATTGCCAATACTACGTCCGGCCAAAATCCCCTGGCCGTCCAGTTCACTGACCTCTCCACAGGTTCTCCCACCTCATGGCAATGGAACTTCGGTGACGGTTCAGACAACTCTACCGTCCAAAACCCGTCCCACACCTATGAAACCGAAGGCAACTACTCCGTCACCCTCACCGTCACAAACGACTACGGAACCGACTCCATCACGAAAACCAACTACATCACTGTTATTCCGCCACCACCCTTCATGGACGGCAGCTGGTCATACAGGAAACTCCATACCATCGCCGGGTCGCCTGACGGTGACCTGACGGACTATCAGGTCAAATTCGTCGTCCACCGCTCTGACGGAGTAGACTCCGGCGAGGATGTTTTCCTCGGCTCGAACTGCAACGACGACTATTCCGACATCAGGTTCACAACCATCGACAACACACCTGTTCCATACTGGATCGAGTCGTATGACGCTGATTCAGCCGTCGTCTGGGTCAAAGTCCCGGCCATCCCCACCTCCGGGACGCAGATCTATCTCTATTACGGGAACGCCGCCGCCGAATCTGTTAGTAACGGTGATGCCACGTTCCCATTCTTTGACGATTTCGAGGACGGCGATACAGCAGGTTGGACCGTTGATCCCGGGAATGGTTTCTCCACCGTTGCAGATCCTGCATTCGGCACACATAGTGCAAAGTTCGTCCACGAGGGAGGAAAACAGGAGACCGGGGCCAGCGCGTCAATATCCTCCATAACAGCGGGTATACTGGAATACCAGATCCGGCCAGCACAGACGAACAGTTACCACAGGTTGAATGCATTCAACGGTCTTCCCACTAACGCCGCCGGGACATGGATCCGGTTTACCAGTGGCGGGTTGATCGATTATTACTCAAGTTCAACGGGAGTTGTTAACCTGCGGCCATACTCGGCAAATACCTGGTACAACCTCAAACTCGTCCTGAAATCCTGTCAGGCATATGACATTTACGTCGACGATACTCTCGCTGCAACGAATGCTCCGGTTCGCGGATCTTTCCCCTCATACAATACCCTGGCAATTTTCGGGTATGATGGCGGCACTGCATATTATGATAATGTGTTCCTGAGAAAATACAAGCAAACTGAGCCTTCACATGATGATTGGGCTGTGCTGGAATTCAACCCCGCACCTCCCTAAAAGTATCAAATTAGTCCATTTTAAAATTTTTTATTTTTTTAATTTTTAAAAAATGGGCTTTTCAGATTAAAGTGTCGTGGGTAATTTATCCTATTGAATTTCTACAATTTTTGCCCTCGAAAAGCTGTTTAATAAAATGTAATAAAAATAGTCATTGATTAAAATGGATAATATTAAAATGGGAATTGGAACAGACATCGAAGAAATTGAAAGATTTTTAGAAAATATTGATAATATAGATTTTTTATTAAAATTGTTCACACAAAAAGAATTGGATTACTGTTTTTCAAAAAAAAATCCCTCTCAACACCTTGCAGCGAGGTTTGCCGGGAAAGAAGCGATAATCAAAGCTCTGTCAGGAATAGAGATATCTGGAATAACATTCACTGAAATTGAAATTATTAATAATAATTTGGGTGTTCCCTATGTTCAATTTTCAAGGCCCGGTATGGATAATATATATGTAAAAATCAGCCTTTCCCATAGCAGCACAATTTCAATAGCATTTGCTCTTGTGATGATATAAAAACAAGAATCATGAGTTATTGTGATATCTTTTTTACCTAGATATCAAATATAGTTAGTGTATCCCATGAAAAAAATTGAGATATTAGAAACTACACTTCGTGATGGTAGTTATGCAGTTAATTTTTCTTTTACTTCAACAGACACCTTTCTTTTATGTAAGAGCCTAGAGGACGCAGGTTTTAAATATATCGAGATTGGGCATGGAGTCGGCTTGAATGCAGGGAAAAAAGGATACGGCGTAGCATGTCAAACTGATGAAGAGTATATGATAGCGGCCAAAAATGCTATAACAAATTCCAAATATGGGATGTTTTGCATTCCGAAAATTGCACGTTTAGAAGATATAGATCTTGCTGCAAAGCATGACATGGGATTTATTCGCATTGGGAGCAATGTTACCGAGGTAGAGAATTCAAAGGAATATATTCAGAAGGCGAAAGACTACGGATTATTAGTGAGTTCAAATTTTATGAAGTCTTATGCCCTCCCTCCCGAAAAATTTGCAGAGAAAGTAAAAAAGATTGAGAAATATGGTGTGGATTTGATATATCTCGTTGATTCTGCAGGGGGCATGTTCCTTGATGATATTCAGAAATATTACAAGGAAATACGAAAATTTTCAGATATTCAATTAGGGTTTCATGGGCATGACAATCTTGGTCTCGCGGTTTCCAATAGTATCGGATGTGCAGATATGGGTTTTTCTTTCATTGATTCGTCTTTACAGGGATTAGGAAGAAGCTCCGGAAATGCTGCGACTGAAATAATGATTGCAGCACTCTTGAAAAAAGGATATCATATTGATATAGACCTTTTAAAAACAATGGAGATCGGCCAGAAATTTATTCAACCCCTTTTATCGGTCAAGGGAAAAATGCCGCTTGATATTATTTCAGGTTATGCCGAATTTCATTCAAGCTATATGCACCATATTCAAAAATATTCAGCGAAATATTCCGTAAATCCTGCACTTCTCATCCTGGAAATTGCACGAATTGATAAAGTTGATATTGACGAGAAGATTCTTGAGAAGATTGCAAAAAGACTTAAAAAAGAAACAGACGTATATTCCGGAAAATTCGATTTTAGCAGGTATTTTGGACATGAGCAAGACAATCTATGATAGTCGTGCAATCCTAAAGGATCGTCTTTTACAGAGTGGAAACGATACTTTACTTGTTGATCCATTCTCTAACAAGAAAATATCGTATAATGAGTTTTACAATAAGACTATCCGGTTGAAAGAAAGACTTACCGACGATTATGATATTGGGAATGGAGAGAGAATTGTCCTTCTGATGGATAATTCTCCCGAATTTTTTTTATTTCTTTTCTCGGCGTTTTTAAAGAACTGCATTATTATACCAATTGATCCCAAAAGAGGGATATCATCAATTAATAGACTTTTAACAAAGATAAACTATGATTTCTTATTATCGGATGGAAAAATAAATCTTGAAATTGAAAACATAATACAAATCCCAGAGATCGCATCATCTACCTGTGATTTTAATGAAGACTTATATGGTGAGTTTCCTATTGATGAGATTAGAGAGAAATCTCCATTTTTAATGACTTTTACGACTGGTTCAACAGGAGAACCAAAAGGAGTTATTCATTCATCAGACAATTTGATTAGAAGTGCCGTCGCATTTAATGAAAAATTCAACTTTTCTTCGAATAATACATTTTACCATAATCTTCCGATGAGTTACATGGCGGGAATATTGAATTTATTTTTATTACCTTTTATTTCCGGTAGCAAAGTAGTCATTGGTGAAAGATTCTCGGTATCAAAAATATTCGATTTTTGGAATATTCCAATTCGCTACTCAGTCAATACTTACTGGTTTATTCCAACGATGTTGAACCTGCTCATCAAACTGGATCGGAGCGATAAGGGCGTTAACTATACCCGGGACCATAATATAATCGGATGTGTGGGGACTGCACCCCTTCCAGTTAGTACCAAGCAAGAATTTGAAAAAAAATACGGTATTCCATTATATGAGAGTTATGGATTATCCGAAACATTGTTTGTGACAACAGATTTCCCAGGAAGCGAATCCCCGCCAGGGAGTGTAGGAAAACCATTGTCAGAGGTTTATCTGACGTTTAAGGATGATAATGAAATCCTTATTGATGTTCCATGGTTGTTGCTGGGATACAACGAAATAGACAAGGAAATGAAAAGAAAGTTATATTTTTCAGGAGATTTGGGGAAGATCGACCAAAATGGGTATTTATTCATTACGGGAAGGAAAAAGGATATTATAATTCGTGGGGGCCTAAATATTAGTCCAAGGCGGATTGAGGAAGTTCTTGATCGCCACCACTTTCTAAAAGAATATTCTATTATTGGAATTGAAGACGATATCATGGGAGAAAAGATAATATGCTTTTTCACCACTTCTGAGAATTCTTTTTCAAAGAGTTCCTTAAAGAATATTAACCTCGGGTTGATCGAAGAACTCGGGAATGATTATACTATTGATGAATTCATCGAAGTAAGATCAATCCCCCGATTCTCAAACGGAAAAGTGAACAAAATCGAATTGAAGCGTAATTATTCACAAACTAAATATGATAGTAAAATTTGATCATATCGCATTATCGACATCTGAATGGAATATCGCACTTGATTTTCTCTTCGATATTGGATATTCGATAGAATTTCGTGAGAATAAAGTGAGAAATATTCCAGAAAAAATGAGGTTGATGCGAAATCCAAAATCTTACCATGATATCGCATTGCTTCATAAAAATCAGGATATTTCCATTGAATTACTAAATCATGGTAAATCTAGTAAAATCTGTGAAAAAATATTACCAATATTTAATATTCCAAATTATGTCATTTCTGACAAATCTATTATATATAAAGCGAATGATCTAAAATTTTTTAACGAAATGGGAATATTTACAGATATACCAGTTCTCATTCCGTATAATAAACTACCAAAAAAAGAAGCTATTTTCAATGAATTATTGATAAAAGCTACATCTTTAAAGAAAAGTTGTTCCTTTTATAAATTATTTGGATTTCAAACTGTTAAAGAAAGTGATAATTATATAGAAATGATCTTTTCAGGTTTTTTACAAAAAAATCCTGTTAAATTAATTATTAATAATGATAATACCTCTAATAAGTCGATATACCTCAATGATGAGGGATTCAATTGTATTGGTTTGATTAGCACATCAGTTGCATCCGATAAGGAAAAAATTGATGAGCATGGTTATGAAACTACTGATATCAATGAATTGATTTTAAATAATAAAACACTGGAGATCTTTTTTGTTATTGGACCTAATAGTGAGTATATTGAAATAATTGGAATGAAAAAAACGTAATAATAAATTAAAATATAAAAAGGTCCGGTAAACAATATTATTGGTGATTAATTGTCTAAAAATGCATTCGATTAATGGGCTGAAATATATCAACATTTTACATGCGAAGGCAGAGAGTTGCTATGGCCGAGTGAAACACTTATACGGTGTTTAAAAGGGGATTATATCCCAGATTTTAATAAAAATTTTATGCAAAAAAATTATTGATATCGGCTTTGGAAACGGAAATAATTTGATATTTCTAGGATCATTGGGGTTCAAATTATATGGGATAGAAGTTCATGAGCAAATATGCAATACTGTTCATACTAAATTAACAAAATTGGGATATTCATCAGAATTAAAAGTTGGTACTAATCAGGAGATTCCTTTTCCTGATAATTATTTTGATTTTTTAGTTTCATGGAATGTCATTCATTATGAAAATAATGAAAAGGATATTCAAAACGCATTGGAAGAATATAATCGGATCTTAAAACCGGGAGGAAGAATGTTTTTATCAACTACCGGACCCCTGCATAAGATTCTTCTAAATAGCAAAAAGCTTGGAAATCACCGCTATCTTATCGGTAGAGATGATGATTTCAGAAAAGGTCAAATATTTTTTTATTTCGATTCCGAAACTGATATCAAAATTTATTTTGCTCCTTTTTTCAAAAAAATCCTTTTAGGAAGTACTCATGATTTTCTCTTTACCGAAACTCTCGATTGGTTTATTAATACTGGGGTAAAATGAATATTATAACCATTATACTTCTCCATATTCGATAATATGATGGAAATTATTGACCTTACTTACGCTATACAAGAGGATATGATTACCTTTGACGCTCCATGGCATACCAAAGTATCAATTACTGAAACAGGTAAGCATGAGGATGTCGGACGACATACGCAGAAGATATCTTTAGGAACGCATTCGGGAACGCATATTGATGCCCCATTACATTTTATTAAAAATGGAATGAGTGTAGATGAAATTCCATTACAATTGCTCATAGGAAGTGTGAGAATTGTTGATTGCTCTAATTTCTCAAAGAATCAAGCAATTACAAAGGAATTTTTACTCAAGGTACCCTTATCCAAAAGAATGATTTTTTATTTTGGCTGGGGAAAATACTGGAATACTAAAGATTATTATTTGGATTACCCATTTTTTACTCATGAATCGGTATATCATTTGATTTACTCAGGGGTTGAACTCATTGGAATGGATACCCCTTCTCCAGATGACAGCCGAATTATGCTCAATGGAAAGATCCTGAAAAGCGATCAGGATTCTCCAATACATAAATTATTTTTAAGCAATGGAATTATATTATTAGAATATTTGGCAAACCTGGAAAATGTTCCGGATTTAAACGATTGGTCAATTATTGCATTGCCACTGAAACTAACGGGAGGCGATGGCTCTCCCGCACGGGTATGCCTGATCCGGAGAAGATAACAATGGAGACAAAAATTTTAGAGTGGCTAGTTGATTGGTTTTATAATAATACTAATCTTTCAAAAGAAGAAATATCAAACAATCTGGATGCCAATTATTTTGAGGACGGTTGGATTGATTCTTTCAAATTTATACTTTTCATATCAGAAATCGAAAGCCAGTTTGGAGTTTCTTTTTCAAATGATAATTTTCAAGATAGATCTTTTTCGACAATAAATGGAATTGCATTGATGATCAGGAGGCTTCTTAATGAAGAAAGATAATGGATTCGACTATTCAAAGGAAGACATAATAAAAGCGTTAATTGAAGCAGGTATAAAGAATGGGGATAATATTTTTATCCATAGTAATATCGGCTTTTTTGGACGATTAAAAAATGCGCAAAAACCGGAGGATTACTACATAATATTCAAAGAAGCAATATTTAGCGTCATAGGGAGCGAAGGTACGCTCATAGTGCCTACATTCAGTTATAGCTTCTGTTGGAATCAAAACTTTGAACAAGCAGTTACTCCAAGCGTCTGTGGATTCTTTTCCGAAATGGTTAGAAAAGATTACGAAGCACTCCGATCGAATGATGCAAACTTTTCCGTAGCAGTTATAGGAAAAAATGCAGAGTATTTTACAAAAAATTCACCAAATCACTCTTTTGGCGAGAATTCATTCTGGAGCAGATTCTTAGAAAGTGATGGAAAAATTTGTAATTTTAACTTTGATTCGGCATCAACTTTCATTCATTACGTCGAAAAAGTACTAAATGTCCCTTATCGCTACGATAAAGAATTCACCGGTATTATTGTTGAAGGGGAAAATCAAGAAAAAAAATCATTTTATCACTTTGTTTACGATCACGAGAATCCAGACCATACCCCCAATTTTGTGAACTTCGATAAGATTGCAAAATTAAGGGGCTTTGCCAGAACGGCCAATTTAGGAAAAGGACAAATCGTAGTAATTTCAGCAAGGGATACTTTTTCATTGATAGAAGCTGAATTGAAAAAGAATCCAAATTTTTTAATTCATGGAAACAAATAATTATTCACTCATGGATTTCGAGAATGAATTCTCCATTTCCGGCGACGAGATGTTTCAATTAATTGCTGAATTATATCCAATTTGTCGTAGTATCACAGGGGATGGCGTGAGAAAAAGTCTTGAAATTATTAAAGATTATATTCCGCTTACCATTTACCAAGAAGCCACCGGAACTGTTGTATTTGACTGGGTTATTCCAAAGGAATGGAATATCAGAGATGCATACATAAAAAACTCAAAGGAACAGAAAGTGGTTGATTTTAAAAAATCTAATCTTCATGTGATCAATTATAGTGTTCCGATTCATGCAGAGATGTCCCTTAACGAACTGAAAAAACATTTATTTACATTGCCAGACTTTCCTGAATGGATTCCTTATCTTACTTCATATTACAACGAAAATTGGGGATTTTGCATATCCCAGCAGGAATTTGAGAGGTTAAAGGATGATACATATGAAGTGGTTATCGATTCGGAGCTTATAGATGGATTTCTTGTGTACGGAGAACTTCTTATTAAGGGAAGAACTGATGAAGAAGTCCTTTTTTCAACATATATTTGTCATCCGTCACTATGTAATGATAATTTAAGTGGAGTAGTTCTTCTCACTTATCTCGCGATGAATCTGTTAAATAAAGATTTAAAATATTCTTACCGGTTTTTATTCATACCCGAAACAATTGGATCAATTACCTGGCTATCAAAACATGAAGATACTGTGAAAAATATTAAATATGGACTTGTTGCTACGTGTGTGGGTGATTCTGGACCTTCTACTTATAAAAAAAGCAGAGAAGGAAATCTACAAATTGACAGAATAGTAGAAAAAGTACTTAATGATTTCGATGAACCGTTTAATATTGTTGATTTTTTTCCAACGGGAAGTGATGAACGCCAATTTTGTTCTCCGGGTTTTAACTTACCAATCGGATCTCTTATGAGAACTCCCTATGCGCTTTTTCCTGAGTATCATACATCTGCGGATAATCTTGATTTTATTCAACCCCAATTTCTGGAGAATTCAATAAAAAAGTATATTCAGGTCGTGTTCATTATTGAAAATAATGCAACATTTCTCAATAAGAATCCAAAATGTGAACCACAACTTGGAAAAAGGGGCTTATATCGAAAGATTGGAAGTCAGAAAACAAACATATTAAATGAAAATGCAATATTATGGGTTTTAAATCTTTCAGATGGTAAAAATAGTTTGCTCGATATTGCCATCCGATCAAAATTGAAATTTTTGGAAATATGGAATGCTGCGATTGAATTGTATAAAGTCGGATTACTTGAAAAAGTAAATTAATGGCCATGTAGAAATGCACATTATTCAAAGACTCAAGCATACAGAATTGAAAAACAAGTAACATCTTTATTAAGTATTGTCTAGGGGGAGAAATGGCTGAAAGGGCTTTAGGAAATAATCCAGTGTATTGGAGGATCGCATTGAAATCGTCGTATCAAACCCATATCTTATAAATATTATTTCAGGGGGGTTCTTGGTAGTGTGCATATGCCGGAATATTTCGAAGATATCTCAACGGAACGAATGATCGAGGAAGGTATCAACCCGATCAGCTGAACCAGTATATTTTCGGAGAATGCCTTGACGCAATCGCCGTATATGGGCCGACTCGCCTGTTTACAGGTATAGCGCTTCAAATGCTGTCCAAAACTAGGACAGGAACACTCAGGCTCTATTACGATACGACATTAAAATCGTTCACGGCCATTCGAAAGAACATCGGTCAGACCTCAAACAGTTCATCATATCCTTGGTCACGAACCAGTACGGGATTCCCCTCTTCATGGAACCCCTGTCTGGAAACGAATCCGAGAAAAAGACCCTTCTCCGGACCAAAGAGGAAGTCCGGAAAAACCTGGTGACAGACGAGACTATCTATCACATGGCCGATTCTGCACTGTATTCCGCCGAAAATGTTGCCCGTCTCGGCGACCAGTGCTTTTGGATAACACGTGTTCCAGAGACGATCAAGGAAGTCCAACAGATCGTGCAGTCAAATCCTGATTGGATCAGTTGCCGGGACAGTCGGTACAAATACGCCACGTTCACGAGTTCCTATGGAGGAATACCCCAACGATGGGTTCTTTTCCGGTCTGAAGAACAATACCGGAAGAGTCTTTTGACCTATGAAAAGAACCAGGTGAAAGGCCTGGAACGTGATAAGACTGCTCTTCACAAACTCTGTGTAAAAGGATTTGCGTGCGAAGCCGACGCCAGAATGACCGTGGAACGCTGGCTGGCGAAACATCCCCGGTACAGCCTGGAGCATCTCGATATCCTCGAAAAACACCAGAGAAGCTCAGGTAAACGGGGCAGACCGAGAAAGGACGAACATCTTGAGAAGATCTATCACGTCGACGTTTGTCTCACGTTCGATCCGGTCGTTGTAGCGCACGAAAAGGAACTGCTGGGTCGGTTCCTTCTCGGGTGCAATGATCCGACGATCGATCCGGAAGTTATGCTGGAGTACTACAAGGAACAGAGCACTGTCGAGAGGGGTTTTCGCTTTATTAAAGATGGCAGGTTCCACGTATCCGAAGTGTATCTCGAGAATGAGAACCGGATTGCTGCGCTTGCAATGATCATGGTGCTCTGTCTCATGGTCTATTCAATCACTGAATGGCAGTTCAGGAATACATTGGCCACGAAGAATGCAACGATTAGGGACCAGTATAAGAAGCCGACTAGAAAACCCAGCGCGAAGTGGTTGTATTTCCTTTTCTGGAGGGTCAGACAGATCGCCAAAATTGTTGATAACAGGCGGGTTTGCCAAATTCTCAATTATACTTCCGAATTAGGTGATATCATTCACTTGCTCGGGCCGCCAAACGAAAAAATATTACTCGCTCAAAAATTAATGCCGAGTGTCGGATAATAACCTAAAATTGGTTGATATTTTTTACGAATGAAAGTTCTCCCTGGAAGATTTGGGTGTATTCGGTCAAGAATCATCAATAAATCTTGAGGGATTTGAATCAGATCGAGATTTCCCGAGTAAATAAAATTACATGATCAGATCCCATGATAACGGTGTTCCCCTCGTTATCTTCACTGCTGTCCGCCGGCCAAGCACCATATCGTAATATTTCGGTGCAAGACCCAGCCCCGGTCGAATGCACCGTAGGTTTTCCTTTGTAAAAACATCCCCTTTCTTCATATCCTCTGCAACATACAAAGACCGCCTGAAAAGTAATGATCCCGTCTCCATTTCGCAAGGACCATAAACAACCCCTCCAAGCGATTGCCAGGCCCGCTCTGTCTCCACCACAAGACTCTGCATCTCCTCCGGCTCCATCGAAAAAGCACTATCCACACCACCATCAGCCCTTCTAATAGTAAAATGTTTTTCGATAACCGTTGCTCCATGGGCGACCGCAGCAACCGCAGCGCCGATCCCCATTGTGTGATCCGAGAGTCCCACCTCGCAGTTGAAGAGCTCTCGCATATGCGGGATAGTGTGGATGTTACTGTTTTCGGGGGTTGCGGGGTAGGTGCTTGTGCATTTAAGAAGAGCGAGATCACTGCATCCGGCATCATGGGCGGTACGCACCGCCTCATCAAGTTCAGCAACCGTCGCCAATCCAGTTGAAATAATCAATGGCTTTCCGGTAGACGCTGCTTTTCGGATAAGCGGAAGGTGATTGTTCTCGAATGAGGCGATCTTGTAGGCAGGAACGTTCAGGTCTTCAAGGAAATCAACGGCAGTCTCGTCAAAGGGTGTCGAGAAACAAATTATCCCAAGTTCGCGGGCTCGCTCCATGATTGGTTCATGCCATTCCCACGGAGTGTATGCCTGTTTGTAGAGATCATACAGACTCTGTCCCTTCCAGAAACTCTCTTGATCACTGATCAAGAACTCCCGATCATAAATGTCCAAGGTCATGGTGTCGGCAGTGTAGGTCTGGAGCTTGATGGCATCTACTCCTGCCTTTGCAGCTGCCTCTACAATGGCAAGCGCTCGATCAAGAGACTGATTGTGGTTGCCAGACATCTCGGCGATGATGAAAGGGGGGTGATTTAGGTTGATTTCTGTATTTGACACGTGCATAATAGTCACCTATCATCGTGGGCTTCAGTTTTTGGCTCATCATTTACCGCTCGGTAAATTTGGATGATGAAACGTTTTCCCTTCCGTTCAAACCAAGCTGGATATTTCACATTATCCACTGTACGGAGGAGGTTGAACTGATCTCTAAGCGGATTATTGATATCGATAAAGCTATCCTCAGGATGCCGCCGAGGGTAATATGTTGGTGTTCCTTGTTGAGGAATGCCTTCTTTAGTTATTGCAGGATAATCTTGTACAAATGACCTGCATAATTCGATAGTCGCTTGGGCTAGAGTACTTCGCAGTTCATCGATTAATTCAACACCCGTGTATTCCAAATGAACTTGTTTATAGACTTGTCCACTATCAACAGATTCTGCTGCTTCAAATAATGTAACTGGGATATCATTCTCACCCTCAATGATTTTCCACGTCATTGGCGACCACCCTCTTCCATTGGGTAAATCACTTGCATGAACGACCAAATTGTTGCTGTGACGTAACAGAAGAATTTCATTTACAATTTTCCCATAACTCAGGTAGAAAGAGATATCGCCTTCTGGCAGTTCAGAAGCATCATGAGCCCACCTAACCTCATGCCCTTCAAATATCCAATTAATCAGGAGATCTGGAATGTAGGTATTCATCCAGCTTCCGGAATCAGAGCAGACGCTGATACGCCACCCCCCCCCATCAGGCTTACCTGTAAATCCAAGTCCTTCAAATATTCGTTGAGAACGAATATTTTCTGATTTTACTCTTCCGAAGACCAATACTCCGGAGTTCTCTTCTCTGAATTTCAGTAATGCTACATTCAAAAACGCTTTTCCCAGACCCATACCCCGAAAAATGGGGGAAATAACGTAATGTAATTCCCAAACCTGGTCTTCTTTTTCAAACCGAACCAGCCCCAAAGGAATCCCGGATTTAGTCTCGACTATATAGATAGAACAACCCTCTATATCCCGAAGCTTTTCATGGAACCATTTCCGGTGAATTTCTTCTGGGATTGGCTTGGGGGAGAAGGAATTTTTCCGGGTGATCTGATCGTTTGCCCAGTTAAAAAGTAACTCTTCGTCAGAGAGGCGGGCGTGACGCACACGGAGTGGCATATCTGGCGTAGCGGTCAATACGGCACAGACACGATCCACGCCTCTCCCATCGACGATTTGGCGACATTTTATGGACCAGTTTCCATCCAATTCGTCTTTGATTTGTTCGGACAATGCCTGCTGGATATCCTGGACAGATACTTTGTCCTTGTGTCCGAGATACCGTATCAACCCTTTTTCGGTCAATCCATCGGCAATTGGTCTCTGGTTCTCGGCCAGCGTTATAACAATTGCGGGAAGACCGAGACACAGCCGCTCCCAAGTGGTCGTCCCCGCAGCACCAATGGAGAGATCCGCCTTTGCCATCAGGGGTGCCAGGGTAGGCAAAGCACCGTACACGTGAATATTGGGATGTTCAATAATCTGTCGTTCAATGGAAGCAGTATGTGGACTATTTTCTGATAGAACGACATCAACCTCGATATCATCTCGCTTCAGGTTTAAAAAAGCGGCAAGCGTCCGTCCCGTCAGATTATCACTGTCAGCACCGCCAAATGAAATAAAGATACGTCGGATGGAACCCCCCCTGGGTGGAATGCGATCATGTAAATCAGCGTAAACTGGTTGGAGAAGGGCAAAATCAGGGCCTAACAAAAACGTGCAATTTTTGGGAACCATGCCGGAATACCGGGTTTGCATATTTGCAAAAAGGTTCTGATCTAGCAGCATATCACAATTGTGGTCACGGTCAGCAAGATCGTCAATGACGAAGATTCGGCTCACTAAAGGGCGAATGGTTCGTTCCCACCGATAATCTATACCATAATGATCTATTACCAGCCAGTCCGGTTCAATTTCAAGAGATTGAATACAGGCTGATGTCTGATCAGCATCCTGTTGCCAATGTGCACCGAGCCACGCAGCATGAAAGAGTCCTGAGTCAGTATTCGCCGTATCTTTGGGTTTCGGGAGGCGATGCACCGGATATCCCCGCTTCTCGATCAAGTCGCAGAGGTGTCCCTCGTTCTCCCTGCAAATAAAAGAGACATGAGCACCCTTTCTGGCCAGCGCATCTGCCAGGGTCAGGCAGCGGATGACATGGCCGGTGCCAATTGAGTTAGACGCATCGGTGCGAAAAATGATGTGCATTGAGGACACCTTTTATTGATTAGATAACCTGTGTATTATCTGAAACATTAACTCAGCTCTCTTCCAATCTTCGGGGGTATCGATATCCTGCACTCGATGCCGGGGAAGGAAAAACGGCGCACTCATGTGGGAGAAGAGTGGACGTTCATTTCTCCACGCTTCTCCCAGCCCCCAATAGAACTGCCCGGCGTCATGGTATGCTTCCTCAAGATCCTGTGAACGGGTTGTGAATTTTTCAGGATGAAACATTTCAAGGCGACCCTCCCGTGTGATCTTTACTGCTCGTTGGATTGGATAGGAAAACGTGGTGATAGAGATAACATAGTCACTGCCGGTAGAGAGAAGAGTATCAAGGCCGCGAGAAATATCACCTGCATTAACAAATGGTGCTGTTGGATAAATGCAGCAGACCATATCGGGCTCGGTTTCATTGCGGATAAACCACTCAATCGCGTGGCGGATGACAGGTATAGTCCCAGTGTAATCATCTGCAAGCTCCTCAGGCCGCATAAACGGCACTTCCGCGCCCCACTCTCTGGCAACTGCGGCAATCTCTTCATCATCCGTTGAAACAATAACCCGATCAAAACACTTACTTGCCAACACAGCTTCAATCGACCAGGCGATGATCGGCTTACCGCAAAACTCTTTAATATTTTTCCGGGGGATCCGTTTGCTTCCACCACGGGCTGGGATCACTGCCAGATTCATCTCTCCACCGCCTGGTGAACTGCCGCCACCACCTGTTCCTGTTGCTCATCGATCATTGTGGGATAGATAGGCAGGCTGATTGCTTCGGTATAGTATCGTTCAGCTTCGGGGAAATCCCCGGTTTTAAATCCCATTCGCTGGTACCAGGGCTGAGTGTGCACCGGAATGTAGTGCAGGTTGACCCCGATACCCTGTTCGCGCAGGGATTCAAACACCGATCGATGAGTTGTCGTCATCTCATCCAGTAGGAGGCGAATCACATACAGGTGCCAGCTTGAATAACAATCCGGGTGCTGGTTAGGTATACTAACCGGCAGTTCAGCAAAAAGCCGATTATATCGTTGTGCAATATCATGGCGACGGGTCACATACTCGTCAAGCCGCTTCAACTGGGAAATACCCAGTGCCGCCTGAAGGTCCGTCATCCGATAATTATACCCGAGGTCAATCTGCTGGTAATACCATGGCCCGTCAGATTCATGAGTCATGTACGCAGGATCACGGGTGATTCCATGACTGCGTAATAATGCCATCCGCTCTGCAAGGCCATTATCATTGGTCATGGCCATGCCCCCTTCTGCAGTCGTGATGATCTTGACCGGGTGGAAGCTGAAGACCGTAATGTCGCTATAGCGGCAGTTGCCAACCGGCTCTCCCTTATACCGGCCCCCAACAGCATGGGACGCATCCTCGATTACTTTGAAGTCATACTCCTCTGCAAGTCCATGGATCTCCTTCATCTCACAGGACTGTCCGCACAAATGAACAGGAACAACCACGCTTGGAAGACAGTGATTCATCTCTGCTTCATGCAACTTTTCCTCCAGTGCTGCCGGAGAAATATTGTATGTGTGAGGATCGATGTCAACGAAGTCTACCATGGCATCACAGTACAAGCCGCAATTCGCCGAGGCAACAAAGGTGATCGGGCTCGTCCATAGCCGGTCTCCATGTTTCAGGCCGATTGCCCGGCACGCAACATGCAGGGCAGATGTGCCACTGTTTACCGCGACCCCGTATCCTGCACCGACCAAATCCGCAAGGCTCTTTTCAAATTGGGGTACGATCGGGCCCTGAGTGATGAGATCTGACTGTAGAACCTCGACAACCGCGTCGATATCCTCCTGCCTGATATCCTGCCTTCCGTATGGAATCATTCAAGATCTGAAATGGTATTGATTCGGTTTATCTCATCGATGGTAAGGAAATGGGGGTTGCGTCCCGAGTTGTACTCAAAACCCTGCTCTACCGGTCTGCTCGTCTCACCCAGTTTATTTGTTGTATAATCAACATGGTAGGTAAACTGAATTGTAGGGCGGATCACATAATGATCATCGAACTCAAGGGTCAGATGTGAATCATCCCCTGGACACATCACCTCGTGCAGTTTCTCACCGGGACGTATTCCGATAATCTTCTGTGGGAGGGCCGGGGCCATTGCTTTGGCAAGTTCCACAATCCGTATTGAAGGGATCTTCGGAACAAAAAGTTCTCCTCCATGCATGCGCTCGAAACCCTTCAGAACAAAGTCAACCCCCTGCTGGAGGGTAATCCAGAAACGGGTCATCCGTTCATCGGTAATAGGGAGATGATCCGTGCCTTGATCGATCAGGTTTTTAAAGAAAGGAACGACAGAACCACGTGAACCGACGACATTGCCATACCGCACGACAGAGAACCGTGTCGGATCTATCCCTGCAATGTTGTTGGCTGCAACAAAGAGTTTGTCAGATGCGAGTTTGCTTGCCCCATAGAGATTGATCGGATTTGCTGCCTTATCTGTCGAGAGAGCGATCACCTTCTGCACCTTATTGGCAAATGCTGCATGGATAACATTCTCTGCCCCATAGACATTTGTCTTGATGCACTCCATTGGATTGTATTCGGCTGAAGGGACCTGCTTTAAGGCGGCTGCATGGATAACGTAATCCACCCCCCGCATTGCCATGATGAGCCGATCGCGGTCACGGACATCCCCGATGAAGTAACGCATGCAGTTTTGGTTGAATTTTTGTGCCATCTCGAACTGCTTGAGTTCATCGCGGGAGAAAATGATCACTTTTTTTGGACTATATCGATCAAGTATTGTTCGAGTAAATTGCTTGCCGAAGGACCCCGTTCCGCCTGTTATAAGTATTGTTTTATCGTTGAACATCCGACCACGCTTCTCATTAATGTCTATCTTACAGGATAAAAAAGGAATCTGCAATAATGAAAAAGTACTTCAGGGTGCAAGGAAGATTTACGCTTATCGGACACGATGAAAAGAGCTCGTACATTCACAAAGTTTTTTCGGACATTCAATTCATCCCCCTTGCTTATACAATTCATAATACTTACCCCTTTTCTCAATCAATTCATCGTGTTTCCCACTCTCCACAATCTTCCCTTTATTCATCACGTAAATATTATCTGCTTTTATTATTGTGGACAGGCGGTGTGCGACAACAAATGTGGTAACATTTTTTGAGACTGTATTGATAGAGCTCTGAACTATCGATTCAGATTCATTATCAAGTGAACTTGTTGCCTCGTCAAGTAATAGAATTTGAGGATCCCTGACAAGAGCCCTCGCAATGGCGATTCTCTGCTTTTCGCCGCCTGACAACCTGAGCCCCTGGTCACCAACAATAGTGTCATATCCATTAGGGAGATTCAGAATGAAATCATGTGCGTTTGCCTTCATTGCAGCCTCAATTATTTTTTCATCTGAAAAAAATCCGCCAAATGCAATATTTTCTCGTACTGATGCGTTATAGATAAACGTATTCTGGCTCACATACCCGACTTTTTCAAGATACGACTCAAGGTCATATTCACGTAGGTCGATACCATTTATTGTGACTCCACCGCTTTCTACATCATACAACCGTAACAACAACGATACAATCGTTGATTTTCCCGATCCTGAATGCCCCACAAGTGCGGTCATCCTGTTCTGCTTTATTACCAGGTTTACTCCCTCAATCAGTTCCTGGTTCTTAAAATACCTGAAACTGACATCTTCAAAGGAAATATTAGAATCGAGATGCAGGAATTTTTTATCTCCATTCTGAATACTCTGATATGTTTCATCATTCAAGAAACGGTATATCCTTTCAAGATTCGGCCAGCTGTTCAGAAGAGCCGCATTGTTCGAACCCGATGAGAGTAGCTTTGGCAATATCTTCAAGGCTGAATAGGCAAATGTCCCGAATACGGGAAGGATATACAAAAAACTATCCTGGTACATGTAATAAAAAATAATGACCAGAGCAGCAATTGAGATAAAGAAGAGGAGATTCAATGATGCCATGGGAACCTGTTCAAAAAACCTGTATTTTACAAACTTGTCCCAGTATTTACTGAGCGCCTCATCATATTTTTCTTTCCAGTGATTATCCCCATAAACTGACCGTATCTGCCTGATGCCGTGGATATATTCTGTAATTACCTTGTTCTCCGATTGACTGGATAAAATCTGAAGCTTTCCAAGATAATAGGACACTTTTTTTCCTACATATTTTAGTATCAGGAAATACAATAAGCCGCCAATAATCAGTAATGTAACCCCAAAAAGGGATACGAAGACCAATAATGCAAGAATTGACAAAATAACAACAACATCAGCAAAATATCGTGTTGCAGTCTCAAGAAATACCCTGATATTATTTGGGGCAGCTACAACATCATAGAGAATATCGCCATGCTTATTGTCAACATAATATTTGTAGTCATTTCCCATTAATTTATCAAATATTCTCCTTTTTGTCTCAACTATCATCGCTTTTGAAAACCCGAAGGAGATCCTGTAATAAAATAATGTTGTAATAAAACCAATAAACACAAGTAATATAAATATCAGGCAGAATGAGACAATCCCCGGAAGATCCATTGTTGTTCGTACAAAATTATACAAAGGTTGGAAAAAAGTGAGATTGTCATCCGCAAGATGTAATGATTCCGTCAATATTGGATATAGGAGAACAATCTGAAGTGTTTCAAACAAGCCAATAACCAGGCTCAGCACAAAAAGAGCAAGAATATACTTGCGATAATCCTTGGAGTAATAATTCAGTATTTTGAAAATTAATGAGTATTTATTGTATGTTCCATTAAGAAAAGTTTTCATCTTTCCCTTAAGCATTTTTGTTTATCATATAATATGATTTAGGTTATATTGATGGTGAAATCAGGGAATGTGTTCTTATGGAAGTGCAGTAAATAAAAAAAGAACACCTGTTTCTCATAATTATCACTCTTGGAATGTGCAGATATGGCAACTGGCGCATTGTTGAAAACAACATAATCATATTGAAAAAGAGCTCCAACAATTACTTCCTCATCGGGGAATCAGTATATTGTAGCAATTACACATCGTCCGTTCTTCCTTCATCATCACTTTGATGGATGATGTAGAGACTGACTCATCAAGTATCAGTTTAATGCTTGCAAATATCCCCTCAACCTTCCATCTTTTCCTGTATCCAATACTCACCGACCACTAGGTAGATCCGCCCAATTTACAATTTCATGGGAGATTCATTCAACACAACAGCAAATGGAAAAAATTGAAATGACATAAATACTAAAAGTTAAAATTGCAAATGACAAAAATTAACACAATATTTTTGGTTTGTTATACGTATCCCTGGCTTAAAGTAATTGAGCTACTAAAACAAAATATTGGTGTTGAGCCGGTCTATTATATTGAACGAAGTCACGATTTGTTCAAGGATAAAATGCATCACTGCTATCCAGAATGTTTTTATCAAACGCTAGAAGACGCGTGGAAAGGCAAGGGTTTTCCTAATGTTAAAAAATGTTCCTTGGATGAAAAAATTTTGAAATCTGTTGCCCATGAAGAAATAATATTTCTAAGAATGTTGGATCGCCTTGATGCCGATGGTCATACATTTTCATTGATTAATAGGCATTTTTTTTTCACTGACTTGTTAAAAACGTGGCTCCAAATTATTGATGAAAAAGAAATAGAACTAATAATTTCACCGTCAATACCGCATCGTGGTTTTGATTATGCCTTGTATATTGCTGCTAAAATTCGTGGAATTGAGTTCATAATGTTCCAAATGACACCATTCGAAGATAGTAGTTTTTTACTGGACAATGTTAATCACACACCTTCATATTTTAAAAAAGATCTGTTAAAATTTCAGGACGGATCCAAGTTACGAATGGACATCAAGCAAAGAATAGACCACGTAAAGTTGTCGTACGATATAGCAATCCCGTCATATATGACAAAACAAAGTGAGATATTAGAAAAAAGGGGACCATTTTTCAAAATTTATAATATTCTCAATTTAATTAAAAAATGTTTCATTATGCGGAATAGACTATTTAATGAAATTTATACCTATCGTGTAAAAAAAGATGTTATGCCCAGAGATAGTAAAACCCTCTATTATCAAAATATGATTAATCAATTAAAATGGGAAAAGCACAAAGAGAAACTCAGAGATTACTATCAAAGACAATGCACAGCTCATATAACTGAACCATATATTTTAGTCGCCCTTCATTACCAACCCGAAGAAACATCCTGTCCAACAGGTGGCAGCTATGTTGATCAATTACTTATCATCGATATGCTTGATGCACATCTGGAAGATTCTATAAAAATCGTTGTAAAGGAACATAAATCTCAGTTCCATCCATCATTGGAAGGTGAATCTGGAAGAACTATAAATTTCTATAAGCGTCTTACCGATATATCAAGCAGGGTAAAATTGGTTTCAGCCAACACGGATCCATTTACACTAATAGATAGAGCAATTGCGACTGTTACAATTAGTGGCACTATTGGCTGGGAAAGTGTGATCAGGGGTACACCAGCAATAATATTTGGTAGAGCATGGTACGAAGATATGCCTTATGTTTTTAAGGTTAAAACAAATGAAGACTTTTTAAAAATTTGGCCAAAGATCACTCATCTAAAAAATAGAATGTCCCAAAAACAAATAGAAGATTTTCACATAGGCCTGCAGAGATACCTTGTCGATGCCGATCATTATGGAAAAGAATCAGAGAGAGACTCCGACGAATCTGCATTTAATATTTACAATGGAATAATAAAACATTTAATGAGAAAAGGGTGGAATTTTGAAGTAGGGGCTCTGTTGAAACCCTAGTCGGTAATAAAAATCCTCTGTTTTTTCAAGAAGAAGTCGATTGAGTAAATAATACATTTAAGTTTCAATTCTTTAACCTGAATTCTAAATCGTCTAATTTTAATTTCATCTCCAAATCTTCGTTTGATAACGAGAAAACAGCTTCAACCATATTCCGTTGATCATATAGAACTCTATCAAAACTATCGCTCATCTCTTTTTTACCCAAGTTTGCCACTTTGGATTCAATCACCTAAAGAGATCATCCGATATCGCGATCAAAAATTTTCAGAATTTCGCTGGGATATAGAATTTGCCAGTTGGGAAAATCACTCCTATCAGATCACGAAATCGCCCAATTATGCCGTAAAATCATCGTGTTAATGGCATCAAAATTGGAGTGAACGTACTTTTTTGTCATTCTCTTCCACGAATCAATGGTAACTGTCAAATTCGATAGCGCCTTTTTGATGAATTTCGTTG
>ENA-ORXD01001329-ORXD01001329.1-sediment-metagenome-genome-assembly--contig:-NODE-1329-length-21228-cov-4.349298_pt1 | contig 21228 bp, 19 predicted proteins | sample MGYA00237862_ERZ511471 | MGnify/ENA metagenome assembly ERZ511471
ACCACGGCCGAAGCCAGTGAACGGCGCCTTGCTTCGTCGCGTGACGCTGCCAAGATGGCCCTGTCCTACAATGTGGTTGAAGCCCCCTTTGCCGGGCGGGTGATCCGTCGGGAAGTGGAGGCCGGTTCGACTGTGCTCCCCGGAACGCCACTGCTGGTTCTCGACCGGGAAGGAGATTGGCGGGTGCGGGCCGACCTGCCGGAGTCACTGGCCGGCAAGATTCAGGTTGGCGACCGGTTCAGTGTCGAGTTGCCTGCCTTAGGTCAGGTGTCGGAAGGGACCGTCGCGGAAATTCTTCCGACTGCTGATCCTGCCAGCCGCACGTTCCAGGTCAAGGTGGCGCTGGAAGCGACCGCCGGCCTGGCCAGCGGCCAGTTTGCCCGGATTCGACGCGCCAGTGATCAACCTCACACCCTGGTAATTCCCCAAGCGGCCCTGGTGGTGCGTGGTCAGTTAACCGGGGTGTATGTGGTGGAAGACAGGATCCTACGTTATCGGCTGGTGAAAACCGGCCAGCAACTGGGCGATCAGATCGAAGTGCTATCCGGCTTGCAGGCCGGCGAGCAAGTGGTTACCAGCGGTAGCGAACGGGCTCGTCACGGCGATCGGCTGGAGGAATAACTCAATGGCCGGTAAACACTACTCCCTGCCGACGCGGATCGTCAGCCGTTTCCTCGATGGCAACCTGTCGGTAATTCTGATTCTGCTGGCTCTGATTGCCGGTGCCGTGGCTCTGCTGCTGACGCCTCGCGAAGAAGAGCCGCAGATCATCGTGCCATTGGCCGATGTCTATGTGCACATGCCTGGCGCCAGCGCCGAAGAGGTGGAAAAGCAAGTCTCCACCCGGCTGGAAAAACTCCTCTGGCAGGTGGATGGTGTCGAATATGTCTATTCCATGTCCCGTCCGGACATGGCCATCGTCACGGTGCGTTTTTACGTGGGGGAGGATCGTATCGCCTCCCTGGTCAAACTGCACAACAAAATCTCCACTCACCAGGATCTGGTCCCGCCCGGCGTGACCGGCTGGGTCATCAAGCCGGTGGAGGTCGACGACGTCCCCATCGTCAATCTGTCCCTCTATTCCGATCAGGTGTCTGACCACGTGCTGCGCCGGGTGGCGGAAGAGGTGGTGGATCGGTTGCAGGGGGTGAAGAATACCTCGGTCACCTCAATTATCGGCGGCCGGCCGAGACTGTTGCGGGTGGAGATCGACCCGACAGCTCTGGCGGCGCGTGGCCTTGATCTGCTCTCCGTGCAGCGTGCCCTGGAAGGGGCCAACATGGAATTGCCGGCCGGCAGTTTCCAACGCGCCAACCAGGAAATCCTGGTGCGCGGCGGCGCCTTTTTCAACAATGCCCGCGAGGTCGAGAATTTGGTCATCGGCGTGTATCGAAGTTCGCCGGTCTATCTGCGCGACGTGGCCCGGGTGGCCGACGACATGGCCGAGGTCAACAGCTATACCCGGTTGCGTTTCGGCCCGGCCGGGGATGCCGCTGCGGCTGCCGAAGGGCGTGAGTTCCAGGCCGTGCATATCGCCGTGGCCAAGAAAAAAGGGACCAACGCGGTACGGGTGGCCGAAGAGGTGCTGCAGCGGGTCGATGCCATGGCCGGCACCATCATCCCGGACACCGTGCAGGTGCGCGTCACCCGCAACTATGGCGAGACCGCCAACCACAAGGTCAACGAGTTGATCATGCACCTGGTCATTGCCGTGGTCACGGTTCTGGCCCTGGTCTTTTTCGCTCTGGGCTGGCGCGAGGCGCTCATCGTCGCAGTCTCCATCCCGATCATCTATTCCTTGACTCTGCTGGTCAACTACTGGTTCGGCTACACCATCAACCGTGTCACCCTGTTCGCCCTGGTTCTGGCTCTTGGGCTGCTGGTGGACGATCCCATCGTTGACGTGGAGAACATCTATCGCCATTTCAAAATGAAGAAGGAACCGCCGCGCGAAGCAGTCTTGAGCGCGGTGGACGAAGTGCGGCCGCCGGTCATCCTGGCTACCCTGGCCGTCATCCTGTCCTTTTTGCCCATGATGTTCATCACCGGCATGATGGGCCCATACATGCGCCCCATGGCGGTGAACCTCCCTCTGACCATGGTCATGTCCCTGTTGGTGGCTTTTACCGTAACACCGTGGATGTCATACCATATCCTCAAGGGCGAATACGGCAAAGGGGAAGAGGAATTCGTCCTCGAGCAGACCCTGACTTACCGCTGGTATCGACGGCTGCTGGAACCATTTTTGAGCTCTCGGAAACGTTCCTGGACGCTGGTCCTGGTGGTGTTGGTCCTGCTGATCGGTTCCATGGCCATGCCGGTCCTGAACCTGGTGCCGCTGAAGATGCTTCCGTTCGACAATAAGAACGAGTTTCAGCTGGTGCTCGATCTCCCCGAAGGGGCGACCCTCGAGGAGACGGACAAGGCGGTGCGTGCCCTGGAGGATTATCTCGCCACCGTCAACGAAGTGACCGATTTCGAAGCCTACGTGGGGACAGCCAGCGCCATGGATTTCAACGGCATGGTTCGTCACTATTACCTGCGGCAGGGCCCGAATCTGGCCGATATCCGCATTAATCTGGCCCTCAAGGCCGATCGGAAGCAGCAAAGCCATGCCATTACCCTGCGTCTGCGCGATGATCTGACCCGGCTCGCCACCCAGAACGGCGCCTTGTTGAAGATTGTCGAGGTTCCACCGGGGCCGCCGGTTATCGCCACCTTGACCGCAGAGGTTTACGCCGAAGCTGGTATCCCCTACAAGGAACAGATCACAGCCGCGCGTCTGGTGCGGGAGCGGATGACCAGTGAAGACAAGGTGGTCGATGTCGACGATAGCGTCGAATCTCCGCAACGACAGCTTCACTTTATCCCGGATCGGGAGAAAGCCGCCCTTTCCGGGGTTTCCACTGCCCAGCTGGCCGAGACCCTGCGCATCGCTCTGCAGGGGAGCCCGGTGGGTACTCTGCATATCCCTTCGGAGCGGAATCCGCTTCTGATCGATTTGCGTCTGCCGCTCGATATGCGTTCAGCCGCGGCCAGCCTGTCCGGTCTTCAGGTTCAGGGGGGGAACGGCGAACTGGTGCGGCTGTCCGAGTTGGGGCGGTTTGTCGAAACCAGTCTGGAACCGACCATCTATCACAAGAACCTGGAGCGGGTGGTTTATGTGTTCGGCGAGATGGCCGGCAAGAGCCCGGTCAATGCCATCCTCAACCTGCAGGGGCATTTCAATGACCGGCCTCTGCCTGCAGGGACACGGGTTGTGTGGAGCGGGGAAGGGGAGTGGAACATTACTCTCGATGTATTCCGTGATCTCGGCCTGGCCTTTGGTGCGGCCCTGGTGCTGATCTACATCCTGCTTATCATCGAGACCGGTTCCTATGCAATGCCACTGATCATCATGGGCGCAATCCCTCTGACCATGATCGGCATCATGCCCGGTTTCTGGGCGCTCAATCTGGTGTTCAATCACTCGGTCGGCGGCTACGATACGCCGGTCTTTTTTACCGCTACCGCCATGATCGGCATGATTGCCCTGGCCGGCATCGTGGTGCGCAATTCCATTATCCTCATCGACTTCATCCATCATGGCATGGGCCGCGGGTTGACCCTGCAGGAGGCTCTGATCGAAAGTGGCGCCGTAAGGCTTCGGCCAATTCTCCTTACCGCGGGTGCGGCCTTGCTCGGCAACTGGATCATTACGCTCGATCCGATTTTTTCCGGGCTGGCCTGGTCCATTATTTTCGGGGTTTTCGCTTCGACCGCCTTTACTTTGATTGTCATTCCAGTCATCTACTGGTTGATTTACGGTCCCCGAGCCGTGAGCCATGCTGCTCATTTCAAACCGCCAGAAGATTAGGCGGAGTGTGAATTGTTGTTAAAAAATATATAATTTTTGAATTTTAATCTTTTTTTTGGTCAACCCCGAGCCTCAATTTGCGTCTAAAGAGATGCCCTCCTTTCCCAGGAGGCGGCGCAAACGAGGGAGAGTTAAATAAATGATCAAGAGGATGATTCTTTCATTATTGGTGTTGCTACTGTTTGTCCCGGCGACTTTCGCGGCCGACCAGGACAAATCGGATAGTGCTGTGCAACGACTCAAGGCGTGGGAGAGTTACCGGCGGGATTGCCGGCGAGAACAGATCAACAACGAACGGCTGTTGCTTGAGACGTGGGCCGAAGCCCAACGCGACCTGTTGGTCTACCAACAACAATCTTTGGTCGCAGTGAAGGGCCAGCGGTCATCTGCAAACAATGGCGATTGTCCAATGAGGCAGGGGCCGGGTCCCGGAACCGAACGCAATATCGACGACGGTTTGGCTGACTGCGTCAAACGGCAATTAAATTGATTGGCAGTATTCATCGCAGCAGATCTCTTCATCAACAAAACGGGCAGGCCATATGGCCTGCCCGTTTTGTTTGGGACTCAATCAGGCAATCGGCATCAGCCGACTTCATCATATTCGCAGCCGAGATCTTCGTCTCTAAGCAAACCGGAGCACTCATCGCATTCCGGCAGACCATTGTCTTCACGAATCACAAGCTCCTCCTCGGGGAGAAGGATCGAGCACTTGCTGCAGCGTAGTTCAGTCATAATATCCTCCTGTATCGTCGACCCGTTTTGCTGATGGATAAAACGGGGTCATATGTTGCAACAAAGTATATCATTATTTATATGTGTTGTCGCCTTTCCTTGCCAAAAAGGTTTTAACAAGGGATAATTTCGAAACGGTCAAGAATTCGTAATATCCGGATAAGTTTGGGTTCTCCACACATTCAACAAAGGATGAAGCCGATGCACGATCAGGAATGGAATCCCGGAAGACTCATCAAGCAATCCGGCAGTTATTGGGGAGCCTGCGCTCTTCACGCCGGGGTGAAGCTGCGCGTCTTTACCCTGCTCGACCGTCAGGTGCGCAGTGCTGCGGATGTGGCGCGAAGCTGCAACGCCGACCTGCGCGGGCTGACAATGCTCCTCAACGCTTTGAGTGCTATGGGGCTGCTCATCAAAGATAGCGACCAGTACCGCAACACTCCCTTCGCTCAGGATTATCTCTGCGAGGACGCTCCCGGTTATCTCGGCCACATCCTGCTCCATCATCACCATCTGATGGAGTCATGGGCGCATCTCGATCAGGCGGTCGTCAACGGCAAGCCGTTGCGCGGCCGCACCAGTCACAGTGACGATGCCTGGCGCCAGGCGTTTCTGATGGGGATGTTCAATCTCGCTTCGCTTCTGGCACCGCAGCTGGTGCCGCACATCGATTTGAGCGGTCGCCGCCATCTGCTCGATCTTGGCGGCGGGCCTGGCACCTATGCCATCCATTTTTGCAAGCACAACCCTGAGTTGCGGGCCACGATCTTCGATTTGCCGACCAGCCGCGAATTCGCCGAAAAAACCATCAGTCGTTTTGAGCTCAAGGATCGGGTCGAATTCCGGCCTGGCGATTTTAACAGCGATGACATCGCCGGCTCCTTCGATGTGGCCTGGCTGTCTCACATCCTGCACGCCGAGTCTCCTTCCAACTGTCGAAACATTCTGCGCAAGGCGGTTTCCGCCCTGCAACCCGGCGGCCTGCTGATTGTCCATGAATTCGTGCTCGACAATGGCATGGACAGCCCCCTGTTCCCGGCGCTCTTTTCTCTGAACATGCTGCTTGGCACCGAAGGTGGTCAAGCCTATTCCCAGCAGCAGATCATGGATATGCTCAATCGCGTCGGCCTGGTCAACGTGCGTCGTATTCCGTTTGCTTCCCCCAGTGACTCCGGGCTGATTTGCGGCGAGGTGGCTGTTTGATGCACGCTAAACCGTCCTGCTGAGCCCCGCCGCTGTCCGGAGGACAGCCGGAGCCGATTCCCGATGCCCCTTACCTGAACGGTCGCCTGGCGACCCCTTGGGAAGATGTCCCCCTGGTTGTGCCGCACCTCTCCCGGCGCGACCATCTGGGCAGCCTGCGTGTGCGGCTCGGCTGGAAGCGCCGTCTCTACCGGGTGGTCCCCGGTCTTTATGCTGTTGGGCAGCCGGATGGCGATTCTCCGGTGCTGGTGACGGCCAACTACAAACTGTCTTTCGATCACCTCCGGTGCCAGCTCCAAGGGCTTTCCGTCTGGATTCTGGTACTCGATACCCGTGGCATCAATGTCTGGTGTGCGGCCGGCAAGGGGACGTTCGGTAGCGATGAACTGATCCGGCAGGTTGTGGCAAATCAGTTGGCGGAGCGCCTCAATCACCGGAGCTTGATTCTGCCGCAATTCGGTGCTGTCGGGGTGGCCGCCCACGAGGTCCTGCGTCAGTGCGGTTTCCGGGTCGTTTATGGTCCTCTCCGCGCCCACGACCTCCCTGCGTTTCTGGCCAACGGCCAGCAGGCCAGCCCCCGGATGCGCCAGGTCACTTTTGACCTGGGTGAGCGGCTCCTTTTGACGCCAGTGGAAATCATGCTGCAGCTGAAGAAGTTCTATTGGGTCCTTCCTCTGTTGGCGGTGCTGGCGGGATTGGGACCGGGGTTCTGGACCTCCCAGCACGCCTTGGAACGGACACCGGCAGCCTGGGGAGCTTGGTTGCTGGCGATACTCGCCGGTTGTCTGCTGACCCCGGCCATGTTGCCATGGCTGTCGGGCCGGGCCTTTGCGGCCAAGGGTGCGGTTATGGGCTTGATATGCTCCGGTGCAGTGATGGTCGTGCGTGGTGCTGATTTGAATGCCCTGGATGTGGCGGCGCTCCTTCTGAGTGTTCCGGCCTTCGCCTCCTGGTGTGGGTTGCAGTTCACGGGCGCCACTCCATATACCTCCCTGTCCGGAGTCGCCAAAGAGATGCGTGTGGCCGTTCCCCTGCAAGGAGTCAGCTTGCTGGGTGGTTTCGTCTTCTGGCTGGTGGCGGGCCTGCAATAATTGGTGCGTTGAGCAAAACACCGAGTCTGTCGACGGGACTAAAAAAAACGATGTTGTTCCAGCATATTGGGGTGCGTTTAGGTCGACATCCTGAGGTTTCGTCCCTAAACGCCGACCGACTCTCTTTATTTGCTCAAAGAGAGTCGGTAGAGAAAGTGCATCCCGCTCCTTGTCCTTCGGATTCCCTGCGCTCCGCAGACATTTTGAGCGGGGGAAAAAACTCGCTCCGCTCAAACACTTGCCCCCTGTTTCTCAAAACGTCCCCTCCGCTCCGGCTGCGTCACAGGGGATCGGAGAACAGAATTCATAGCCCCCTTTAGGACTTCTCTCAAGCCACTTGTCTTACTGGAGTCATGATGAAAGATCAGCGTTATCTGTCAAATGTCACGACCTTGCAACTCGATTCGGAGACGTGCATCGGCTGCGGCTTGTGCATTGAGGTTTGCCCCCATGCGGTGCTGGAGCTGCAGGAAGGGACGGCCGCGATCGTGGACCGGGACGCCTGCATGGAATGCGGCGCCTGCGCCCGCAACTGCCCGGTTGAAGCCTTGCAGGTACGGGCCGGGGTCGGCTGCGCCCAGGCGATCTGGAATGGCTGGCTCACCGGCGGTGAACCGAACTGCGATTGCGACGGAGGGGATTGCTGTTGAAAATGGCCGTCGGAAAGGAGAGAACATGACTTTTCGCATCTACGTTGATTTTGCCATGGCCCCGGACGTTCTCGAACTGTTGCAAGAAGGGACGGTCGGGCATCAGCTCATCTTCCCCGCGACCCCCGCCGCATCGGCGCTCTCCAGGCCGGAACGCGATCCGCAGTTTTCGACCGCCGACATCGCCTTCGGCCAGCCCGATCCCCAGGCCATCGAGTCAGCCGCAACCCTGAAATGGATTCAGGTCAGCACTTCGGGGATCACCCGTTACGACAATCCCCGCTTTCGCGAGTTGCTGAAGCAGCGCAACATCCTGTTGTCCAACAGCGCCCATGTCTACAACGAATACTGCGCCCTGCACGTCTTCAGCTTCATCCTGGCCCAGCTGCGCAACTTGCCCGTGGCCCTCGCCACCAGGGTGCCGAGCAGCGATCCTGCCTGGCATGGGTTGCGCAATTCCTATCTGCCGCCCTGCGAACAGACCCTGTTGATCCTGGGATACGGCGCTATCGGCAGGCGGCTGGCTGAGCTCCTCGCCCCTCTGGGCATGAAGGTGATCGCTTATCGCAGGCAGCCGCGGGGAGACGAGAATGTAGCGGTGATCGGTGCGGACCGTCTGGCGCAGGCCCTGGCTGATGCTGACCATGTGGTCAACATTCTGCCGGATAACAGTGAAACGGTGAACTTCTTCGCTGCCGGCCGGTTTGCCGTCATCAAGCCCGGCGCAGCGTTCTACAACATCGGCCGAGGCACCACCGTCGACCAGGATGCACTGCTGACCGCGTTGCAGTCCGGCCAGCTGTCAGCCGCCTGGCTCGACGTGACCGATCCAGAGCCCCTCCCCGAAGGGCATCCGTTGCTGCTCCAGCCCAACTGCTTCATCACCCCGCATGTTGCCGGGGGACACCGGGACGAGGGCAAGACCCTGGTCCGCCATTTCCTCACCAATCTGAAGCGGTTCATTCAGGGCGAAGAGCTTGTTGATCGCGTTTTTTGATGGTAGGGATGGGCGGATTTCAACGATGAGAAAAGGCACTCGTTTTAGAGCTTCTCCTGTTCCTGCCAGATAGCAATGCCATATTTTACCGCCCTGCCTGCTCCGACAGCGTAAAGAACGCCTTTGTTGACCAGATCCGCCAATTCCCTTTGGGCTGTCTGGCGACTGGTTCCGGTCATGCTCGTGTACTTCTTGTTGGTCAATCCCCCTTTATAGCCGCCAGGTCCGCATAGGAAAACCTCCTTGACCATCATCCTTTGGCGATCGGTGAGGGGCAAGGCGAGGAGTCGTGCCCAGAATTGCGATCGTTTCGCGGTCGCTTCAACGTTATTTTGCGCGGCCTTGAGGGAACGGTGGACCATATTGCAATACCATTGCAACCAAAGGGTTATATCACCGCTGCCGGTCTGGGTTTTCTGCAAGACCTCCAGATAGCTATCCTGGTTCAGCATGATTTGGGGAGACAGGGTAAAAAACCGCAAGGTTTCAGGATCGTCCTGGGTCAGGACCATATCGCTCAAGGCACGGGCAATTCGGCCATTGCCATCCGTGAAGGGGCTGATGGTTGCAATCCATAGATGGCTCAGGGCAGCGCGGAGGATGCCGTCTCCCTGGCCCTTTGACCCTTGGAACCAGTGGATGAAAGACTGCATTTCCTCCTCGATCTGATCCGGAGGCGGAACTTCCCGGCTCATCGTTTCCGAGCGTATCATTCCGAGGGCAGAAACCTTATGGCTGGAGCGCCATTTCCCCACCTCCACCGTTTGCCGTCCGGAGCTGCTGGGGGGGAAAAGGGAGGTATGCCAGGATTTGAGGCGCTGGGTGGTCAGCGGTTCCTCGCAATTGGAGATCGCGTCAACCAGGACGCTGACAATGCCTTCGGTATAACGGTTCTGGGTGGGCTTGAGGTCTTTGGCGGGAACTCCCAGGCGGATTGAAATCGCGTAGTCGGCTGCCTGCGGTGAGACGGGTTCTCCGGCAATCTCCGAGGTGGCCAGGACCTCTTCATGCAGAGCCTCGGCGAAGATGTTCAATCGTTCTTCGAACTTTAAATTCTCCATGTGGGCGGTCAATTTTCCCTGGAGAAACCGGCAGGCCCCGATTGGTTCGATCAGTTCTTCGGCATTGAAGGTGATAAGGTCGGTCCAGTGTTGGCCAGGGTCTGTTTTTTGCCAAAGATATTTTGCAGTCATCAGCCTAATCGCCTCATAGGTAGGTTTAGGTTTTTTGTTTTTTTAAAAAACACCTCGTTATAGTGAGTCGAAATTAGTATTTTTAGCAAAAATGGACGGCTTTTTTAAAAAAACCGTTCATTTTTTGCCCCATGATCTTGGGTTATTTTAGAATCTATTGACTCAAAGTCAAGCACCGTTTCGGACTGGATATGTTCGGATTATTGGACCATTTCTTCTTCGGGTGCGTCTGTTTTGCATGAAATTTTGATCGGGATGAGTTTGTAACAGGCAATTTTAAGGGATGGACGGAGGAGGTTGGGCCCGGGGGAAGAGTCTGGTGTGCTGACTCCCGGGCAGCATGCAGCGGTTTGTTTGGGGAGAAGGGATTGTCGATCGAGTTTTTTGATTGTTGGTTCGAGCGGTATGAATAACGAGAAAAGCCCTCAATCGGCAATTGAGGGCTTTGTTTTGGAAGAGGTCAGAGATCGGTATTTTTTTCCCGGAACTGTTCACCAGTCTTTATGGTGCCGCTATGGCGACCCGGAAAGAATATCCCCTGGCGAAGTTCATGTCGTTGGCGTCATAGGCACGGGTCTGCAGCTCCCAGGTGGTTAAGGAGCCGTTTCCCATAGCGGCGGCCAGTGTCAGCAGGCTTTGGGAGATGGTGACCGTCTGAGCCGAGGGGTTCAGGCTAACGTACAACACAACCTTGCCAGCACTGTCGAAGAGTCTGATGCGAAGTTGATCCACCTCGGACCAGTTCGCTGCGCCGGTTGGATTGGTCCAGTTCAGCACCAGATCATTTCCCGACCACGCCGACTGCATGCTGGCGCTCGGTACTATCGGCAGATCGAGCTGTCCCGGGAAGGGCACATCCAGATTCAAGGTCTGCCCCTCGGCGGTGTCGACCTCAAAGCTGTACGTATCTGCCGGCAGGGCACCAATGGTGCGGTAGAAACCATGATCGATAAGAGGACCGCTCTGGACACAAGGCGCGACCGTGCAGTCGAGCTTCATGTAGGTTTCTGCCATAAAACCTTCACTGGAGGGGCTCACAACATTGTCTGCCGAGTTGAACATGCGGATGGCGTCGATATCCGCCTCTCGTATCGCCACGTCATTCCTCGTCATCGGCAGGAAGGCTTGATAGACCGTGCTCGCGTTCTCGTAGATGCGGTATTGGAGAAAAAACGAGCCGAAGGCGTACACGGGCTGTAATGGGTCTTTATCATAGACTTCGGTATCTCCACCCGCGGCATCGGACCAATAAATAATGACTTTGGTGTCGTTGTTCTGTAAGTCGAAAGTCCCGACCAACGTCATCCCATCAACTTGGGAGGTAAAAGTTGACCCTGCGACAGAGAACGTTCCCGTGGCGTTATATTCCACCAGACCGTCTCTAATCAGGACGACTCGAATATTATTGCCGTCAATCGCAAAAAAACTGCCGGCGTAAAGGGGTAATTCAGAATTGTCTACCCCCCAGTCCGTTTCTTGCGTGTTCAGGGTCCAGGTCCCTTGCCATAAATCGCTGCTCGAAGATGGAGTGTCATTTCCCCCGCCTCCACCTCCGCCGCATCCAGGCAAAAAGACCATCAAGAGTGCAACGGCCAGCACGAATGCTCTTCTCATAAGTTCCTCCCCCGACGGGTTTTGTGACAGGCACCATTGCCCACGAAACCGACTGCGAAACCGGAACGACAAACCACCGTAAAACAGAAGAAGGGTTGGCTGCAGAGTTGCGGAAGAGGAAATTCGGCAGGATGATATTCAATTATCAGACAAACGGATTAAGTCAAGACGTGGTAAGTAAATCCCATCAGAGGTAAGCGTTTAAGATTAAATGGTTAAGCGGAATTTTGCGGTTCCGTGGTTCCCATTACTCCCTGGCGAATCATCACGCTTTCAACACAGATTGATGGGATCCAAAATGCCAGGAAAAAGGGCAGGGGGCGGAATATGTTCCTGTCGACCTGTTTTTGATCTTTAAAAGGGGTCCTGGGGACCGTTTATTTTGCTCCTGTGATAAGTCGCCTGTCCCCGGAAGTGCCGTTACCTGTCCCCTTTATGCTCCTTCTAGGAATTGAGCATGCAGGGACGATCGGCTTCTTCGCTTTCGTAATAACGAACCTCTAAGACGTTTTCATCAGGGTCACGAAAATAGATAGACACTCCTGAGCCGTGAGCCCCCCAGCGCTTAACAGGCCCAGCGTCAATTGAAATTCCATTGTCTTTAAGGTTTTTCTGCAGTAAATCCCAAGTTTTTTTTGTTGTTGATAGGCAGAAATGATTGAGGTTCGGACGGCAAACTTTTTCCGGATTAGTCTTTTCCCAAAGATTTTTAGGGAAAAGGTCGATGATTGTATCTTTTGTTAATCGAACAGACGGGAAGGGCACTTGCTTATTTTTAAATTCTTCTATCCGCTCGCCAGGCAGTGCGAGAATTTTTGTGTAGAAATGAAGAGACTTGTTGATATCAACCGTGTTGATAACAATGTGATCCATTTTGAAATTCATGATTCACGCTCCCTTTTCCTGCGAAGACCAAGATAGGCATTTCTTCTAATGTTCTATTTTTCAATCGAGGTAAAACGAGGAACCCTCCCCAGGCCGAATCCGAGGCCGACCCAGGCCGCGATAATTTTTTCGTTGAAGGTTATTGTTCAGATAAACAACCAGTACAGTTTTCGTTTTGGATGCTTTTTAAATATTCCAGTCTTTCTTTGGCAAATTTCAGTTTGCAAAGTGCTTTTCTACTTGGGTCGTCGGCTTCAAACGTTAAATCACATTGAGCAGATCTGTATGCTTCCCATGCCGTTTGAGAGTTCACGAGTAGAGAAACATATTTATCATCCAGGTTGTTTTTGAGGTTTTCATATACGCCATTTACCTCTTCATCCGTTTCATTCAGTTGCTTTTGTAGACATAAATACATTCCAATAAAACCAGCGCCGTCCGTGCAATCTTTAGAAAAACTGATGGTAGGAAAAATCATCATGATTAAGATGAGAAATTTTATAGATATATGTTTCATGTATCTCCTTAGTGCTGCCTGATAAAAATTGCCACCTACAAATTCAGGGGACACCTTGCTTGGTATAAACCGGGTACATGGGTAACAGATTATTCCAGGAAATTCAAGGGACAAGGAAATTCAAGGGACACCTTACTTATTTGCCTTCCCCTTCGGCCCAGGCTTGCCCCGTTTAAGGGGACGGTCCAGGAACGTCTCCAGTTTATCGACAAATCCCTCGGACCCAAGCGGTCTGCCGGTGCGTTCATGTTTTTTGATCTCATTGATCTGTGCTTCGGCAGCCGATCCAGCCAGAAAAGCCCGCCAATCGCCTGCCAATTCTAAAAGTGGTGCCACGGTGACCAAGCCGTCATCCGTTGCTGTCAAGTGTGCCTGTGCACTACTCCATGGCCAGTCTTCCGCATCTTCTACCAGGCCGGCAACAACCGGATTCATCTCTACATAACGACCAGCCGCCAGGAGATAGGTTTCGTCCATGGGGAACGATGCAAAGCGTCCTTGCCAGAGGTGCCCCCGCCAGTTGCTCCGGAAGTTGATCATTCGGCTGTAGCGACGATGGGCCTCACCGATTCCGCGGCGCAACGAGTCTTCACTTTCAGGAACGGCAATCAGGTGCACATGGTTCGGCATCAGGCAATAGGCCCAGATGTCGACTGAGCACTTACGGCACCATTCGGCCAACAGGGAAATATAAGAACGGTAGTCGTCGTCGCCGAAGAAGGTTTGCATCCTCCGGTTGCCCCGCTGGGTAATGTGGTGGGGAATCCCTGCGGCTATGATGCGTGCAATTCTTGCCATGAGTGAAACTTAATGGATGGGTTGTCGATCGTCAAGAAACAATTAAGTATGGTGTCCCCCGAATTCTCGCCATGGATGGGTTGTCGATCGTCAAGAAACAATTAAGTATGGTGTCCCCCGAATTCTCGCCGAATTCTCGCCGGAATTCTTTTTGTCCCCGGAATTCTTTGCCGGAATTCTTTGCCGGAATTCTTTGCCGGAATTCTTTGCCGGAATTCTTTGCCGGAATTCTTTGCCGGAATTCTTCGCGGAATTCTTCGGATGTTAGGCATTTTTAGTATGGATACTGTTTGTTTTCGTCTTGATAATGTTTTTTTATAAGTGGCTCAATTACTAGATCAATAAACTGATCAAGTGCTTCCTGAGGAATAGATTCCCTCCTTTTTTTTGACCGTTTAATTTTTGTGGAAACTTGGTACCAAACGACCACACCGCATCGAAAAGAAAGTGATTTCAGGTCGCTTTCTAGTTCCGCTAAAGCGTCGGTTTCCATAAACAATTTTGTGCTTAAAAGTAACCCTTCAGAAAAGTCGTCAATCTCTTCTGTTTCTGAATTTTCGGAATAATTCTTTATGTAGTTGTCCATTCCTTTGAGGTATTTGATCATCATATGGTTGGTGCTTAAATCGTGCGCCAGATATGGTTGAACAGTGGATAACTTATGGATTGAGCTTAAATATCTTTCGTATGAATTTGTCTCTGTGAACCCAGATTCATTGTCGACCATTTTCATAGCTTGAGGGATGTATTTTTGGAAAAACTTCTCATCATTTTCTGTCATTTCTTCTTTTGGAAACCGAATTTTAATTCTTTCAATTATGGCCTTAGGAAATATATTTGAAGTGAAAACGTAGGAAATGTTTATAAGTTTCCATATTTCAAGCAAATTAAAGAGAACTTCGTTGAAATATTTTTTATTTTCTTGCTTTGTTTTCAGTAGGTAACTGATACCGCTTATAAGAGCACCAATCAAAATGCCGGTAATAACTTTGTATTCCATTTTTCCTCTTTTGATGCCTAACGATTTGTATCACCGGCGGCGACGAGACCAGCGCGTACCACTAGCCTTTTCCGCGGACCGCCCCTGTCTCCTCCGTCCGGTGGATGCTTTGGTTCGGGTTTTTACTTGGTGAAATTTGAATCAAGCAGCTTTCCCGTTGTTGCATCAATCACGCAGACGTAACTCGCAAAATTTCCGACGGTAAGAGGTTTGTCTTTTAAAAAATTTACATAGCAATCGTTTGTCTGATTTGTAGGGTGCTCCGCTGTCCACAACTCTCTTCCAGAAAGGTCAAACGCCATGAGGTTATGGGCTTGCCGCCACCTGGGGAAATCCATGTAATCGAAAATGACAACCACCCGGTCGTCAATCTGGCGGGCGTCAAGAATCGGGTGCGGCATTTCAAACGTCTTGTCCCCAATCCTCAATCTTCTATTTTTACTTCAATTTCCATCGATACCCGAACGGTAGTGATAACCGGCTGCGACGGGTTGGCTCAATTAAGTAGAAACTTATTCGAGAATCGCCCATGTATCACCAGTCCGGTTGATTATGTGGTTGGGCAGTTTATTTCTTGAATGGCAAAATGCCCAGGTCATTTAGCACATCACATGGATTTTTTGTCTCAAGGGAAGTATTGATTTCTTCTTTTGAATAGCCGTTTAATTTCTCTTCTTTTCCTGAGTTAGCCTTATTTGCGTCGATTGCAGCAATTGCTGCCTTGACTTGCTGGAGGCAAGTTTCTTGCTTTTCATCAGCAATGCTTAAAGCAGGGATAAAGAGAGTGATCGATGCCAACACAGCAATAATATATTTCATTTTTTCTCCTTAAATTTTACTGCCCAACGTGTGTATGAGCGGCGGCGACGAGGCGGTCGCGACCCACTGCAATCTTCGAGAATCACCGCGATTTTTCCCGTCCGCTCGATGCTATGGTTGGGAATTATTCTGTCGCTACATGAGACAGGAGAACATGTTCTACCGTATAGGACAGACGAGACTCCCGTCGCAAACTTTCAACTAGAGTTTTCGAAACAGTGAAGTTTCCTGAGGCTGGCATCTGTTTGTAATAAGGTGGCGACCCGGGCTTAAGCATCACCCAAATATTTTCGCCGTTGTCTCCACGCACACCCATGACTTCGTATTCTTCAAAAAATAAGAAGACTGGATCAATGATACTCTGATCCCTGTGCTCGAATTCCACCCCTTGTAACACTGCCCACTCTGTTTTTTCACCAAAAGTTTCGCGAGACCCTGTACTGCACCCAGCAGTGGCAGCAATAAGCAAAATGACTGTAGCAGCGAAGATACTATGACGAAGCATTGTTTTGCATACTTCACAACGGATCATGATAACTGGCGACGTAGAACTGTTTCATTAAGAACGCCGCTGGTTGTTTCGTCCAGTTCATTTTTTGGTTAGATTCTTACCACAGGGAGGAGTAGATGAAACTAATACTTATTTTTCTTGCTATTGTCGCGGCCCTTTCACTGGTAATGTTGTTGCGAAACGCTCTTGTTTACAGGTTTCAAATTAAGGCTTTGGAAATAACATCACATAAAGCAAAGACGGCCATTGCCGAAGGCAAGGAATGGGAGCACTTTTATTATAAGTTGAGAGAGTTCGGAACGTATTACGGTATGCTTTTTGACTTAACCCGGTGGACATTCGACAAATTTTACCCCGGAATCTAACAGGGATTAGGCGGTAACCGCCCTATCCGATAGGGCGGTTACCGGCATATCAGTTTAAAAAACAAATGATTTCAATAGGATAAATCTAGAGCTTTTGGTCTGTTATTTAAATGCATTATCGGCGACCAAAACTGCTCGTTAAACGCAAAAAGCCGCTCCACGCTGACTTCACGCCAGCACGAAACGGCTCTCAAATCCCTCTGTGGCTTTTACTCCTAAAAGCCATCATTCCCTCACAAATTAAAAACAAAGAAAAATAGACAAATCCGACTGTAATCCACAGCGGATGAAGCGTCAAGATTAAACATGGTTTATGGGGCGGGTGGGCTGAAGGGGAAAAGGCCAGCTAGTGCAGCAAGGTGTTCAGGTTCAGGCTGACCTTTTTCTGCTGATCGAGATGACAGGCGCTGCACAGCTTGGTTTCCACCGTGTCCCGCACCAGACTACGGCACAGCGTGCCATGCGGGTTGTGGCAGGTGACGCAGGTCATGCTGTTGTCTTCGCCCAATGGCAGTTCCTCGGGAATCATGGAGCTGCCGCTGCGGGCCTGGATGCTGACTGGGTGCGAGGTGCCGAGGGTTTTCTTGGCGTGACAGGTGTAGCAGACGGTGATGGCGAGGTCCTGGGGTTTGCGCAGGCGCGGATGACCTTTGCCGCCGGCGCGTTCGGTCAGAGTTGTTGGGCCATCGTTGTCCTGGCGTTCGGGGAGTTGTTCCAGCTCGATCCAGCTGAACCCAGGTTCAGGGGTGCGCCAGGCGACCAGCACCACGGAGGGCTCGTTGCAGCACAGGACCAATTGGGATACCTGCCCGGCGGTTTTGCTGTCGATGTCCCGCACCAGAATGTGCGGTTCGGCGCTGCTGAACCGATTGATTTCAGCCGGGATCAAGCCGAGCCACTGGCTTTTGACCGTGGCCTCATCCTGAACCGGGTTGTCCTGGTTCAACAGAAAGCGGAACCGGAAGGTTTGGGTCGGGGGCAACCCTTCCAGCGCCACCAGGTGGTCGGTGTCTTTTTCGCCCCCGGCGGGGATGACGAAGCGCCTGGCCAGCATCGGTTCCTGGTCAACGACGGCACCGGTCAGAAGCGGGGATGGCTCTTCAGGTTTCAGGCTGCTGGAGTCCTCGACGTGGCAGGTCGCGCAGCGGCGCTGCAGAAAGGGATCATGCCGAAAGGGTTGCGTCATTCCGGCATTGAAAACGCCCGGATGGCACATCACGCAGCGTTCATTGAGGAGGGTGTCGCTGGTATTGCGAAAGGTGGTGGACGCAGGCATGGCCGCCAGCAGGACGAGACCCAGCACCGCTCCTCCGATTCGTAATCCCCAGTTGCTACCGCCCCCCATTTCAACCTTTCTTTTACGACGTCAGCACTCTTCCTCCACATCGACTCCTGGCAGTTGACCCCCTTTGGCAGGTCAGGGGGAAAAACAGGGTAGGAAAAGGGTTGGTGGTTTGAGGTTGTCGTCTGACGGTCGCCTCAGCGCGACTCGCTATCCATTTTCAATTTCTGCAATTCGTCCAGCAACTGCAGGTGCAGCTTGTGAATCTCCCGCAGCCGTTCACTCGGCTCTCCCGGCGCCTCCGGATTGGCCTGGGCGCTGGCCTGCTGCAGGGTGGCTTGAATCATGGAAAATTTATCCCTGAACGAGGCGATCAGCCCATTCAATTGATCGACGACGGCGGTCCCGGCATCCCCTTTGCGCTGGGTTAAGCGTTTGGTCAGATCGCCCCGCGCGACCTGCTGCAGGTCCTGTTCGATGCGGTACAGGCTGCCGGCGTAGCTCTTGGGGAAGAACAGGGTGGCGACAACCCCGGCAATCAGGCTGATGAAGAAAGAGCCCACCACCATGGGCAGGAGCATATCAAGGAAGCTGCGGGCCTTGATGTGGAACATCTGGAACGAGGAGGTGATCTCTTCGTTGGCGAAATAGAAGTAGATGGCGCTGCTGAACAGCAGGCTGACAAAAAGGATGCCGCTGATCCGGCCGATCATGCGAAGCTGCATGGCGCGATTGACCTGCAGGTTGAGCATTTTACGCTTATATTGATGTTTCCCGCCCATATTCACTCCCCCTACTGCGTCGGTTATCTGTGGCACGCCAGGGTGCCTTTCTATGTGTGTGGTTGTGTTCTGCTAGGTTCTGCCATCGGTGGAATCCGCCCGGATTCGTCCAGTGGCCTGGTCAGTCAGAATGTCGTGTTGACCGATGATCCTTTGAACTTGACGTGGCAGGCCACGCACAGTTTGGTTTTAATGGTTTCGCGGACCAGCTGCTTGCCTTGCGAGCCGTGGGGGCCGTGGCAGGTGACGCAGGTCATCATGCCGTCATTGATGGTCGGCAGGTCGCGGGGAATGATGGTTTTGCCGTGCCTGGCATAGAGCCGCACCGGGTGAGATGTGCCGAGACTCCCCTCTGAATGGCAGGAATAGCAGATCTCGATGGTCAGGATCTCGGGATCGCGCAGGGTCGGATGCTTTGCGGACGCTGGCGCGGTTTTCTGGGTTGCGGCCGCGCTGTCCGCTGAATCCAGCGTTTCCAGTTCGACCCAGCTGAAGACCGGGGCACTGGTTCGCCAGGTGAGGAAAACCGTGGTTTCTCCCTGTTGATAAATTTCCAGGTTGCTGACTATGGCAGGAACCTTTTTGGTCAGCCCGGTAATGACAAAGGGGGAGGCCGTCCCCTGGTTGGCCAGGTCCACGGGGCGCAGGCCGAGCCAGAGGCTTTGCGCTGCGCCCTTGTCCTGATTGTCGTTATTCGGGTTGAGAACCAGCTGGAAACGATAGCTGACAGCCCGGTCCAGTCCCGGCAGGATGGCCAGGTGCTCGCGGCCGGCCTCGGTCGTTGCCGGGATCACGGTGCGTTTGCGCCACAGTGTTTCCTGGGTCACCACTTCGCCGGTGATCGGCAGCAGTTCCTGGGCAGCCGCAAGCTGCTGCTCGGCGTCGACCACATGGCAGTAGGTGCATTTGCGTTCAAAGAACGGTTCGTGTTTGATGAGCTGCGCCATGCCGTCATTGAACGTGTCCACATGGCACATTACGCACTGGTCGTCGGCCGGGTTCCCCGAAAAATTCTGGGTCGAAGCTGTGATCGCCCCGAACAAAAGACCCATGAGCAGTATTGCGCCAGGAATACGCAGTTTCATTGCAATGGAACCCTCCACACGACATTCGCCACAAAGCTAAATCCGGCTCGACCTGCTATTCGGCCACCACGAATTGCTGGACGCGGTTGTTGCCCCGGTCCGCGATAAAGATTTCCCCGGCCTCGCTGATGCTGATCTCCGTGGGGTAGTACAGGTGACTGTCGCTCCAGCCCATGCCCAGCTTGCGACCGAGGAACGAGCCGTCCAGGCCGATGATGGCCAGGCCGCTGCCGTACTGGTCGACCAGATAGATATTCCCTCTGTTGTCGGTGGCCAGGCTGGTCGGGAAGTTCATGTTGTCCTTCATGCCGAGGGTCAGAGCGGTGAATTTTTCCTCGCCCTTGCCAGCCTTGTAGACCACCGCCTTGACGCTGTCGAGGAGGTACACCGTTCCGTGCCGGTCAACGGCCAGGTCGGAACAGAAGCCGACGTCTTCCGGGAAGGGGATCTGGCGCAGGAACTTGCCGCTGTCGTCGAGCATCAGGACCCGCTCGGAAAAGATGTCGAGCAGGGCGATGCTGCCGTCGCGAGCGATCTGGAAGCTGCGCGGCACGATCTTCTGCACTCCCGGCACGCCCTTGGCGTCCAGGCTCCCTTTGGGGCCTCCGTCGGGACTCAGGATGGAGATCTTGCGATCCTTGCCATCCAGAACATAAAGATCGCCCTGGTTGCTGACCTGCACCATCAACGGGTACATCTTCGGCAGGGAAAAGGTGGTTTCCGGAGTCACCACGCCATTTTTGTAGCTGTAGCGAACGATGCGCTTGTTGCCGCTGTCCACCACGAACAACTTGTCGTCGGTGCAGGTCACCCCTTCGGGATGACGCAGCGCCACGCCGCCGGCATCGGCATAGAGAGTTTGAGTATATTTGAGCTTGACCTGCTCCGCCCCCTGCACCTGCAGGGGGAGAGCAAACAGCATAAGGGCCAGACAACGTATCCAGATTCGAGTCATGATTACCTCCGATACTTCGTATGACACTGGATGCACAGGTCGTTGGTTGTTTCGTAGTAGAGGAAGTGCTTGTACTGCGTGCCGTGCGTCCGGTGACAGCTCAGGCAATCCAGGTTCAGGTTCGGGTTCCGCGGGTCCACGACCTCATTGCCGATGGGGTGGGTGGAGTGGGTCTGCCAGTCGTGGCATTGGCCGCACAGATCGACGGTGGAGGCCTCGTTCAGGATGAACTGGTTGTTGGAGCTGTGGACCGAATGGCAGGAGGCGCACTCGCCGTCTGCAATCGGCTGATGTTTGGTCAATGAACGCTCCTGGCGGGCGATGGTGTCGCTGTGGCAGTTGCCGCAGACCTGGATCATCGGCGCCTCGAGCAGGTTCTTCTCCGAGGACGCATGCGGCGAATGGCAGTTCAGGCAGCCGGTCTTGTCAGCCAGCGGCCAGTGCAGACGGTCCTTGTTGAAGGTGTCGTTGACCATGTCGTAATGACAGCCCTGACACAGCTCATAGCCGGCCTTGAGGGTGGCAAAAGGCGTGGCCGAAGCCGGATCCTCGTGACATTGTTTGCACATCCGTTTGGCCAGCGGCTGGTGGACGTTATCGTACAGCATCCCCTTGGAATTGGAGCCGTGCGGGTTGTGACAGGAGCTGCAGTTCGCCGTCTGCACCGGATAATTGACGTGCTGGCTCTTGAAGGTCCCTTTGTTCGGATCATGGCAATCGAGACACAGGGAAGGCGCCTGGGCGATCAGCAGCTTGGTGTTGTCCTTGGACGCGTGAGGGTTATGGCAGGTCAGGCAGTCCGACTCCACCGGCTCGTGCTTGATCTTGTTGGAGGTGATTTTCGTTCCCAGGTCCTTGTGGCATTCGAAGCAGAGCTTGCTGCCGGCCCA
>ENA-ORXD01001335-ORXD01001335.1-sediment-metagenome-genome-assembly--contig:-NODE-1335-length-21178-cov-3.660917_pt1 | contig 21178 bp, 14 predicted proteins | sample MGYA00237862_ERZ511471 | MGnify/ENA metagenome assembly ERZ511471
CTGACAGCAGGGCTGTATGCCCTAGTGGTAATTTCCGTTATCGCGGGGGGCCGGAACGTTATGCCTTTCGGCCTACATTGATTGCCATGGCATTAAATTAAAAGCGCATAGTCAACCTGCTCTATGGGGTGAATTTCAGAATCTCCTCACCTGCCATGGCTTAGGGTAAATTGTGCCTTGTGGCTGAAAAAGGCAGATAAGTGACTAGAAAAAGGGTTATGTGAGCGATGAGATCAGCATAAAGATTCGATAACAATTTGGCTGATATAGCTGAAAATCATCCATTTGAAATTTTATTAACTTTTACCTGTTTTATCAACAGCTTTCACATACCGGCAGGCTGGGCTGCAGCAATATCAATCCTGCCCTGCTAATTTTTTATGCACCCTGTTTAAAGATCAGAAGCGCGATTCTAACCGCGCTTCTGATTATTCAAGAATTTAACAAATTTACTTTGTAACCAAAACGAAGGTGTCTGGAAAATCTACTGTTGTGGTGACAAAGCCGTCCGCTACACTGATAACCGGCGCTTCCGCCCAATCACCGGTCTCGGCATCCCAGTAAAGGATGCTGAAATCCGCCGCTTCCATACCCGCAGGTATAACAAACAACGCAGTCAAGGTGCCGCTTTCCAACTTATCCAGCGCAATGTCATCCTTAACCAGGGTGAGCGTCATGCCTGAAACGAAAGTACTTCCAGCCGGCAGCGTGCCGGGAAGCGTCCCGGTAGTTTCATCAACCAGCGAGGCTTCATAGCCGTCCATAACCTGGTTGAAGATAATCGAATTGCCGCGCGGCAGCAGCAGCGTGTTAGCAACATCATTGCTTAGCGCCACCAGGCCGCCGCCGGTGACAGGGATGAGCCCTTCGTCGGCTCCCAATGGAATAATACCCGTGCCAGCCGTTGTTGTGGCTGTCGTCGTGGTTGGCGAAGTCGTGGATCCTGGCTTGGGTTGCTCAATGCTGTGCCAGTTGTCTTTATGGTTTGCGCCACCTGGAACTGCTGCCGCGTCCAGGTCCTCATCAACGCCGTCTGAGGCATCGTAGCTGTTGAGCGCGTCGGTCTTGTCGCCACCATAGATATCATCGACACCGCCAGCACCGCTTATAGCGTCATTGCCGTCTCGTCCTTCAATCGAGTTCGCAATATCATTACCCTTTAGTGTGTCATCTAGGTTGGTTCCTATCAAATTGGTAAAAAAGCCTTTGATCGTGATCCACAGGGATTTTGTCTCCGCGCCATCTACCCAGGCTGATACTTCCTGCCGGTCAGTGCTTCCCAGGTCAATAGAAACGCTGTGGTTGAAGAGGCTGAAGTCGAGCGTATCTTCGGTATCCAATAACGTACCATCATTATTGGCAGAAGCAAGAAACAGGTCGCCATAAGCGTCCGGCATAAAGTGATAATAGTTTATGCCTGTGCCAGCGTTGATATAGGTCGGTTGACCTTCACCGTTTCCGTTCATTCCGGTAATATTGATGGTGTCATTGCCAGAACCAGCATCAATGAAATCTCTTCCTATGCTTGTTGTGATAGTGTCATCCCCATCTTGGCTACTGATGTCGTCATTCCCGGCACCGCCATACATGTTGTCACTCCCGGCACCGCCATACATGTCGTCATTCCCATCTTCGCCAGTCATGATGTCATTCCCATCTTCGCCAGTCATGGTGTCACTCCCGGCACCGCCAGCCATGCGGTCATTCCCACCACCGCCATACATGTCGTCATCCCCATCTTCGCCACCCATATAATCATCCCCGACACCGCCACACATGACGTCATCCCCATCATCGCCAAACATGACGTCATTCCCATCTTCGCCATACATGCTGTCCATCCCGGCACCGCCAGCCATGCGGTCATTCCCACCACCGCCATACATGTCGTCATCCCCATCTTCGCCATACATGCTGTCCATCCCGGCACCGCCAGACATGGCATCATCTCCGGTACCACCACTCATGGTGTCATTCCCACCACCACCACTCATGGTGTCATTCCCACCACCACCACTCATGGTGTCATTCCCTTTACCACCACTCATGGTGTCATTCCCGCCTTTACCGTTCATGACATCATTACCGCCTTTACCGTCCATGGTGTCGTTGCCAGCTGTACCATTGAGTACATTATCGCCCCCATCGCCTGAAATATCATCCGCGAGGACAATACCTGACGGTACAAGAGCCCAAATTGTTAGTAACACTACTATCAGAAGTGATAAATATTTGTAATTAATTTTTTTACCCATCGTAATCTCCTAATACATTTTTTAAAGATTTTTCTTGTAATTAACATATTCAAATCAACTGAACTGGTTTTTTTCAAATTTGTTTTCCGTACATAAACTATCTCCTTTTCCCGGTAGTGTTCGATTTCTAAGATAAAAAAATGCAAATCATTTTCGCTGTTTACTCCTTGAAGCCATCCCCGCCTCTACCACTTATTCCTCGGATAAGCGACCAAATCACGGTTTTGGTTATTAGCTGTCCTGTTTTTTATTTTTTTTGAACTGCTTCTCCCATTTGCCTCCATTAAAAAAAAACCGGTCATATGACCGGTTTCGCTTTTTGCTCCCCAATACCGTTCCCGTCTCTATCACTATCACTTGCTAAACGGGTAAGCGACCAAATTACGGCATTGGTTCTTAGCTGTCCTGCTTTTCTTATTTTTTTACGTAGCAGTGTTAAAGAAATATCCCTGCAGCAAGCTGTAGGAAATTAGTATTATTTACTATAACAATTATATATTATATTGTCAAGTGTGTGTTGTGCGGTGTCCAGGATATGCTATACACTCTGTTTACCAAGAATATATCAGGATGATAATGGTACTTAGTCAAAGGAACATTGCTAATGGGAAGGTAGCACATAGTGAATCCTGGACACCATATTGATTATATGCAACTTCGGGCGTTAGACCCACCAGCAGCCAGAATGGCGGTACTGAATTATCTTGAGAGCATAGGCGGCAATGTCAGACAAACCGCAATTTTACGAAAAATCATTAAAAAAAAGCTACAATATACGCAATGAATTTACACGAAGCATATTTAGTCAGGCAGTATTCTCTAATACAAATAGAGAGAAGTGATCATTGAAGAAGACATCCTTCTCCAAGGGATTTCTAAAGCAAGAAAAGAACATGCGCAGAAAGCAAGCACTGACAGCAGGGCTGTATGCCCTAGTGGTAATTTCCGCTTGCGCGGGGGAAAGCATTTCTGTTGTATTGACACCAACTAATCCCTGGGTGCCCTCTCCGACAACACAAGTCAATCCCACCACTGTCCAACCAAGCCTGATAGCAGAAAGCGAGAAGGAAAATGAACTGCCGGAGGGCAAATTGCGCGTTTTCGATGCTTTCGTACAAGATGTGAAGACAGGAGAGGCGGACAAGGTCACAGGTATGTGGGTAGAAGATGTGCTGGCTTTGCGGGTGATCTACCAACCGCCTGAAGACCCAGCTTTTGTGAGCACGATCGAGGACGTGGCTACCTATTTCTTATACCCATGGGAGAAAGCCGGAAATCATGGGCTACTGGCGCACAATTACCTGGCTGGACGCTACTTTTTTAACATTGGGCAAGGACAGATCATCACGCTTGTATTTGGGGATGGGTATTATCAGGATTTCGAAGTAACACAGATCAAGGAATTCCAGGCTCTGCAGCCTGACAGCCCCTACAGCGATTTCATTGATCTGCAGACTGGCGAACAGCTGACGGTCAACAGCGTATTTGTGGAAGTATACATGGGCGATTTCCATACAACACTACAGACCTGCATTGCCAGCAGTGGGGAAACAGAGTGGGGGCGGCATTTTGTATTGGCTCCACCATTGTAAGGCAAAGAACATGATATTAAAAATGAAGACAACCTATGCGGGAGGCTGAACATGTTTATTCAACAAATGATTAAGGCGATTGCCGGCGGCTGGAAATGGATCATCTCGATAGTTCTTATCGCAATATGCATCTCATTAACGATATCTGCATTGGCGGTACCGACTTACCGTGCACAGGCATCCTTCATCATCGCGCCCAATAAGGAATTGCCTAGCAGCCGGGATGTTGTAAGTGCCTTTACTGCTCTGGATACGCTGAATATTTTTTCAACTTATGCGGACATCCTTGCGAGCGAGCGGGTGTATGCAGAAGCCATTAAAGCGATCAATTTGGATGTTGCATTATTGGAGGTGTACACGCGTCGAACCGAGATGAAATCTGATTCCATTATTCTGTACTTGCTGGTGGAGGGACCTGATGCACAGACAGCTGCTACACTGGCGAACGAGGTTGGCAAGTATGGCATCCAGTTCATCAATGCGTATTTTTCAGTGTTTGAAATCGACTTTTTAGATCAAGCAATAGCGGCTGGGCAACCCTTTAAACCACGAACGCTGCGAGATATGGGCATCAGCGCGGGCATTGGGTTGCTGGTAGGCATGCTGTTGGTATTGATGAAAGAAATTATGCAGATCCCGCTGGCCCAGTTTGTGCATAAGTTTTCGATTGATGCAGAAAGCCTGGCATTCACAAAGAAACACATTCAAAAAGTGCTGGTGGACTTGAAAGAGAAGAATGACGCCTGGCCAATCACTTTCATGTTGGTGAAGATCAAGAACCTGCTGGAATTGCTAGAGGTGCTACCGGCGTTTTCGCGTCGAAAGTTGACCAGCGAGGTGGTGGCGCGCATGAAAACGCAACTTAAAGGCGGTGACCTCATCGGGCGTTGGGATGATTCGACCTTTTGTGTGGTGATGAAGAAAACGCCTCAAAATGTCTCCGCGCTGATTGCGGGTAAGCTGCTAGAGATTTTCCGCGAGCCGTTTACGTTTGGAGTCGAAGACAGAGAACAGACACTGCTGGAAGCGATTATTGCATCAGAAACCAGCAAGCATGCGATGGATTTCGAGCATTTCGTGCAGGATACTGAAGCTAAGATTGCAGAATTGGAATGGTAGGCGAAAACAAGAGGAAAGAAAGAATGGAGAATAAAAAACTACCGGTATTGGTTTTAGCGTTTATGCTGATGGTAGCCAGCGTGGGTTTTAAACAAATGGGAAATGCGAACGTTAGCATGGTCACTCGGGGAGGCGCTGCTGGGCAAACTGCAATCCAAACCCAACAAGTGACACTGAAAGACCTAGGTAGCCCAGAGCCTTTGTTGCTGGAAGGACCCTACCAACAAACGCAGCTGACCTTCGCGTTGCCGCCTGACTGGCAAGTGACTGGCAGTGTGAGCGTGAACCTGCAAACGCGAGTGGCGTTTCCATCATTGATGGAAGTGTTCACAGCTCAAGTACCGGAAAGTCCTTTGGCGAGCCAAAAGGGAAGTCTGGAGATGGCTGTGAATGGTGTGCAAGTGCTGCAGACAACCCTGCAAGAGGAGGGAGAGCAAACGCTAACATTTGTCTTTGCAGCGGAGTTATTGAATGAGGACCTGCAAGAGAACGAACTGAAGCTGACCTGGGATGCCAGCATAGCCTGTGCGTATGGCATTACGAGCACGATCACTATCGATCCAACTTCTGCAATCAGCATTAGCTATCAAAACAAACCGATCGAGACGCGGCTGGTGGATTTTCCCCTTCCATTTTTCGCAAAAAAGGCGCTGAAGGAATACCCAACTGCTATCCTGCTGGCGGGGCAGCCCGATGAGGTTGAACTCTCGGCATTAATGGCGATCAGTGCGGGATTGGGCAAGCAGAGCCAGGGAGGGCAGGCTTGTGAAGTGTGGTGGGCAGATGAGTTGCAGGGGAAAAACCTAAGTGCTTATCACCTGATAGTGGTCGGTCAATTGAATACACTTCGCAGCTTAATGGGGGAAACCTATGCCGAACTAGAAAATGACCTAGCACAGGCAGGCGGCACAGGAGAGGCAGGCGTACTGTGGTGGACGCGTTCACCCTGGAATGCAGGCAGGACTTTATTGGTGATTACAGGACAGAACAAGCAAGCTCTGCTGAAGAGCAGTGCTGCAATTGCCAGCGAAAACCTAGTGCCTTTTTCGCAGAAGAACTTGGCGATGATCCGCGAGCTCCCGGCGGCGGGAGCAAAACAGCAACTAAGTGTGGATTTAACTTTCAACGACCTGCTAGATGAGGAAGGAGTACTTCACGTGGATCAATTGGGTGTAAGCAGTTTGAACATTCCCTTCCACATTCCTGGGGATGTGGCGATTGCACCGGAAGCGTTTGTGGAACTAGTTTTTCGCCATTCGCAACTGCTCAATTACCTGCGCTCTGGGTTGACCATCGCAATAAATGAAAAAAACATTGGCACAATTAGATTCAGCGATAATTCAGCCGAAAATGGCCTAACGCGAATAATCTTGCCGCCCAATATCTTGCATGCGCAAAAGAATGACCTTGAATTAATTTTTAACTTAAGCGCTCAGGATGTATGCGCTGACCCGCGCGGGGGAGATTATTGGATCAGCGTATTTGACCAATCCTACATACACTTACCGCCGAGCTTGGGTGAAGAGCAACTACAGCTGGCGGAAGGTTTTTCCAGTTTACCATGGGCATTGCTACAGGACGACCAGTTAGCAGACCTGGTTTTCGTGGCTCATGAGGATTACCGTGAAAGTTGGCAGTATGCTGCCAAGATCGCATTCAAGCTGGGTAGTTATACAGATGCACCCGTAATGAAGCCGATAGCCAAGTTTGTGGAGGATTGGTTGAAGCAGCCAAGCACACAGCATGCAATCCTGCTGGGGCGGGTGAACAGCCTAGAGCAAGCGCAAGTGAAGTTCTCCGGACTGGAGCTGCCGGTGGCTGAAGACGGATTAACAGATACGCTCAGAATAAACGGCATCCGGTTTGCGCTCGAAAGCGGCAGTAGCTACGGTCTGGTAGGCATGCGAGCGAGGTTGGATTCACAAGGGCAGGTGCTGGCTGTGCTAGGAAACACCACCGAAGGACTGGAGAGCGCAGTGCAAGCATTGGATGAAATACTAGGTGTCGAGCAAAGCGTGGTTGCCGACACGCGTATTATCCTACAAAACAAAGTGGTTTATGACCTGACACTTACAGAAGAAGTTGTTCCGCAGGGGGAGAATTCCGAAAATGAACTGGGAAGCCTACAATGGCTGCTGCAACTAGGAGGTAATAAAACTGTGCTGATCCTACTGGCAGGGAGCAGCTTGATCACGGCAAGTTTTATTGCCTGGGCTATCCTGGATGAAAAGAAGAAACAACGCATACGCAAATTGCATTGAGAACGAACATTGAGACTACCTGCTGTACAAATTTCCCATTATGGTGTTTGGAAAAAATGAGCCTGGCGCAGTTGGTAGTCATGCGCTGAGGTGGTGTCGCCTGACAACGGCACCAGCACAAAATCTCCATCTGTAAAAGGTTCCGCTGAAGAGAGTGGATCATAAGAAAGCGCGGTCAGTTGATGAATGCCGCGGATGCGGATGCTCATGTACATGCGCTGGCGTTCGGTTTTTGAGAATTGAACAGGCAGGAAAACGCGCACTGGCTGTGAGGAATAATCCTGCGGGTAGTGGTCAATGATGGTATAAGCCATCTGTTTGCCAAGGGTGTTGGGCAGGTTGAAATCCTGCAAGTCGCTGTAATAGGCGGACAAAGGAGCGGCGAAATAGGTCAGGAGGCAAGCAGCCAGTACGATAATAACGCGCTCCAGATTTGAGCGCCGCAGCAGAATAATAAGGATTAAGTAGAAAAGAAGCATCAGCGGTAGGAAGGCTCCATCCTGCAAGATGATCAGGTAACCATCCATGGAGCCCCATTTATTGATGACGCCGGCGCTCATGGGCAGGATGGCGCGCTGGATGATGAGGGCATGCGAAAAAGCCACCAGCGCGAATGGCAGCAGCACAAAGGGCAGCAAATCCTTCAGCAAAGATGCGTGTTTTAAGGAGGGCTCCCGCTTATCATGAGCGTTTTGCAGAGCCAAGAAGGCGGAGATTAAGAAGAGGGGCGTGAGGAAGATGAAATACCGCCCCATGATTTTCGTAGGCAGGTCAGCGTTGTAGTTGGCGCGCCAGGAATGCCGCACGACAGCAATCCAAAAAGAGCCCAACAGAGCGGCAGTAAAAAACCACCAATACATCAATTGCGATCGGCGCTGCTGGAAGGCTTGTTTCAAGCTGAGAAAGAGGAGCGGCAGCACTGGCGCAGCTATCAAGATGAGGTAAGCGGCATAAATGAGCGCCCACTGCAGCAAATTGACCAAGCTGAGCTGAGCAGGGTTTTGCACATTGGCGGTGATGGAAAGACCTAACATTGCTTTCACTGAAAAGCCATGGCGCTGACCTGCCAGCAGCCAGGGCAGGTAAAGGGCAAAGGCAGCCAGCAGCAGCGCGCAGAAGCGCAGGGCTTGATCCCGCGTAATACGCAGTTTCTCTGCTGCGCCGTTCAATTCCTTAAACCACCAGCTCAAGAAAAATGCCGGTAAAGCGGCTAATGTGATGTAGCGGGTGAGGTAAAGCCCGCCCAGGCATAAGCCGGTTAAAACATCCCAGGATAAACGATGGCGGGCATCACGCGGGCTGGCAAGGATGAGAAAGATCGCCCAATAGAGCAAAGGAAAATAAAGGTTCTCGCTTTGGATACGCTGCGGAAAGAGGATGTGGAACGGCAGCAGGCAGGCGAGCAGTGCGATCCAGTGCGAGGTACGCGCGGTAAGTAATTGACGTGCGGTAAGGTAAATGGGAAATACGATGCTGGAGGATAGTAAAATGTTCGCAAGCTTGATCAGTTCAAAAGCGTAGGGTTTGAAGGGCATGCTCCACGCCAGCAGGGCGGGATAGAGCGGCGGGATCTGCACGGCATCTTCATAGGCGAACAGATTGCCCTGCTGCATGAACCAGGAGGAGAAGAAATATTCCATGTCGTCCCAGTTCACCAAGCCATGCGCGTTATTTGTGAGCAATACTTTAATGGCTGAGATGAAAGCGAAAAGCAAGGTGATGCAAAAAAGTTCGCGGTGAATGGCAGAGCGGTCGAGCGGGCTGCCCTGCGCCGTAAAAAAAGTCAGCAGAACAAGCATGAAAAAGACTGCCTGAGCACTCAGAACAAAGAACCAAGCGATGAAAGGTTGCATTTGAAGGTAGTAATTGCGCAGGGAACTGAGGCTATCCGCGTTTTGAGTCAGAAGCAGCCAAGCGAAAACTGAAAGAGAGAGGAAGATTGCGAGCATCCACCACTGGAGGTTAGATTCGCGCATAACTCTCTTGAAGGACGAGGGCAAATGTATACCGTGGCGCAGGCTTCGCACTCCCAGAAGAGCAAAGGCGAGAGTGATTGCGAGTAAAAAAGCAATCAGCATTAATAGCATCGGCGACATGTTTAAAAAAACCTGTCGGTCAGCTTCTGAACCACTGCTAGCTAGGAAGATGACCAACAGCAGGGTTTCCAATGCGTTGATGAAGAAGTAAGCAAAGAGCATTAGTTTATATGATCCCTAATAGGTTAATAAAATAAGCTGATTAGATTATAAATGAATACAATCAAAGGGTCAGTTTAGGCTGTTATACTTGCTGCGGAGGAACGAGGAACTATGAAGTTTTCATTGGACTGTTACCCCTGCGCTGTGAGGCATGCTTTGTGGGCGGTGCGTCGAGCAGGCATGAACGAGGAGATGCAGCAAAGAGCTTTGCGCCGGGTGCTGCAAGGATTGGTGGATATGGATGCGGGCGACGGTTCACACAGCATCATGATACAGACGCATGCCATCATCCGTGAAATGACGGGCATTGAGGATATTTACCGCCAGGAAAAGACCCAAGCCACTCAGGAAGCACTTGGTTTGTACGATCAATTGAAAGACATGATCAGCCAATCTAGCGACCCTTTTGAGACAGCTGTGCGTTTAAGCATCGCCGGCAACATTATTGATTTTGGCGCATTGGATAGTTATGACCTTAAAGCCAGCATTGAACGCGTGCTGCAGCAACCCTTTGCGCTGAATGATTTGGAAGCGCTGCGGACGGCAGTAGAGCGTGCGCGGGAGATCCTGTACCTGGCGGATAATGCCGGCGAGACCGTGTTTGACAGGTTGCTGATCGAAACCATTCAAAAGAAAGTGGTATACGCGATAAAAGAAGCTCCCATCCTGAACGACGCCACACGCGAAGACGCGTTGGCGGCAGGATTGGGCGAAGTAGCGCAGATCATTTCATGCGGTGCATGCAGCCCCGGCACCCTATTAGAATACTGCTCACCCGAATTTCGCAAGCGTTTTGATAACGCAGAATTGATTATTTCCAAAGGCATGGGCAATTACGAGGCATTAAGCGATGTGCGTGCTCCAATCTTTTTCCTATTGCAGGTTAAGTGCGATCTGGTGGCGGGCAACCTTGGCGTACCGAAAGAGAGCATTGTAGTAACCGGCAATAAATAAAAGAGGCCGAGTGAGCAGAGTTTTATATGCTCTTACAGTTAGATTTTCCAATGCTGCAGAAAGGCGTGCGTGCTGGCGTGCTGGGGAGATTTCAGGAGCTTTTCAGCAGGAGCTTGTTCAACCAGTTTGCCTTGATCGAGGAAAAGGATCTCCTGCGCTAACCTGAGAGCCTGGGCGGGGGAATGGGTGGAAAGGATGATCGTGCAGTTGTTGGCAGTGGCATAATCCAGCAGGGCGCGTTCGATCTGGTCGGTACCGCGGATATCGGCTGCCGAAGTGGGTTCATCCAAGAGCAGCAGTGCATGAGGGCGGGCGATCATGCGGGCGAAAGCCATGCGCTGGGTTTCACCGCCGGAGAGCCTATCCCCGCGGGCATTACGAAGACTGTGCATGCCGACTTTCCGCAGGGCTTGCGCGGCGCACTGCGACGCGTCAGGCGCACGTTGCAGCGCTATCTCTACATTCTTCTGCACGCTGAAGCTGAAAGCATAGGGCGTCTGCGGTAGATATCCCAGATCGGATATTAGAACGCCGCGGCACTCTCCCGTATCCGGCTGGAGCGTTCCGGCCAGGATGCGCAGCAGAGTGGTTTTACCGCAGCCATTCATGCCAATCAGAGCGTAGCGCTGGCTTTCAGAGAAGGAAACATGTGGGATATCCAGCACAGTGCGATCGCCGTAACGTTTGTGAATATTGCGTAGCTCGATCATCGCGAATCCAACCCATCCATTTTGTGCACAACAACGTTAATGGCAAACGCAATGCACAGCAGCACAATACCGAGGGCAATAGCAAAATGGAAATGCCCCATATTGGTCTGCATCATGATGGCGGTGGTCATAACGCGCGTCTTGTGTTGGATATTGCCGCCTACGATCTGTACTGCGCCGACTTCCGCTATGGCACGCCCAAAGCCTGCCAGGATGGTGGATATGAGCTGGCTGCGGCATTCGTAGATCAGATACCCCATCTGCTGCAGGTGCGGAATGCCCATGCCTGCGGCGGTTTCTTTGATCTGCGGGGCGCGCAATGAAATGATGTTTGAAGTTAGCCCGGTGATGATGGGGGTGATCAGGATGACCTGGGCAATCACCATAGCTGTGACGGAATAGAGCAATTTCCATGTGCCCAGAGGCCCGCTGCGCGAAAGAAGCAGAAATACCGCCAAGCCCGCCACAACGGGCGGTAGTCCCATCAGGGTGTTGGTGAAGCGCTGCAGCCAGCGTTTGCTGCGGAATTCATATGCCCCCAGGCAGACTCCAAGAGGGATGCCCAATAGCGCTGATATGGAGGTGCTCATGAGCGACATGCGCAGCGTGACGGCAATGATCTGGCGCAGATCCGGATCCTGCCCAAAGAGCAATTGCAGGGCTTTGATCAAATCATCCATGGAAACAATAGAAAAGGCATGCTTTCATGATGCCATTCAAAGAATTTAACTTGCGTACGAAAAGAAACCAGGGGATGATTCCATCCCCTGGTATTTGCTGTTGAAAAAAGCTTATTCCTGAATGGAGAAGAACAAACCCTCTCCATATTCTGTTACGCCGAATTCATCAATGAGATCCAGCGCTTTTTCAGACGTCATCCATTCGATAAAAGCCATAGCGCCTTCATAGTTGGTGTCTGCCCACCGTTCTGAAGTGATGGCGATCATGGAATAGGTATTCTTCATATCGTCCGATTCCTCCTTCAGCAGGCTGAGAGTGTTCTCGTGCGCCAGGAAGGTGGCTTTGTCGGAGAGCGTATAGGCTTGCTGTTCATCCGCAGCGGTCAGCGCCGCGCCCATGCCAGCACCAATATTGATATACCAATCCTGATCGGAAGGATCGACACCGATGGCATCCCAAATCTTGAGTTCAGCCTTGTTGGTGCCGCTGTCATCGCCGCGCGTGATGAACTTGGCGCCTGCGTCGGAAATCGCCTGGAAGGCTTCGCCTGCGGTTGCAGCATCTTTGACGCCAGCAGGGTCGTCCTCTGGTCCGACGATCACGAAGTAGTTGTACATGAAGGGCACGCGTACTTCACCAAAACCCTCGTTGCAGAACTCCTCTTCAGAGGCCTTGGCGTGCACCAATAGGCAATCCGCATCACCGGTGCGCGCTTTTTCGATGGCAGCACCTGTTCCAGCTGAGGTGACCTCAAGCGTGTAGCCGGTGTCGGCTTCGAATACGGGCTGCAGGTAGGGCAACAAACCAGAATCATTAACGGATGTGGTGGTCGATAGACGAATGACCGGATTGGTGATTGCTGGTTCTTCTTCCGCAGGGGCTTCTGCAACAGCTTCCTCAACTGCGGGTTCAGCGGGGGCAGCCGCTTCTGGAGCGGCTGGCTGGGCACATGCGGCCAAGCTGAAAAGCAGGGCGCAGGCACAGCATAAAACAAAACACTTCTTCATTTCATTCTCCTTTCCTAACACGGGAGGCGCCGCTGTTTCCGGCGGCACCCTTGAGCTTGACCGGCGCTTGGGATTTACCGGTCAGCTGCCGCTCGCCTGCCCATGGGAAATCCCGCAGGGCAGCGAGTCGAAGAATGAAAGGATTATATAAGCAATCAACTCATCGGTCAATGATAAGAAGAAAATCAATAGTTTTTATGGATTGAAGCGAAGATATTTGATATGAATATCGTTTGATCTCACTAGCAGGTTATGCTGGTATCTTCATTTGCGTCCGCACTCATAGGCATCTCCGCGCAGAGTCTCGATGGCATGCTGCATGGCTGGCAGGAAGACCTGCAGGCATTCGAGCGCAGCTTTGGGGCTGCCAGGCAGATTAATGATCAGCGTCCGGGCGCGGATGCCTGCCGCTGCTCGCGAGAGCATGGCGCGCGGCGTGATCTGCATGCTGGCGGCGCGCATGGCCTCAGGGATGCCGGGCACAGCGCGCTGGATAACCGCAAGGGTAGCTTCGGGGGTTACGTCGCGCGGGGCGAACCCGGTGCCGCCGGTGGTGAAAATGATATCAGTCTCGCCTGCATCAGCGATCTCAATCAAGGCAGCCTTGATCTGTTCCGGTTCATCCGGGAGAATGCGCTGCTGCTGGATTTGAGCGTGTTCAGCCAACGCGGCAGCGAGGGCCGGGCCGCTTTGGTCAGCGCGCTTTCCCTGAAAACCCTTATCGCTCACCGTGAGGATGGCGACGCGAATCACTGGAATTACGAAAATTTCATCACCGCTGCGGATGATGCCCTCGCGAATTACTTTGGTGAAGATGCCCTCAGTGGGCATGACGCACATTCCGATCTGATGGAAGATTTGGCATTGCTGATGGCATTCCTTGCCGATCTGGGTCACCTCAAGCAGCACCTGCCCGACCTGCAGGCGCGTGCCAACTGGCAGAACTGCCAGCTGGATGCCCTGTGTGGTTATATTTTCGGCGAACTTGCCAGGGGTGAGATCTTTAACCCCCAGTGCAATCATCTTATCCACGCTTTCCTGCGCCAGCAGGCTGATTTGGCGGTGCCAGTCGCCAGCATGCGCGTCGCCCTGCATGCCCAGGTTGATCTTCAGGCAGGCTTGATCGATGGGATGCTTAAAGGTGCCTTTTTTCTGGCTGAAATTGACTGCGATGACGTGCGCCACGGGTTTAACCTCCGATCCTGGCCATATTTTTTTCAGAGACAAAGCCGCGTTCAAAGTGATGGCCGGTGGGCTTGGCATAGATAGCTGAGCGGATGGTTTGCATGAGCGTATCATCATCACCGCTCCGTAAGGCTTCTTTGAGAGAGATTTCCATATTATCACCCAGACAGGGGCGCAGCATGCCATCGCTCATGACGCGGATGCGGTTGCAGGAAGCGCAAAAACGATGCGAGATAGGGCTGATGAATCCTACCCGACCCTGAAAGCCTTCAATCGTAAAGTCGCGGGAGGGCTGACCGGTATAATGTACTGCGGCGGGAATCAGGTAAGGGTGTTCAGCGATTAATTGGCTGTTATCCACACGCAGGGAATCATCTTGTCCGAATTCCGCCATGGGCATCAGTTCAATCATGCGCACTTCTAGCGGCCGGTCTTTGGCCAGTTGGATGAAATTATCCACCTCATCGTCATTCACGCCTTTTATCAAAACCACGTTGATCTTTACCGGCAGCAGTTGCGCTTCCAGTGCTTGATTGATACCTGTCAGCACAGGTGCCAACTCTGCAGAGGTGATGCGCCGATATTTTTGAGGATCCAGCGAATCGAGGCTGATATTGACGCGCTTCAAGCCAGCGAGTTTAAGGTCTTGTGCCTGGTCTGCCAGCATCTGCCCATTGGTAGTGGCTGATAAATCCAGCAAGCCTGAGATGCTGGAGAGTTTTTGCACGATTTCCAGAATATCTTTGCGCAGCAGTGGTTCACCGCCAGTCAGGCGGATGCGGTTGATTCCCAACGCTGAGCAGGCTTTCGCAATGCGAAAGAAATCCTGTGCGGAAAGCTCTGCTTTTTTAGGGCATAAGCCTTCGTCCGCGCGGCAATAGACACAGCGCAGGTGGCAGCGCTCGGTGATGGAAAGACGCAGGTATTCGATGGAACGACCAAATTGATCGATCATTTTTCGTGTATCTATTCTACCGCTGGAAGTCCCCCGATTTGCCGCCGCTTTTTTTCAGCAGATGTACCGAAACGATCTGCATGCCGCGGTCCACCGCTTTGCACATATCGTAAATAGTCAGGGCTGCCAGGCTGGCAGCACAAAGCGCTTCCATTTCCACACCCGTGCGTTCCCGGCATTGGATGGTCGCCAGAATTTCAATTATGTCCGGCTGCACAGGCTGGAATTCCAAACTGATGTGAGTGAGAGCTAATGAATGGCAAAGAGGGATCAGCTCTGCCGTGCGTTTGGCAGCCATAATGCCCGCGATGCGGGCGCAGGCGAACACATCCCCTTTGGCGATCTGATCGGAGAGAATTAAATCCAGCGTGGCGGGTTTCATTTTGACCGCCGCGTAAGCCTGCGCTGTGCGCTGAGTGGCTTTTTTATCGCTGACGTCCACCATGCTGGCTTTACCATGATTATCGATATGCGTCAGTTGCATGGAATGATCCTTCCTGGATTTTTTAGCGTATACCCGCCCAATTTCTCCAACCGGTTGGCGAACTCCTTAGTGATAAGGGCATCCAGCAGTCGCTTAAGGATTTCCATCTGCATGGCATCTTCCGCAATAAGCAGGTCGTATTGCTCCTCGGCGATGGGGACAAAATCCAGGTTGTAGATGCGGGCGGCCGAGAGGATGCCCAATCCGGTATCGGCAGTGCCGGCGGCGATGGCAGCCGCAACCGCGGTGTGGGTGAACTCTTCGCGTTGATAGCCGTGCACGCTGGCAGTATCCAGACCGGTTTGTTTAGCCAGGTAATCGCATAAAATGCGCGTACCGCTGCCTTTTTGGCGGTTGACATATTCCAGCCCAGCCAGGTCGTTGAAACCTTGAATGCCCTTCGGATTGCCGTGTGGCACCATCAGTCCCTGAACACGCTGCACGCATTCGACCAGCACTACCCCGCCTTCTGGAAAGTATTTATGGATATATGGGACGTTATAGATACCGCTTTCTTCATCCAGCAGGTGAGTACCGCCCAAATGGGCTTCGCGGCGTTTGAGAGCCATGATTCCGCCCATGCTGCCAAGGTGCGAGGAAGCCAGATTGCTATCCGGCCAGCGGCGGCGCAGAATATCGGCAATTTCATCGATCAGGGGGTCATGGCTGCCGGAGATTACCAGCGTGCGTTCAATTTCCTTTAAATCGCGTAAAAGACGTACGCGCACCTTGTCACCTGCTTCAACGCCTTCTGAATCCTGCGGTATATCAATGATGCCGTCGGCTTTAACGAATGAGCTCACCACGCCAGCCCCGCGGTTGAGAGGAACGGCTACCATCTTGCCGCCCACCATGCCTAGACGCGCACGGATGAATTCACGATACTTGAGCGGTGAATTCAGGCGGCGGGAAACGACCGCTTCGATCTCCAGCGGTTTTTCGGGCGGACGGCAGGTGAGGCGTTCCAGCACGGGCTTGAAAACCCAATCTAGAACCAGTATGCCGGAGACGGGGTAGCCAGGTACACCGAGGATAGGCACGCAGGCAGAATCGCTTGGGCGGCTGGCAAGCGCTAAAACAGCGGGTTTGCCGGGTTTGATGGCGATGCCATGCAGGACAATCTCTCCTAGAGTGCGGATGGCATCCGCACTGTAGTCCTGGCTGCCAGCTGACGAACCGGCATTGAGGATGATCGCGTCGCACTGTGCCAACGCTTGTTTTAGAGAGGCTTGAATCTGATCCAGGTCATCTGCCACGATCGGGAAGATTTTAGGGATGCAGCCCCATTCACGCAGCATGCCTGAAAAAATGGTGGAATTGAACTCAATGATATCTCCCTTGCCAGGCTGCTGGGTGGGAGCTACGATCTCATCCCCGCTGGGAATGATTGCGACCACGGGCGGTTTGATCACTTCGACCTGCAATACGCCGGCTGCCAGCATGGCACCTTGACAGGCGGGGGTGATGGGAGTGAATGAGGGAATGATCATATCGCCGGCGCTGATATCCTCGCCGATCTGGCGGATGTGTTGCCAGGGTACTGCGGCTGCATAGAGCATATAGGCATCGTCCTGTTCAATCACATCTTCAATCATGATGACTGCGTCACAGCCGGTCGGCAGCGGGTCGCCGGTATCCACCCGAATGAAATCAGATTCCTGCAACCTGAGCGGCGTGGTTTCGGTGGCTCCGAAAGTGATACGGGAATCCAGAGCAATGCCGTCCATGGCGCAGGCATTGTAATGCGGGGCACAGATGCGCGCGTACACTGCCTGGGCAGAGATACGGTGCAGGGCATCTTGTGTGGAAACAAGCTCGCTCTGGGGAGTCAATCCATGCGCTGCCAGCGCATCTAAGTAGATTTGGATGGCTTCATCCAGGGAGGTATTGGTAAGGTATTGAAAAGGCATGTTTACCTCGGAAAGAGAATCACTTCAACTTGTTCGCTCTGCTTGAGTCCCTCACAATCGCGCGGGATGCGGATAAAACCTTGCGCGCTGGACAGGGTGGTGATCAAACCGGATTTACCGATAAGCGGATGGGCATTGCCATTCCGCAAGGATACGGGCAGCAGGTCTTCTCGCCCGTGATTGGATGAAACGGCATGCTCCAGCTGCGCTTGCACACTCAAATCATTGATGGCCCAGCCCAGCATGGACGCGATCAGGGGTCTAACCAGCAGCAGGAACATAAAATAGGCAGCCATGGGATTGCCAGGCAGCCCGATGACCGCTTTGCCGTCAATGCTGCCGAAGAGGGTGGGTTTGCCCGGTTTGGCAGCCACTCCATGTACGATCAATTCGCCCAGCTCGGCAATGGCAGCCGGGATGGCGTCTTTAACCCCGACCGAGGTGCCGCCGGATAAAATAAGCAGGTCGCATGCCGGGATAATCTTTTGGATGACTTTAGTAATTTCAGTTTGATTATCTCTGAAAATGCCCAAGAAATACGGCTGAGCGCCGCTTTCAAGCAGGGCGGCTTGCAGCATGGGAGCATTGACATCGTGAATCATGCCGGGCTGCAGCGCTTGATCGGCGGGCAGCAGTTCATCTCCGGTGGAAATTAATGCCACGTGCGGCATCCGCCTTACTTCCACTCGTGCTAAACCCAGCGCTGCCAGCGCTCCGATATCCGCGACATTGAGCCGTTTGCCGGCGGAAAAGAGCAAGTCGCCTGGCTTGACATCATCGCCGCGGAAGATTAGGTTAGCACCCGGCGCGACTGGTTTGTTGGCTGCGATCGTGCCATCCCCGAAGTCCTCGGCCTCCTCCAGCATCAACATGGCATCGGCACCCTGAGGAAGTTCGCCGCCGGTAGGCACATAGGCGCACTGCCCGCTTTGGATCGTCAGATCGGTAGGTACACCCATATGGACTTCACCGATATATTTCAACAGGGCAGGCATGGTTTCGCTGCAGCCAAAGACATCCGAGGCGCGCAGGGCATAGCCATCCACTGTGGAACGGTTGAAAGCCGGTACATGCTCGCCCGCGCGAATCTCCTGCGAAAGCACGCGCCGCATGGCATTCTGGATGGGCATCAACTCGCTCTGCGTGCGCAGGCTGCCAAAACGCGCCTGCACCAGCTGATTGACTTCAGCGATTGTCTTTACCTTGAGCATTGTGAAAACCAACCTGTTTTGCCAGGATTATAAAACAAGTAAAGGTGATTTTAACAGGAAAATTGGATAAATATTGTCAACTTTTATCAAGAGAGATTTGTATTTTCTTTCTTATAGAGGATCCACTAATCAATGTGTATCAATAAAAGGATAAGTAGATTAATCGCAGATAAAGCTATACGTGATTGGCTCACTGGATAACCCCATCGCGTCGAACAACTGCACCTGCGTAGTGATCTCGCCGCTGGTTTCATCGCTGCACTTGCTGCAGTACTGGTGAAATGAAAAAACCCCGCGGAAGCGGTCTCCTGAGACGATGAAATCCATCGGATTGAAGCGAAATTCACCCGCAGATACACACAGGTCAGCCGTCGTATCATCCAGTAAGGGTGTGAAAACAACCTCGGTAATGTCGCCATTCTCATCCAAGAAATCCACCCAGCCATTGCCCGGCTCGCCATTGCCCTCTACCAACACCGCAAAATCAACTGAGAGTATCGAAGGCGGCAACGGATCGGGTGCTGGTTCGCGGAGGGGCGTGGCAGTTACTGCTGCATCACTGCCTGGCTGCGATCCTTCAACGATTGCTTTGAATACTTCCGGTTTGTGTTCCTTGCTCATGCTTGAAAGGTACCACACCAGCCAGGAGGCATCCTTGCCTAGTGGCTGCAAGCTGATGACGGTTTCTGCTGGCTTTTCAGACCAAAGGATCAGATCTACAAACAGATTCTGCATTACCCTGCCGGCGGTATAAGTTCTCATTTCATGTTGATTGATGTAGGCTGAAGCATTGCCTATGGCTTTCTGAACCTTCTTGCGGTCATTCTGGTCAAACCCCTCATTGGCTTGCTTGATGAAACCCATCATCTTGTCATAATCTTCCTTGTTCTTGAAAAGGTCGGCTCTGTTTGTCAGTGTTTCGAACATTTTCTTTAACATAGTATGCATTGCTTTCTCAACCGGCAGGGTTACCTTTTCGGGCAGTTCTCTTTCCGGCAGGACGAGTACGCCTTCCTTGGCGATGATGGTGGTTGTGATTTTTTGCTCCAGGTCAAACAGGTAAGGATTGACGAAATCTTCATCTACATCTGGCGCATTAGTAGGCGGGTTGGTGATCAGCATATCGTTGCCGATTTGCGGGATATATCCATTCAGATCGATCTGATGCAAAATTTCTCCGCTGCGCGTGTCAATGACAATTACCCCTCCCTCATATGCAACCAAACACCTGTTGCCATTCCCGTCAATCATCAAATCCACATCCCAGGTGACAGCCCCATAGGGTGCCATATCGACTTCTGCTAATAACTCGCCATAGGGTATGGAAAATATCTGCACCCAGCCATAGGCATAAGGAGTCGCTGGGTAAGTGGCGGAGGTGGTAAAGATGATCCCGCGCTGCCCATCCGGCGTGACGGCGATGTCCACTCCCAGCTGCGGCGTGCTGCCGCGGGTGGATATTTCTGCCACGGGTTCTCCGCTGGCAGTCTCAATGATCACCACTCGCCCGGAGATGGGGATTAACAGGTAGGTGCCATCGGGTGTAAGCATAGGATCAATGTTGGAAGTGAGCAGTGAATAATCCAATTCAAGCTCTTTAAAAACGTTGCCATCAGGTATGCTGAAAAACTTGAAGCTGACCGGCAGGTAGGTAGCTGGTGGATAGGTGAGGCTGCCATAATTGATTATGCCGATCTTGCCATCAGGCGATATCGCTAGGTCGCTGCCCATCTGGGGTAAATGGCTATCCAGCGTGATTTCAGCGAGGATATGACCGTTCCGAGTGTTGAAAAGGATGACGGAATGGGCGCAGGTGAACAAACCAATTTCGCCATCGGGAGTTAATTGAATATCAACTTCCCAGTTGACGAGTTCATTTTCTGCAGTGATCGTAGCGATTTCTTTGCCGGACGAGATCTCATAAATTTCCAAAATGGCGGATGGAAATACTGGAGGCAAGCTGGCTTCTTCCACTTCGTAGCTCCCCATGAACTCGGTGATCGAAACTGGACTCAGCGCGGCGATCACCCGCTCTCCATCTGGTGTGATGACCGGGTCAACGCCCAAAGCAGGAATCATCCCTTTTGTGTCGATAATGGAAAGCACTTTACCTGATGGAATTTCAAAGATGACCAAACCATCAGTAGTAGCCGCTAAGCCCTTGCTTCCATCGGGAGTGATCTGTATATCCAGGTCCCAGACGACTTGACCTGTGCCTAGAGCCACGGTTCCCAACACTTCCCCTTCCGGGATGGAGAAAATGTCGATTTCTGCATGCATGAAAGGCGGAACGGGCGTTAATTGAGAAGAACGCATCACAAGCCCGGTTTTGTCATCCGGCGCGATGGCGATATCCACGCCGGGCGGCGGCAGCTGACCTGTCCAGTCGAATCCGCCCACTACTTTGCCATTTTGTACGTTGAAAATATCCACACCGCTGGTGCTCACGACCAAGCCATACTGCTGATCCTTCGTCATGACCAGATCGATATCCCAGCCCAGCATGCCCCCTTCCAGGTCATTGACAGAAATTTGTTTTTCCCTATCCAGGTCATAGACCAGCAGTTGTGCATACTCATAGGGCTGCACCGGTCTCAATGCCGGACCAGATGTCATCATCAGAATATTTCGTGTGTTATTCTGTTTGCATCCACCG
>ENA-ORXD01001337-ORXD01001337.1-sediment-metagenome-genome-assembly--contig:-NODE-1337-length-21156-cov-3.761042_pt1 | contig 21156 bp, 16 predicted proteins | sample MGYA00237862_ERZ511471 | MGnify/ENA metagenome assembly ERZ511471
GTACCGGTGAACTGCGCCGCCATTTCCCCGAACCTGGTGGAATCGGAACTTTTCGGACATGAAAAGGGGTCCTTCACCGGTGCCATCCGGAGGATGATCGGCAAATTCGAGTACGCCTCGGGGGGAACCCTCTTTCTCGACGAGATCGGCGATCTTTCCCTCGATGCCCAGGCGAAGCTTCTGAGGGCGCTTCAGGAAAAGAAGGTCCAGAGAGTGGGGGGGAACGAGGAAATCCCCGTGGACGCCCGGGTGATCTGCGCCACGAACCAGAACCTCCAGGAACGGGTCGAAAAAGGGCTCTTCCGGCAGGATCTGTATTTCAGGATCAATGTCTTTCCCCTGCCGGCGCCTCCCCTCCGGGAACGGAAGGAAGACATTCCGGCCCTGTCGCGGCATTTCCTGGCGCATTTCGACCGGGGGCAGGGGATCCATCTCACCGATGGGGCGATCCGGGTGCTCATGGAATATCCCTGGCCCGGAAACGTGCGGGAACTGGCCAACGTCATGGAACGATCGGTCATCCTGGCCCGGGACCGGGGGGCCATCACGGTGGAAACCCTTTCCTTTCTGAGGAGTTCCACGGCGGCACAGAACGGGAAGGGCGGATTCCGCCTTCCCCCGGAGGGGATTTCCCTGGAGGCGCTGGAACTGGACGTGGTCCGGCAGGCCCTCCAGATGAGCGGAAACAACCAGACGGCGGCGGCCAAGCTTCTGGGGCTGACGCGGGCGAAATTCAGGGTTCTGTTGAGACAGTTGATGGATCATAGAGTTGATAATGACGAATTATCGTGATCAATGGGTGGTCTGACACGATGAGGGAAAGGATGAAGCGAATCCTGTCGAATCCAATGAAGACCGTGGCGGCATTTGGTGTCCTGTTTCTGGTGATCGCCTCCGCGGTCGGCGCGGGAACGGCCTTCGGAGAAGTGTCTCCGGGAGAGGACGATACCCTTCTTCTTTTCGTGGGTGAGGATCTGGAAGTGCTTTCCATCGCCTCGAAGAGGCAGGAAAGCGCATGGCAGGCGCCCGCCATCGCGCAGGTCCTGACCCGGGAAGATCTGAGAACCCGGGGAGCGAGGACCCTGAGCGACGCCCTCGACACCCTTCCCGGATTCTACATGGCCCAGAAGGAATGGGGAACCCAGCCCTATCTGAGGGGAATCCCCGATTCCGTCCTGTTTCTTTACGACACCGTTCCGATGGGGTCGGATGTTTCCAAGTTCCTCCACCCCCTGGACCGGGAACTTTCCCTTTCGGCGGTGAAGCGGGTGGAAGTCATCCGCGGACCGGGGTCCGTCCTCTGGGGGCCCGACGCCTTCGGCGGGATCGTCAACGTGGTGCCCATGACCGGCAAGGACCTGGAAGGGGTGGAGACGGGCGTGTCGTACCAGGGACCGGAAGGCGGGAAAGGCTTCTACCTCAACATGGGGCATGACGCGGGACCCTGGGACGCCTTCCTGTCCCTCAGCGCCTGGAAAGGGACCGAGGACGACACGGCCTGCAACTTCGTCCGGTTCTGGAGTGACGGGACGAAGCCGGTTCCTCCCGAATCCCGCTTCGGCGATACCGAACCGGGGGAGTCCCGCTATTTCGAGGCTTCGGGAAGGGTCCAGTTCCGGGACTGGCTCGCCTTCTCCTTCCTCCTGTCCGATTACTCCCGGCCCTATGCCCTGTCCCACCCGGACAAGGACATCACCTGGAGGGAAACCCGGAGCGCACCCTTCGGCTTCCTCAAGATGGAGGCGAAAAAGGAACTGGATCCCAATTCGAACCTGAGATTCATGGGATACCTGAGTTCTTTCCGTCCCGAATACGAGATCATCAACAAGACCCTGGACCAGAAGGAGGACGTGGCCTACGGGGAAATCGTCTACGACCGCTCCCTCTTTTCCGGAAAGGGAATCATCACCGCCGGCCTGTCCTACCGGGAGAAGGACATCGACGACGCGCCCATCTGGGATTCCTATCTTCCCGATTACCTGGCCCCGGATAATCTCAACTTCCTTCCCCAGATCTTCGAGGAGGACTACCGGACGAAGCTCTGGTCGCTGTTCGGCCAGTACACCCACAAGGTGGGGAAACTGGACTTTCTTCTCGGCCTCCGGGGGGACCGTCACGACCAGTACACGGACCATCTGAGCTACAATACCGGCGTCGTATGGTCCATCTCTCCCCGCTGGGTCTGGAAGCTCCTCTACGGAACGGCCTACCGGACGCCCTTCGCCCGCCAGCTTCTCGGGGATGAAGACCCCGACCTCGAGAAGATCGAAACGGTGAGTTCCCAGATATCCTGGAAGCCGTCGAAGAAATTCGGCATGGGCGTGTGCGGTTTCTTCAGCCGCATCGACAACCATCTCATGGAGGATCCCTATGCGAAACTGTCGGCGCCCAATGACCAGGAAATCATGGGGCTCGAGCTGGAAGGCCATTATTCCCCCCTGGAACAGCTCGATCTGTCCGGGAACCTGACGCTCATCGACAACAGCGGACCGGAAGAGACTTACCACTACAACGATTACACCTACTGGGACGGCGGTAAATGGGTGAAACACTACACCGATCTCAAGTATCCCTACGACAAGGGTCCCCACACGATGATGAACCTCATGGGGACGTGGAAGCCCCGGGATTGGTTCAGCACCAATCTGAGGCTTCGGTATTTTTCCTCCCGGGAGCTGATCTATCCGAGAATCCGGACCTACGAATCGAGTTCCGAGGTCTGGCTCGTGGACATGACCGTCGTGGTCAAGGACGTCTTCCGGAAGGGGCTCGATCTGGACCTTTCGGTGAAGAACCTGGCCAACCGGAAGTATGAAACGCCGGGGACCTACACCGCCATCGAGGGAGACCCCATTTCGGCGATGGTGACCTTGCGGTACCGGTGGTGAGAGACCCCTTGAAAACTCTGGCCATCGTCCCCGCCTACAACGAGGGAAAGGCCGTCGGCGGCGTCATCCGGTCGCTGAAGGACCGATACCCCTCCCTGGACGTTCTCGTGGTGAACGACGGGTCCACCGACGAGACCTCCGCGAAGGCGCGCGCCTCCGGGGCCTCGGCGGTCATCGATCTTCCCTGCAACCTCGGTATCGGGGGCGCCGTCCAGACAGGGTTTCTCTATGCGGTGCGGGAGGGGTACGAGGCCGCCTTCCAGTTCGACGGCGACGGCCAGCACCTTGCAGGGGAAGTGGACAGGATCATCGGACCGATCCGCGCGGGAGAGGCGGACGTGGTCATCGGGTCCCGTTTCCTGGCCCCAACGGGCGGCTTCCGGTCCACTGCCGGCCGCCGGGCGGGAATCAAGATCTTCGAATGGGTCAATTCAATCCTCATCGGACGGCGGATCACCGACAACACTTCGGGATTCCGGGCCTACAACCGGACAGCGCTGGATTTTCTGTCGAAGCACTACCCTTCCGACTATCCCGAACCGGAAGCGGTCATTCTCCTGGGCAGAAACGGCTTCCGCCTGAAGGAGGTTCCCGTGGAAATGGCGGAAAGAACGGCCGGAACATCCTCCATCACGGCCTTCCGTTCCGTGTATTACATGATCAAGGTTCTTCTCGCCGTCTTCATGACCGCCCTGCGGCCCCCGGTTCAGACACGCTGAGCCCCGGTCCGCCGGGAAAAACACAACGGTTGTCACCATGAAATCCTTCAACCCCCACATCATCCAGGTCATTTCCATTTTCGGCAGTCTCGCCTTCCTCTTTTTTATCCTCTTCCTCATCCGGATCAGAAAGCTGAAAGAGGAATACGCCCTTCTGTGGCTTTTCTTCGGCGCCGTTTTTCTGCTTCTCGCCGTGTTCCGGAGATCCCTCGAGATCGTTTCGTCCCTCATCGGAATCGCCTACCCGCCGGCGGCGCTCTTTCTGATTCTCATCCTTGCGGTCATCACGATCCTGATTCACTTTTCCCTCGTCATATCGAAGATGAAGGACAAACAGAAGCAGATCGCCCAGCGGCTCGCCCTCCTCGAAGCCCATCGGGGAGAGAGACGTGGCGACGGAGGACCGGACCCCGGCCCGTGACGCCGCCCTTCTCTCCCACGCAAAGGCCCGTCGTTCAGGATGTCCTGGCCTCTCCGGGATTCCGGAGATACTTCACCAACACCTCCTGGATGATGGGGGAGAAGGCGATCCGGATGGGGGTCAATTTCCTCGTCGGGATCTTCATCGCCCGGCGCCTCGGGCCCGGCGGATACGGACTGCTCAGCTACGGGCTGAGCGTGGTCGCTCTCTTCGGCATCCTCTCTTCCCTGGGGCTGGATGAGATCATCGTGCGCAACCTCGTCCGGGACCCCCTGCGGAAGGACGACATCCTCGGGACGGGCCTCGGCCTGAGGATCGCCGGGGCGGTCCTGGTCCTGATCCTTGCGCCGTTCTTTTCCTTCCTTGTCGCACCGGACAGGGAATCCCTGCTGGTTGTCCTGATCCTCGCGTTCGGCCCGCTTTTCCAGTCGTTCGCCCTCATCGATTTCTTCTTTCAGTCCCAGGTCCAGGCAAGGGATTCCTCCATCGCCCTCGGCGGCGCATTCGCCCTTTCGTCCCTTCTCAAGGTGGCGCTCCTTCTTGCGAATGCCCACGTCTTATGGTTCGCCGCCGCCTATCTTTCTGAAAACATTGCCATGGCCGCCGCGTTTGCGGTCATGTACAAAAGGCGGGGGAACCGGATCTCCCGATGGGAATTTCACCGGAAAGAGGCCCTGACTCTGCTCCGGGACGCGGCACCGATGATTTTTTCCGGTTTTCTCGCCATGATCTATTCCCGCATCGATCAGGTCATGATCAAGAGCATGCTCGGAAGCGACGCGGTCGGGAATTATTCCGTCGCCGTGGCGATGACGGAAGCGTGGCAGGTCGTTCCATTCGTTTTGACGGCGTCGCTCTTTCCGGCCATCATCGGAGCGAAAAGGGATCACGAGCATGTTTTTCACGGCAGGATGTATCAGCTTTACGGGTTTCTCCTGTGGGCCTCGGTGGCCCTTGCGCTGCCCGTTTGCCTGGCTTCGGGATGGATCATCGGGATTCTGTTCGGCGCCGCGTACAAACCAAGCGGACCGGCGCTGTCCATTCTGATCTGGAACTGCGTGTTCATTTTCCTGCATTATGCGAACGCCAAGTGGATCATCACGGAAAACATGCAGCGCATCTGGCTTCTGATCAGTCCCGTCGGGTGTCTCATCAATGTCACGGGCAACCTTCTCCTGATCGGCCGGTACGGCATCGCGGGGGCCGCCGTCGCGACGCTCCTCACCCAGTTCGTGACGTCGCACCTGGCCTTTGCTTTCAGCAGAAAGACCTTTCCCCTCTTTGCCACGCACTGGAAGGCGCTTTTCATTCCTCTGACCCTGATGCGAAACCTCCGTTCACAGGGCGGAAGGTCCTTGTAGGACGGAAAGGAAGGAACATGCATTTCCCGAATTTTTCAGTGATCATTCCCATGTACAACGCTGCCGGAACGATTGCCCGCGCCGTCCGGTCCGTTCTGTGCCAGACAGTTCAGGACGTGGAGATCATCGTTGTCAACGACGGGTCGGAAGACGAAGGGCCTTCCATCGTAGAGGCAATTAACGATCCCCGGATTCGTCTCCTCCACCAGAAAAACCGCGGAGTATCGGTTGCGAGGAACTGCGGCATCAGAGAATCGCAATCGACCCTCATCGCTTTTCTTGATGCGGACGACGCCTGGCTTCCGGGCTTTCTGGAAAAAATCCGGGAACTGGTGGAGAGATTTCCCGAATGTGGTCTTTATGCGACCCGCTATTTTTATCAGAACCCGCCTGGACCGAAAAAGGCCGCGGCGATCCGCGGCGTTCCGGAAGATTTCGAAGGGATTCTCGTGGATTATTACGATATCGCCGCGCGTTCCAATCCGCCTGTCTGTGCCAGCGCGGCGTGCGCAAGAAAGGATGCGCTGCATCGGACGGGGGGATTTGTCGAGGGCGTCATCTCCGGGCAGGATCTTCTGGCATGGGCGAAACTCGCCGCGGATTCCACCGTGGCCTATTCCATGGAACCCCTTGCAACCTATTACATCGACATTGACGCGGCTTGCAGGGACCGGCCCGCTAAACCACCCCAACGGCATGATGTCGTCGGTGAACAACTGGGACTGCTGTGTCGTGAATGCGCCCCTTCCATGAGGAAATCGCGGGGGCGATACTGCGCCCACTGGCATAAAATGCGTTGTTCCTCGTTCCTGAGGCTCGGCATGCGGCGCAACGCCCGTCGTGAAATCGAAACGGCCATGCGCCACTCCTTGGATTATCAGGTTTTTTTGTACTGGTTTGCGAGCTTCCTCCCGGAAAGTGCGATAGGAAGAACGTTTCGTCTTGTCAAGTCGTTCCTGTAAACGGATGCCGCATCACGCCATGATCGGAGGTTGTCACTGCCGGCGGTGATGAGTCCCTTCCCGAACTGCGCACAGGTCTCCGCCGTCATGACGACCTTCCGTCCCGACGACCGGTTCCCCGACCGGGTGGAGAGAATCCTGCCCCAGGTGGGGGGCGTCGTCATCGTCAATGACGGAGAAACGGCTGACCGTGTCCGGAAACTGAACCGGTGGTTCGCCGGAAAGAAGGATATCCGCCTTCATCACAATACCGCGAACGCCGGCATCGCCGCGTCCCTGAACAGGGGCGTCGCCGTCGCCCGGGAAAACGGCTTCCGGTGGATCCTGACCCTGGACGATGACAGCGTTGTCCGATCCGACATGGTGGAAAGGCTGATCGACGGGCTCAAGGGCATCCGCCTGAAAAAACCCGTGGGGATCATCGGCATGTCCTGGACGGGATTCGACGAGATCGGAAAACGGGCGCCGGCCGGGGAAGACAGGGCATTCCTGGAAAAGCGGGGAATCATCACCTCGGGAAGTCTCTTCTCCCTGGAGACGTATGACCGCGTCGGGCCCTTCCGGGAGGAGTTTTTCATCGATTCGGTGGACCTCGACTATTGCCTCCGGGCAAGGAGAAAAGGATTTGCGGTTGTCCGCCTGAAGGAAATCGGATTCGTTCATTCCATCGGAGCTTCCAGGGTCGTTCGTTTCATGGGAATTCCCGTCCTCATGGAGGATCAGAAGCCGTTCCGGATTTACTACGGGTACAGGAACGGGACCGTCCTTGCCCTGGAGTGCCTGGGGAAGGATCCCCTGTATTCCATGGCCTTCGTGGTGGGACAGGCGAAAAAATTTTTCCGGATCGCGTTGTTCGAGAGGAAGAAAGCGGAAAAACTGAGGTATGCGGCACGGGGCCTGAGGGACGGGTGGAGAAGGAATCTGGGGAGGAGGTTCCCGGGGGAATGACGAAGAGAAAAGCGCGGGTTGGAATTATCGCCACCCATCCCGCCCCTTACCGGGATGCCACGTTTTCCATGCTCCATTCCGACGGCGTGTTCGATCTGAAGGTGCTGTTCATGTTCGACCGCGAGGCGGAGCGGCGCCACTGGAACCCCGGCGAACCGCCGTACCCCCATCGGTATCTGGGCGGATACGTGAGGCTTCACAAACATTCCGTACTGCACCTTCATCCTCTGCGGGCGCTGAAAAACGGCCGCTACGACGTTCTCTTCATTCCCTGCCACAACGACCTCACAGCCCTCGCGGCGGCCGCATACGCCACGGTATGCGGTACACCCCTTGTGTACTGCGCCGACAGCGTGCGGATTCATCCCCTCTTCGACGTCCGGTCCCGCCTGCGGGACGGCCTCGTGAAATTCCTCCTGCGGAAATCGAAAGCGGTCTGGGTGCCCGGCCTGGCGTCCCGGGAATACATGCTTCAGTACGGGGTGCCTCCGTCCAGGATTTTCCAGGGAAGCTACACCCTGGACGTGGACAACCTGTTGGACGCAATGACCGGGGTGGAAAAAGACAGGACGGCGATCCGCCGGAAACTCGGCATCGAGGACGGTGCGACCGTCTTCCTGATGGTGGCGAACATGATCGAAAACCGCCGGCACTCCCTGCTCCTGGACGCATTCGAGCGATTGAACCGCGAGCGGGACGTGTTTCTGATCCTGGTGGGCGACGGTCCGGAACGTCCCGGGATCGAGGAGCGATGCTCCCGGCGGAAGCTGCGGAACGTGAAGATTTACAGGGAGCTGCCGTTCGACGATTTGAAATTCTTCTACGCGGCGGCCGATGCGTATGTGCACACGGGGTACGAGCCCTATTCCACGGCGCTCGATTACGGTGCCATCGCCGCGCTGCCCCTGCTGACGACGACGGCCGTCGGAGCGGCCCGCAACTACCAGGGCCTGTTTCGAGAGTTTCCGCTGACCGACCCGGACGACAGCGGCGGCCTGTTCGAAAACATGAAAAGAGCCGCCCTCTCGCCCGCCCTGGCAAGGGAGGCGGGTCGGAAATTCCGCGAAAGGGTGCGGGAGCGCAACAGCCGCTGGGCGGCGGACCAGCTGAAGCAGACCATCAGAACGGCTCTTTGCGGCCGGGCGGGGATTCAGGACCGGTAAGCCGTCGAAGAGACCGTGACGATATTTCCAGGGGACATTCATGGGGAAAATATAAGGAATGAAGATATCGGTCATCACACCCTCCTATAACCAGGGGGGCTATATCGAGGAAACGATCCGAAGCGTGATCGGACAGAAAGGTCCCTTCGAACTGGAGTACTGGATCATCGACGGGGGGTCGACGGATCGGACGATCGACATCTGCCGCAAATACGAAGGGTGCGGGGTCCGGCTGGTTTCGGAGCCGGACCGGGGGCAGACGGACGCGCTCAACAAGGGATTCGCGAGGGCGAGCGGCGATGTCCTGGGGTGGCTCAACTCGGACGATCTCTATGAAGAGGGCGCCCTCGCCGCCGTCGCCCGGTCCTACGAGAGGGAACGGTTCAAGTGGTGTTTCGGCAACTGCAGAAACATCGACGAAACGGGCGGCGAAATACGGAAACTCATCACGAGATACAAAAATTTCGAAAGCCGCCGCTATTCCCGCAGCAGGCTTCTGACCAAGGATTTCATCCCCCAGCCGGCCGTTTTCATCGCGCGGTCCGCTTTCGAGGAAACGGGGCTTCTGAACCTGGAATACGACTATGCCATGGATTACGATTACTGGATGCGGCTGGCCTCCCGCTACGCCCCCGCCTATCTCGACCGCTATCTGGCGAGATTCCGGTGGCACCGGCGTTCCAAGTCGAGCAACCATTACCGGAGAGCGGCCCTGGAGGCATACGGGATCGCCAGAAAACACGCCCGTCCGGGGGAGGAAGTGTACCTGTACCGCCACCTGATTCACGTGCTGACGCTGTCCCTTGTCTACTACTTCCTCCCGTGAGGTCCCCATGTCCCCCGGGCCGAGAAAAAGCATCCTGTTCGTCGGGCCGCTGCCCCCTCCCGTTCACGGCCAGTCGCTCCATTTCATGGAAACCTGCCGCGGCATCGGGAACTGCGACAAATACATCGTTTCCGTGAACGCCACGGGAAAATCCTTTCCCGCCGCCATGGCCCTTGTCCTGTCCGCTCTTGCCAGGATGGCCGGCCATTTTCTTGTCCGCCGGATCGACATCGTCTATTTCACCTGTGCCCGGAGCCGGAAAGGCAGCCTTTTCGATTTCCTCGTCATCGGTCTTGCGCGGACCTTCGGCTCGAAAGTCGTCAATCATCTCCACGGCGCCGATTTCCGGGACTATTACGCATCCCTTCCGCGGGCCTGGAAAAAGATCGCCGCTTGGTTCTATGACAGGATCGATCTTTCCATCGTCCTGACGGAAGGCATGAAAGACCAGTTCCTGCCGTTTTTCCCGAGGATGCGGATCGAGGTGGTCCCGAATTTCTATGCCCGGGAATTCGAGCGGGACGTGGTCAAAGGACCGTCGAGGGCGCGGGAGTTGATCTATCTTTCCAATATCATGGAATCCAAGGGAATCTTCACATTGCTTGAAGCGTTCCGGAGGATCGGCGAAACGTTCGACGACGTGAAGCTTACCATCGCCGGCGCCTGCATCGGCGACGAGGGGATGAAGGAGGGGGAGGTCAGGGCGCGGTTCCTTCGGGAACTGGAGACCCTCGGGCGGTCCCTTCCCGGGAAAATCGCATACCTGGGCGTGATCCGGGGGGAGGAAAAAGTCCGCCGGCTCATGGATTCGGACATCTTCGTCCTTCCCACGTTCTACAGGTCCGAGGCCTTCCCGCTTTCGATCATCGAGGCCATGCGATCGGGGAATGCCATCGTCACGACGCGGCACAACTACCTTCCCGAGATCGTATCCGGGAGGAACGGCGTTCTCGTCGAGCCCCGGTCGAGCGAGGCCGTCGAAAACGCGTTGAACGGCCTCCTTGCGAACGGCGGGAAAACGAGGGAGATCCAGAGGCACAACATCGACGAGGCAAAAAGCCGCTATTCCTGCGAGCGGTATCTGGAAAGGATTTCCGCCGTTCTTGAAGTGCCGCCGGAGGGGCTTCCTCCCATGGGAGACGGGAAGCCCGATTGAAGGAGGGAAAGAAAAAGCGGAGGGGAACAGGCGTGTTGCGACGGGATTTCCCGTGTGCCGGGGAATCGACCGGAGCAGGGGCAAAAAAGGAGGTGCACCATGGCAAACAGGGCAATTCTGGTCGGCGTCAACCGGTACCGGATTCCCGGTGCCGATCTCAAGGGCTGCATCAACGATGTCACCAACGTCCGTGACATTCTCCTCAAACATTACGGCTTCACCGTCCGGGAAATCCGGGCGCTCACGGACGAGCGGGCGACGAAGAAAAACATCGTCAACCGTCTCCGGTGGCTCATGAAGGACGCAAAATCGGGGGACCGCCTCCTCTTCCATTTCTCGGGCCACGGGTCCCAGATCCGGGACCGGGAGGGCGACGAACTGAAGGACCGCATGGACGAGATCCTGTGTCCCCACGACATGGACTGGGATGGGACCTACATCGTCGACGACGAGTTGAGGGACCTCTTCGCTCCTCTGCCGAAAGGGGCCAACCTGGAGATTCTCCTCGACTGCTGCCATTCCGGGACGGGCACCCGGGAGGCCACGGCCATCACGGCGCTCCCGGCGGACCAGGCCTTCCAGCCCCGCTTCCTGCCGCCGCCCGTGGATATCCAGCTCCGGGAGGAGGACGACCTCGAGGAAAGAAAAATCCTGAGGGGCGAAAATCCCATGAAACACGTTCTCTTTGCCGGCTGCAGGGACAATCAGACCTCCGCCGATGCATCCATCGGCGGGAACTTCAACGGAGCCTTCACCTACTACTTCTGCAAGCACATCCGGGATGCCGGGGGCGCCCTGACCCGGGCGGAACTTCTGACCCGTGTCCGGGCCTCCCTGAAGTTCAATGGATTCTCTCAGGTCCCCCAGCTCGAATGCCCCCGGGCGGAACGGAAAAAGGGCGTCCTGGATTGATCGTTCAATGAGGACCTGCCTTCCCGCTCCGCTTTTTCCTTCTCAAGAAAACCTGCCGTGTCCGGGCCGTTTCAGCCTGTAACGTAACGTGAAGATCCTTGTAAATTCCATTCCGCTGACGACCCTCCAGACAGGAATCGGGAGATACGTCCGAAACCTGTACAGGGCCATGGAGGCCGTGACGGGAGGGGGTATCCGATACTTTTCGGGCATCCGGGCCGACGGCGGAATTCCCCGGGGAAGCAACCCCCGTTTTTCCATGCGGACGATCGACGCGCTCTGGAAACTTCCCGATCCCGCGGTGTTCACGTTGCGGGTTCTTCACTGGCTGGCCTATGAAGCGATGCTCAGGAGGGCGTGCGGCAAAGAACGATTCGACGTTTACCATGAAACGGGCTTCGTCCCCGCTGAAATACGGGATGTCCCCGTCGTCTACAACATCTATGACCTTTCCCTGTTAAAGTATCGTGAAAAACATCCGAAAGAAAGGGTGTGGTTCTTCGATCACTTTTTCCGACGCCGATTCCCGGCGGTCGCCCATGTCCTCACGATATCGTCATTCGTGAAATCGGAAATCGTCGAAGAGTTCCGCATGGACCCGGACCGGGTGTCGGCCATCCCCCTCGCTCCCGATCCGGTTTTTTCCCCCAGGCGAAAGGAGGAAACGGACCTGGTTCTGAGAGAGCGCGGCTGGCCGGACGAATATCTCCTCTTCGTGGGATCCCTCGAACCCAGGAAAAATCTGTCCCTTCTCATGGAGGCCCTCGTCATGACCGGGGAGAAGATTCCCGTCATCCTGACGGGATGGCAGGCCTGGGGCGACAAGGAGTGGATCGAACAGGCGAGGCGGCTCGGTCTCGGGGACAGAATTCATTTTGCGGGGTACGTCGATGACGAAACCCTGGCGCGGCTCTACAGCGGCACCGCGGGACTCGTTTATCCGAGCCTGTATGAAGGTTTCGGACTGCCCGTTCTCGAGGCGATGGCCTGCGGCGCCCCGGTGATCTGCTCGAACAGCTCGAGCCTTCCCGAGACGGCGGGGGATGCCGCCCTTTATATCCGTCCCGACGACGCCGAAGGGCTGGCCCACTGCATCGACCGGCTGGTCCGGGACACGGAACTGGCGGGGGAATTGAGGGATAAGGGTTTGAAGCGGGCCGCGTCCTTCACCTGGGACAGAACGGCCCGGGAGACGCTTCATCTCTTCGGACGGATCGCCGCCCGGCATCGCAGCGGGGGATGATGAAGGAAACCGGGATGCGCGTGCTTCACGTCGGCAAATTCTACCCCCCCTTCCCGGGGGGGATGGAAAATTTCATGGGCGACCTGCTTCCCGCGCTCGAGCGAAGGGGCGTCACGACGGCGGCCCTTGTCCATCATCATGAATTCGGGAAGAGGATGAACTCCGCAAGGGACCGGGAGGAAAGAATCGACCGTGTGTCGAGCTATGGGAATTTCCTGTACACGCCGGTCAGTCCCGGGTTTCCGCTGGCGTTGAGGCGGGCGATCCGCGCGTTTCGCCCCCACATTCTTCACCTGCATGTTCCGAACACGTCCGCCTTCTGGGTGATGGCGATACCCGCCGCGGCGCGGATCCCGTGGGTGGTCCAATGGCAGTCCGACATCGTGAGGTCCGTCTTCGACCGGCGGCTCGCCGTTGCCTACAACCTCTACCGGCCGCTGGAACAGCGGCTCCTGGGCAGGGCGGCCGTCATCGTGAGCAGCTCGCTGCGCTATCTTGAATCGAGCGAACCCCTTTCCCCCTGGCGGGGGAAATGCCGGGTTGTTCCCCTCGGCATCGATGGAAACAGGCTTTGCCGGCCCGACCGGGAACAGGTGCGATGGGCCGAGGAAGCGGTGTGGCACCGAGGATGTGCCAGGATTCTTTCGATCGGACGGCTGACTTATTACAAGGGGCACGAAATTCTCATCCAGGCGGCTTCCCTTATGCCGGACGTTCACGTCGTCATCGTGGGGCAGGGCGACCGGAAGAAGCATTTGAAACAGCGCATCGCCGAACTCGGCCTGGAACGGCGGGTCACCCTGCAGGGTTTCGTGCCCGACCACCAGATCCGGGCCCTGCTGGCGACCTGCGATATGTTCTGCCTGCCGTCCATAGAACGTACGGAAGCGTTCGGTCTCGTCATCCTGGAGGCCATGGGATATGAAAAGCCCGTCGTGGCTTCCGATGTGGAGGGATCGGGCATGGGGTGGATCGTGCGCCACGGGGAGACGGGATTTCTCGTTCCGCCCGGAAACCCCCGGGCGATGGCGGATGCCCTCCGTTTCCTGACGGGGAACCCGGACGTGCGCAGGCGCATGTCACGGGCCGCCCTGGAGCGATTCGACGCTGATTTTCATATCGATCGGGTGGCGCGGGAGATTCACGCCATGTACGAGGATGTTTTGTCATTCCGGGAGACCTGAGGCGGCGAAGCCATGATTTCACTTGGAATGCTGCGGGATGTGTGGAAGTTCCGGGATTTCATGTGGGGTGCGGTGAAGAGGGAATTCCAGGCCCGCTGGACCGGCACCCAGCTCGGCGCTTTCTGGGTGGTGGCCCAGCCTCTGGCGACCATTCTCATTTTCACCCTCATCTTTTCCCGGCTCATCAATCCGACCCTTACAGGCCATTCGTCCAGGTTCGCCTACTCCATTTATCTTTGCTCCGGGGTGCTCACATGGAATCTGTTCGCCGAGATGCTGGGACGCTCGGTCAGCATTTTCGTGGAAAACGCCAATCTCCTGAAGAAAATCCGCTTTCCGAAACTCTGTCTTCCGATCATCGTTCTGACCTCGAGCATCCTCAATTTCGCGGTCATCCTGTCCCTCTTCCTGCTGTTCCTCGTCCTCGTCTCCGCTTTTCCCGGGACGGTCGTTCTGGCCGTCCTTCCCGTTCTTCTGATCCAGACGGGATTCGCCATCGGGCTGGGAATTCTCCTTGCGACGGTGAACGTGTTTTACCGGGACGTTCAACAGATCGTCCAGATCGTGCTTCAATTCTGGTTCTGGCTGACGCCCATCGTCTATGCGGTCCAACAGCTGCCGGGAACGGCCCGGGACCTCATGAGATGGAATCCCATGTGGCGGCTCGTTCAGGCCTATCAGGACATTTTCCTCGGGCACCGTCTTCCGGAATGGTCGGCCCTGGGGTATCCCGCCCTCCTGGCGCTCTTTTTCCTGGTCCTCGGAATGTTCGCCTTCCACAGGCTCCAGGGCGAAATCGTGGACGAGCTCTGATGGGACATCTGCGGATTCGGAACATCGGCAAGGCGTACAAACACTATGGCCGCAAATGGGGACGGCTCGCGGAGTGGCTCGGTTCCGGGCCCCGCCACGATCTCCGGTGGGTTCTGCGAAACGTTTCCTTCGACGTTTCTCCGGGTGAAGCCATGGGCATCGTCGGCGTCAACGGCGCCGGGAAAAGCACACTGCTGAAAATCGTCACCGGGACGACGAAACCTTCCACCGGGACGGTGGAAACGGGGGGCCGCATCTCCGCCCTCCTCGAACTGGGCATGGGGTTTCACCCGGATTTCACGGGCCGGCAGAATGCCTTCATGGCCGCGCAATTGCAGGGATTCACCGCGGCCGAGGTGGAGGCCAGGATAGGCGAGATCGAGGCCTTTGCCGAAATCGGGGACTATTTCGACCGCCCCGTCCGGATCTACTCGAGCGGCATGCAGGTGCGGGTGGCCTTTTCCGTGGCGACGGCCTTCCGGCCCGACATCCTCGTGGTCGACGAGGCTCTGGCGGTGGGGGACGCCTACTTTCAGCACAAGTGCTTCCAGAGGATCCGGGAATTCCAGGAGGAGCGGACGACGCTTCTCATCGTATCCCACGATCCCTCGGCCATACAAAGCCTTTGCAGCAGGGCCGTCCTCCTGGACGACGGAATGGTCATTCGTGACGGAAATCCCGAGGAAGTCATGGACTTCTACAACGCTCTGATCGCCGACAGGGAAAACAGCACGGTCGCCCTCCGGCAGTTGGAGAACGGGAAGATACAGACCGTCTCGGGCACCGGTGCGGCCTGTGTTTCGTCCATCACGCTTCGCAACGGCAAAGGGGAACCCGTCGAATACGTCAACGTCGGGGAACCGGTGACCCTCGACATCGAGGTGACCGCCCGGAAGGACCTCCCGGTTTTCGTGCTGGGCTACATGATCAAGGACCGCCTGGGGCAGACCATGTACGGAACCAACACGTGGCACACGAAGCAGGTGCTCCGGGACGTCCGGGCGAACGATTCGATCCGTTACAGGATTTCCTTCCCCATGAATCTCGGCCCCGGGAGCTACTCCGTTTCGACGGCGCTTACGGACGCGGACACGCACCTGGCGAACAACTATGAATGGAGAGACCTTGCCTTGATCTTTCACGTGGCCAACGCGGACAGAAGCTATTTCATCGGCAGCAGCTGGATCGAACCGAGGATCGAGGTTGACAGGTCATGAGCTTCGTCTCATATGCCCAGAACTTTGAAGACGTGATGCTGTGGCGGGCGCTGAAGCACATCGAGAAGGGATTTTACATAGACGTGGGCGCCTGGTCGCCGGAATCGGATTCCGTCACGAAAGCATTCTATGACCGCGGGTGGCGGGGAATCAACATCGAACCCGATCCGGAAATGTGCGATCGTTTCAGGAACGATCGCCGGGATGACAAGAATCTTTGCGTTGCCGTGGCCGATTTTAACGGAGAGTATCCGTTCCATCGTCTCGGCAATTCCGGATTGTCCACCCTGGACAAGAGGGTTGCCGGTGATTTCGAGTCCCGGGGGATGGAGGTCCGCGTGTTTCCGGTGCCGGTTCTTACCCTGAACAGGATATGGAGGGAACATGTCGGCCGCCGGGATGTCCATTTTCTTAAAGTGGATGTGGAAGGGTTCGAGGAACGGGTCATCCGGGGAAATAACTGGCGGAGACATCGTCCATGGGTGCTCGTCGTGGAGGCGATGCAGCCCATGTCCCAGGTTGAAAGTTACCATGCCTGGGAGCCGATTCTCCTTCAGGCGGACTACCTTTTTGCCTATGCCGACGGAATCAACCGCTTCTATGTTGCAAAAGAGCACGGGGAACTGCTCGATTATTTCAAATACCCGCCCAATTTTTTTGATGATTTCAGAACAAGTGCCCTCCATGAATCGGAAACGGAACTCGGCGTCATGAAAAGCAGGAGCGGTGAACTCCTGGCCCGCACGGAAGATCTGCGGTCCGAGGTCGTGCACGTCCATGCGGCTCTTGACGAAAAAAATCGGGAACTGGCAGATATTCTTCGGAAAATGCAGGGCGGGAACAAGGACATGGCCGCCGTGGAAGATGAAAACAAAAGGCTGACCGCCACTGCCTCCGAGTTGAGGATGGAGGTGGAAAGACTGAACGGCCATGTTCTTCACTGGTGGAAAATGGCGGACAGCCTGAAGGGCCAGTTGACAGCCGTTCATTCAAGCTGGTCCTGGCGCATTACGGCCCCGTTGCGACGGCTGGCCGGTTTCATCATTGCCGGTTTTTCCCCGTGTCAACGCTGTGCGAAGCGCGCCAAGGCGTTTGTTTACCCTGCCGTGCTGGGCCCTCTTGCCTGGATCATTCGATTCGTCCTCTCGCACCCCGGTTTGAGCCGTCGACTCAGTTGCAACCTTCAGCGGTATCCATGGCTTTACCAACGGATCATAGAAGCAGCCCGCCAGGCCGGGATGTTACCCGCGGGTCCGCAGGAACACGTGCTCCAGCAGTCCTGTTCTGCGGTGATCGAGCCGCCGGCGTTTGCCAAATTCACGCCGAAGGCTCGCAGGGTCTTTGAGGATCTCAAAGCGGCGATGGCTCGGCGCGGGAAGGGAAAAGACTGATGCGAATCGTTCTGGACCTGCAGGGCGTTCAAACGGAAAGCCGCTTCAGAGGCATCGGACGCTACACGCTTTCGCTTGCCCAGGCAATTGCGCGGAACAGGGGTGCGCATGAAATCATCATTGCTTTGAACGGTCTTTTTCAAGAGACCGTCGATCCGGTCCGGGCCGCTTTCGATGGCCTCCTGCCGAAGGAAAACATATGCGTCTGGCGCGTTCCCGGGCCGGTGCGGGAGTTCGAATCAGGTCTCGAATGGCGCCGTGACGTGGCAGAACGCATAAGAGAGGTCTTTCTCGCCGGTTTGCAGCCGGATATCGTGCATGTATCCAGCCTGTTCGAAGGCTATGTGGATGACGCCGTCACAAGCGTAGGAATTGTCGATCGACAAACACCGACGGTTGTAACCCTTTACGATCTGATTCCATTGCTGAACCCTGCCGCGTACCTGAAGAACAACCCGATGTATGAACGATATTACAAACGAAAGATCGAGTTTCTGAAGCGGGCGGATCAGTGGCATGCCATCTCGGAATCGGCGGCAAGGGAAGGAATTGAGGTGTTGAATCTTCCTGCCGATCGAGTGGTTAATATTTCCGGGGCTTGCGATTCCGTTTTCCGTCGTTGTGAACTGTCGGACATGGAAAGGCGTAAGCTTTTAACGAGATATGGTATTTCGCGATCCTTCATCCTTTATGCCGGAGGTGCGGATGCACGCAAGAATCTGACAATGTTGATTCGTGCATATGCCCGTCTGCCTGAATCGCTGCGCAATGCTTATCTGCTGGTGTTGGCGGGCAACATGCCCGATGGTGAGGTGTCTAAACTGAGGCGTGATGCGAGCTCGGCGGGTTTAAGCAAAAAACAATTGCTGTTCACCGGTTACGTCGGTGACGAAGAACTGGTCCGGCTCTACAACCTCTGCACGGTGTTCGTCCTTCCATCCCGCCATGAAGGCTTCGGAATGCCCGCACTTGAAGCCATGTCCTGCGGTGCGGCGGTTATCGGCGCAAACACCACCAGCATTCCGGAAGTCGTCGGTCGACAGGATGCCTTGTTCGATCCGTTCGACGAGAATGCGATCATGAAAAAACTGGCTCAGGTCGTGAGCGATGAGGCGTTCAGAAAAGAACTGGCGGCCTACGGAACGGAACAGGCAAAGAAGTTTTCCTGGGACAAGAGCGCAAAGGTGGTCATTGACGCTTACGAACGGCTTCATGAACAAAGGGCGGTTTCGAAAACAGGTGGTTGGGCCGGCATCGCCGCCGAGCGGAAGAACCAATACGGCGAATTGATCGATGCGATAGCCGATGTTGCAGGGAACCCCGCCACGGTGGATGATAAACAACTGATGGTGACGGCCGCCTGCATTGCCGGAAACGAGCAGGTGATTGACCGGATTGTCCGCGCCCGCTCTCTGCCCGGGAAGATAACCTGGCGGATCGAAGGCCCTTTCGACAGCAGTTACAGCCTGGCCCTGGTCAATCGCGAGACGGCGAGGGCGTTGGCTGGTTCAGGGCACACCGTCGTCCTGCACTCGACCGAGGGACCCGGCGATTTCCCTGCCGGCGAGAAGTTTCTGGCGGATAACCCCGATCTGGCGGCAATGCATGGTCGCGCCGCAAGGGTGACCCAGTTTGAATCGGACGTCACGAGCAGGAACCTGTATCCTCCGAGAGTGACGGACATGCACGGCAGGTGCAATTTTCTTCATGCCTATGGCTGGGAAGAGTCCGCTTTTCCTTATGAATGGGTGGAATCTTTCAATGATTCCCTGCAGGGGATCACGGTCATGTCCGAACATGTCCGCAAGGTCATGATCGACAATGGCGTTACAGTGCCCATGGCTGTGAGCGGTCTGGGTGTCGATCATTGGGAAAGCGTGACACCCGACACCCGGTTTGTCCTGAACGCCGGCAAATTTCGTTTTCTGCATGTTTCTTCATGTTTCCCGCGCAAGGGGGCCGATATTTTGCTTGAGGCTTACGGGAGGGCCTTCAGCGCCGCAGATGACGTGAGCCTGATCATCAAAACCTTTCCGAATCCGCATAATGAGATTCATCGCTGGCTGGAAGAGGCGAGGGAGAAAAATCCCGATCTTCCGGACGTTCGAATCCTCGAAGATGATTTCTCCGATGGGGAACTGAAAGCGCTCTACGGGCAATGTCATGTGCTTGTGGCGCCAAGCCGCGCGGAGGGCTTCGGCTTGCCCATGGCCGAGGCGATGCTTTCCGGCCTGGCGGTGATTACAACGGGCTGGAGCGGCCAGGTGGATTTCTGCACACCGGAAACGGCGTGGCTGGTCGACTACAGCTTTGAACGCGCAAAAACGCACTTCGGATTGCCCGATTCCGTCTGGGCGACTCCGGATGTCGGGCATCTTGCGCAGGTCATGCGTGAAGTATACGAGACACCGGGAAAAATCAGAGACTTGCGCATTTCGGCGGGCCGCGGGCTGCTGATGAAACGGTTCCGCTGGTCCCATGCGGCGGACAGAATGGTTCAGGCGGCCCGCACGTGGGCATGCATGCCGGAATTGCCGGAACCGCGCATCGGCTGGGTGACGACCTGGAACACTTTATGTGGCATTGCAAGTTATTCGGAGCACCTGGTGAACAGCATGCCGTCCCGGGTGACCATCATGGCGGCTCATGCACCGGCCGCCACGATCGAGGATCAACCTTATGTGGAGCGTTGCTGGGCCGCCGGGGATCATGATTCGTTGATCGACCTGAAACGATCCGTCGAAAGGAATCGTGTCGATACGCTCGTGGTCCAGTTCAACTACGGCTTTTTCGACCTGCAGACACTCGCTGATTTTCTTATCGAACAAATCGATGCGGGACGTGTCGTCATCGTCATGATGCATGCCACATCGGATCCCGCACATGTCCCGCACAAGAAATTAAGCGTTCTCGTCCCCGCTTTGTCCCGTTGCCATCGTGTTCTTGTTCATACCCCGGGGGACATGAACCGGCTCAAGACGCACGGTCTTGTGGATAACGTTGCCGTTTTCCCGCATGGGATTCCATATTTTTCACCGCCGGTTGAGCGGACTGCCCCGGGAGAGCGCGCGTTTACGGTCGCATCTTACGGATTTTTCCTCCCGCACAAAGGCCTGCTGGAACTGATCGACGCGATCGCATTGCTGCGCGGGAGCGGGATACGGATTCGTCTGCATATGGTCAATGCTGAGTATCCGGTGCCGGAATCGAGGCAGATCATAGATCTGGCGAAAAGGAAGGTCTCCGAGCAGGGCTTGGAAGACGCCGTGATTTTCAGCACCGGGTACCTTACCGACATGGAAAGTCTCACGCGACTTTCCGATGCCGATTTGATTGTGTATCCATACCAGGACACGGGAGAGTCGTCCAGCGCGGCCGTTCGATATGGCCTGGCCAGCGGTCGTCCCGTCGCAGTGACGCCGCTCGCCATATTCGATGATGTCGCCCCCGCGGTGTTTTCACTCCCGGGTTGTACGCCGGCTGATATCGCGGAAGGAATCAGACGGCTTCTCGACGAAATCGCAAACGGCACTGCGGCGGTAAAAGACAAACAAGAGGAAGCGAAGCGTTGGTGCGAGGCGCACCATCACACCCGCCTGGGTCAAAGGCTCTATGGGATGCTTCGGGCTCTTGCAACCTGATTTTCCGTGATGCGGCGGCAGGGAAGGGAGCAAGCCCGGCTGAATGAACGGTATCCTATTCGAAGCGATTGAACGCGGCATATCATTTCGATCATTGCATTTCCTGCAGGAGCCCGGTTCATGAACATCCATGCCAAACTCGTTGAGAGAACGTCCCTCGCTCTGGCAATCCTGTTTCTTTCGATCAATCTGTGCATGCTTCTCTGGTATATTTTTACCGGCTATCAGTTCTGTTTTCATTCCGACAGCGCGGCAAAAGTGCTCCTTGCCAGAGAGATCACGGAAACGGGGAGTTTCTTCCCGCCCGAATG
>ENA-ORXD01001338-ORXD01001338.1-sediment-metagenome-genome-assembly--contig:-NODE-1338-length-21123-cov-3.492920_pt1 | contig 21123 bp, 21 predicted proteins | sample MGYA00237862_ERZ511471 | MGnify/ENA metagenome assembly ERZ511471
GTTTAAAATACAGATATCTTTCAATGGAACTCAATTCTACTCCTGCAAATGAACGGAGGAAATTGCCAAATCTGGTGTTAATATCGTCAGAAGCATCGTCCCACAAATAAACCTCGGTTCGGTTGCATGTAGACAAAATGGTTCCACATTGTACATGTGTACACAATGTTTCAAGATAAACCGGGAGTTTTCGCTGGCTTATAGACAAGCTCTCGCGTATTTCAAGAGGGGCGGTATTATGATTCAAACCGACAAGAAAAAAACTCATTTACTTTTCGTCTAAACCAATTCCTTTTTACGCGCAAGTTTTTCTTTTATAAAATCCCTTGCGGCTTGAAGTTGTTTTTGTCTGATTAGATTAAGTAATATTTCGGTGTCTAATGCTTCATGCCACACTGAATAGGGCGGGTTTTTGCCTTCCAGTTTTAATTCATGCCTTATGCTGCCTACAATATCGACAAGACGGGAATACTCCGGCCCAAACTCCCGCTCCAGTTGTTCTTTGATTTTGCGGGCGAGCGCCGGGCTCTGACCTGATGTCGATATGGTTACCATTAGATTTCCCCTGCAAAAGAATGCCGGTAATATGAAATCGGAGAGCTTTTCATCATCAACAACATTTACCAAAACCCTGTTCTCCCTGGCGTCTCTTGAAACTTCCAGATTTACGGCTGCCTCATTCGTGGCGGCAACTATCAACTGCATGCCTTCAATATCCTTGCTCGAATAAATTCTTCGTACCCAGGTGACTTTTCCTGCTTTCAGTATTGTTTGTAATTCCGGGCACAGTTCAGGGCTTACTACAGTTACTTTGGCTCCATGTTCCAACAGAGTCAAAACTTTTCTTGCCGCGACATTACCGCCTCCCACAACCAGGCACCGCTTATCTTTTATAAGCAGTCCAACAGGGTAGGGATTGGCACGAGTCAATGGCTTCATGGATAGTACCGGTTCCTTCTTTTCTTTAGCTCTTTTTCAGATACCAGGGAAAGGTATTCTTTGTGCCCGGTTTCGCCGGTTACCCGGCGCATGAACAGCTCATATTCGGCTTCGTTTGAACAATGGACCATCGCATACAGGTTATAAGCAAACAATTCATGTGGCTTTCTTAAATAGCAGTGGCTAACCTGTTTGTGGCTGGACATGTAATATCCTAAGCTGTCGGCCTCCTTGTCTTCCACTGAAAAGCAAGTCATAGCGTTGAAACGGTATCCCAGCCCGCGGTGGTTTATGTTGGCGCCATAGCGCTTAATAATGCCTTTGTTTTTTAGATCTCTCACGATATCTAATAATTCATCGGTATTAATGCCGATCTCACGCGACAGTTGGTCAAATGGGGCGGATAATAACGGAAGATCACGCTGCATGATCATTAATACTTCTTTTTGAGTTGTTGATAACTCATATGTTTCAATATGGTTTTGCTGTAATGGACGTGGCGGGTAACCATCTGTTTCATCGAATACAGCTTTCAGTTTGAATAATTTGATCGAAGGCAAGTTAGCAGCCTTAGTGGCGTTGCACGACTGGCTGATTTTTTCGATCTCTTCTTGTGTATTCTGTTTTTTACTTACTGCCAGGGTTATCCATAGATTCAAAGCATGATTGCGCTGATAGGCATGACTGATAAGAGGGTGTTTATCGATGGGTTCGCTGCACTGATCAATACTCTGAACAGGAACCTGCAATGCAACAAGCGTTGTGGTATAGCCCAAAGAATGCGGGTTGACTACCGCGCTGATTTCACGGACTATGCCTGTTTTCCTGTACTTATCAAGGCTTTCCATTACCTCCATAGTACTCAAGCCCAGCATTTTGCCTATCTCGTAATACGGCTGCTTGACCAGGGGAAAACTGGATTGCAGCATCGCTGTCAATTTTATATCTATAGCGTTCACCGTAATGTCTTTACCGCTTAACACCTGATCTGGCAGGTTGATGGCCGGTGCAGGCAGTAAGGCTCAGATTCGAGGTAGTCTCCGGTAGCTTCGTAAGCACGTGCCCTGCAGCCGCCGCATATTCTTTTATATTCGCACTCTCCGCACTTCCCCTTGAGTTTAGAAATATTTCTGAGATCACTGAACAGAACGGACTCTTGCCATATTTCCTTAAAACTCTGGTTCTTAAGGTCTCCGGCAGGAACATTCAGGTAGCCACAGCCCTGGACTATCCCGACGTGTGAGATGAAACAAAAGCTGATGCCGGCCAAACACCCCCTGCTTATGCTGCCGGTGTGAACCGTTTTAGCCGCATTTTCTTTACTATCGGATTGCTTTCTCTGTGCAACAATACGCATATAGTGGGGCGCATCGGTCGGCTTGATAAAAAGCCTTTCCCGATATTCGAGCTGTTTGTCATAAACCCAGTTGAGAACATTTTCGTATTCATACGAAGATAATTCGAAATCTCTGAGGTCTTCACCTCTGCCGGTCGGGACCAATAAAAAGGGGTGAAAGGCTTTGGCTCCCGAGTCGACGGCAAGCTTTAACAGTTCATCAAGATACTTTACATTGAGCTGCGTGACAGTTGTATTAACCTGAACAGAGATACCGGCATTCAGTGCATTATGAATACCGCTGACAGCCAGATCAAAAGCTCCTGTTACTCCACGAAATTCATCCTGATACTGTGCAACAGGGTAGTCAATACTTATGCCTACTGCGCTGATTCCGGCTGCCTTAATATCTAATGCCGTTTTTGGTGTAACAAGAGTACCGTTGGTACCAAGCACCATACGCAAACCCTTGCCAACCCCAAAGCGCGCGATATCATATATGTTGTCACTTAACAGCGGCTCTCCGCCCGTCAGAATAATGACCGGCCTGGATATTTCGGCGATCTGGGCCAATATATCCCGGCACTGATCTAATGTCAGCACATCCGGATCGTATGACTTATCGGATGAAGCCCTGCAGTGGGCACATCTTAAATTGCATGCTCTGGTCAACTCCCAGGCAACCATCTTTAGTTCCGGTTTGATTATCTGATTAACGGCAGAATTAGCCATTTCCGTTTTCGACTCCTATTTCCTTGTCCGAAAGATAGCACGCGGGATCAGGGCTCCAAAGATCCTCGTAATAAGCTTCGGCTCTTATCCTCAAATTGCCATTACATATATCGATAAATTTGCAGGCCCCGCATCTACCCTTCAAAAGGGGCTTGCGGTTTCTTAGCGCTTTTAACATCGGTTCGGTTTCGCTGCTCCATATTTGACTGAAAGGTCGTTGCCGTACATTTCCGAGAGAATAATGCCACCAGAACTGATCAGGATGAACATTGCCCATATTATCTACGGCACTGATACGTATGCCGGAGTTGTTGCCACCGTTACTTAGTAGCAGTCCCAGCGCTTTTTCAGCACGTTGCGGGTCCTCTTTCAACAGCTTAAGGTACAGATACACTCCGTCTGCATGGTTGCCTACCGTCAGCACCTCTTTGGCCTTGCCTCTTTTATGCAAATCGAGAGTATGCCCGATAATAGTCTCCATGGTTTCTCTCATGATTTCAGGACTCAAGTCTGCTTTAATCAGCTTATCACCCCGGCCACTGTAGGCAAGATGATAAAGACATATCCTATTGATGTTTTCATTCTCTATAAGCTTAAAAATAGCCGGTATTTCGTGATAATTGAATCGAGTCATGGTGATCCTTAGCGATACCCGGAGCCCGTGTTCGATAGAATGGCGAATACCGTTTAAGGCAGCATCGAAGGCGCCTTTACAACCTCGAAACCGGTCATTGTTATCACCAATGCCATCAAGGCTTATCCCGACTTCAGTAAAACCAATTTGCTTTAATCTATGGGCTATCTGGGAATTGATAAGCGTACCATTGGTAGACAGGGCTACTCTCAAACCGGCATCTGCAGAAAACTCAGCCAGTTCAAAAAAGTCCTTTCTCATTAACGGCTCACCCCCTGAAAAGAGGATTACCGGTGCTTTAAAATTACCAATATCTGTTATGAATTCTTTAGCATCTTCAGTGCTCATTTCACCAGAGGAAGCATCCGGAGTTGCAGACGCATAACAGTGCACACATTTAAGGTTGCATGCTCGCGTAGAATTCCACACGACCACCGGCCTGGGAATATTTTTTTCCGGATAGCCCGTTCCATGATTGTCAGGCCTGTAACGAAGATAATCACCCGGGCTGACTGTGTCACAGAGAAGCCGGGATATGGAAATCAATTCTGGATCACCTTTCCAGCCTTTATATTGTTTGGCCGCATGTAATTTTGATGAGCAGTAATCAAGGAAAGCAGCACTTCATCCATCATGCGAGTTACTGAAGGCAAAGATTCCAGAACACGCCTGTCGTGAGCGATGTTTTTCTTGATAAGGTCAGTCATGAAATCAATTGTATGGCCGCGGTTGAAAAGGAAAGCTTCTACTGAATCGCTGAGAGATAAACCAAGCCTGGCTAAAATTGTGCCGAATTCTTCACCTTTCAATCGTGCTGCCATGCTGATTTGTTTGTGCCGTGAGGGGTTTTTAACAAAATCTATGGTGAGGTGGAACAAACCCTGGCATATCTTAATTAATTGTTCATGGCTATCAACAGATAAATTGTTGAACCAGGCGGGCCGGATATGGTCGCGCGCGATTTGCCTGTAATTATTGGAACTTGATTCAAGCTCTTGCGCCAGATCCTTAATACTTAAAGTCTTGCTTCTCGATATATAGAAATGCTTAAGTTCATCCACATCATAACGCCTGTGGCCTCCCGGTGTAATGAATGCTTTAATCTGGCCTTCATCGGTCCAGGTTCTAAGTGTAACTTCGCTAATGCCCAAATAATTGCTTGCTTCACTGATGCTGAGTAGTTTGTGAGCCTGCATTTAGTTTCTCTCTCCAAAATAATTCTTATAAATTCTATAATATACTACAGAATAGACATAGTATATATTAAATATTAAAATGTTCGCAAGCCTTGGTTGCCTGATAAATATTGCTGTGCTAAAACCTCGATTGGCCAACCCACCAGTTAAGTAATTGTAGTAATTTGCCACAATGAAGATAGATGCGTGAACGTACAATTATTAACAAGAAATGCGGTACAACGCAGTTAATAAATATTGTAGACCACATCAATCCAAGATAGGTCAATAACCCGCGACAATTACATCATTGCCAGGTTCAGATGGTAAAACTACCGAGCCGCTTGGTATTACAATACAGCCTTCGAATTGTGTTACTGGTGCCGGATTCTGTACTCTCCCCTTACATACCCCGGGGATATCAACCTGGTCCCCCGGCTTGAAGATAAAAAACAACGGTACTCCGGCAGCCTGTTGCGGCTTCTGAACAAGACAACGGCAATGATAACAAGCGAGTATACGATAACCATCCAGCTCTCACCGCTTAACCACAGCACCAGCGGCAGCAACAGGGCAGCTAACAGTGTCATTTAATATATATGCCGGGTTACGGCTAGCACTATTCCCATTATTGCCAGCATGATCAGCATAGGCTGCCAGGCAAGGGCTAAAAATATAGTGTTTATGGTGGTGGCCACAACCAACAAACCGTCTATAGTGATGAACTTTAAGCATATTTTAATAATTCATTCCCGGTTTAGTGGAGCCAACTAAATTCTCTCGACCTGCCAAAAGCAATAAAATATTTGATGGCGTGATTGGAAAGTCACGGCAATTCATTTCGTTAACAAACCTCTATAGAGTTACCGGCTGTATTCTGTTACAATGGAGCCGTAATGAGCGAAAAGGAACTGGCCGACCAGGTCGAAGAAGAACTGGAACGGAACGAACCGTATCCCCACAGCCTGGATATTGTGTATGCCGAAATCAAGGACAAGCTGGATATACAAATCCGCCAGGTTGATTCGCTGGATGGCAAAACCGGCAATATTCTTTTTGTTGCCAGCATAGTCATCGGTGTCGGTGCGGCGGCGCAGGCCGCTCTAATCAGCATGGTCGCCAACCCGGTGGTATTGCTGCTTTTTTCGATTCCTATCATCTTTTATCTTCTCACCATTCTTACAGCCGTAAGAAGCTGGATAGTAAAGCCTTATTTCCGGGATCCCGAACCCAGGCCTTTACGGGACGAGTACCTGTTTGAACAAGAACAGTTCACCAGGCGCCGGCTGATTGCCCATTTCATTTCCACCTACGAATGGAATGCGGCTATTCTGCAGAAAAAAGTATTTGAATTACGTTTGTCTACCTGGTTTTTACTGGCCGAGACCATTTCACTGACAATCGTGCTTCTGGTGCGAGCCTGGTTAGCGTAAATAACAGTTGAGGGGAGCCTGCCATGGGCGATGAACTTGAACAAGAAAATGAACCCCGGCCGCAAGAACCGGGCGAAAATGAAGAGCAGCCGGTAGAAGAAACGGATATAGGAAAAAATCCTGATCTGGAAGATCCGCGGCTCTACAGCCCGCTGCTGGGTTCAGGCTGCCCGGCTCTCAAGGACCGCATGGGCGAGGAACACCCGGAATGCGTTAAGGACGAGGACAACCCGGCCCTCGTTGACCCTTTAACTGAGGAACAGCCAGAAACACCTTCAGCCGAAGCAAACGCGGACGATAAAGCCGGCTCCCCCGCTGATGAAAAGGATGAAGCTAAACCGGAAAATCATGGAGGCTAACTTCTCCCGGCCGGCAGCCTAAACCCGCTTATAAGCGCATTTAACGCCGGTTTCTCAGGCGTTCAGCCGATGTCTTTTTTCTATATTCTCACTTTTTGGGCCGCCCCGATACGCGCACCGCTTTCAGCCTCCAGCCCGCCCAGTACCCAGTAAATGGTTACGCTTATCAGAGCCGCGAAAAAGCACCAGACCGAGGTCAGATATTGAGCAAAGAACACGACTGTAACCAGGCACGCAACCGCAATCAGAACCCCGAAAAGCCACATTCTTGGCACTGAAGAAACAAACAGCGGGATTATTGTAGAAACCAGGTACAGCGGCAAGGCGATGTTGATGAGCATACGCGGGAAATTATCTACATACTTGATGTGAAAGCCGTTTATCTGGGGATTCACCGAGTATCTCAGCATACAGTAGGCGTAGATAACCGAAACTATCACCCCGGCAACCGCCAATAAAGCCAGCATTCTTTTCCGGGTGTTTACCTTTTCCATGAAATACACCGAAAGGGGTACCATGGTGGGCCAGACAACCAGCGCCGTGGTCAAGAAAATAACAGCAGCAGAGGTCTGAAACACTAACGGGAAGCCGGATGACCGAAGAGCCACCCATATCACGCCTTCGGCAAACTGTTGAGCGGCAAAAAGCAGGGGTATTATACTGAAGAGCCGGCTCTCAGGCCTGGCACATTTCCTGACTGTGGTTATGCCTACAGCGCTTATTACTGCTCCTCCAGCAAAGCTGGCCGGTGCCGAAAAACACATGATCTTCTCCTTTTAATGATGCTGTTTGCTTGCCTCAACAGCCGGGCAATATAGATACCGTTGTTTGCAATACCGGTTGAATATAATACCACTTAACGGTTGATTTTTGCATTCCCTTTTTCAACCGGGTAAAAGGTGAAAAAAACCTTTCGATGCTGTATATTGTCAGTCAATGCCCGCCGTTAATGCCCTGGTAACAACCATCCGCAAACATCCGCTTGGCGCTTTTTTTGCCTTGGCCTTCGTGTTAACCTGGATCTTGTGGGTACCGATGGCGTTTGCCGGGAATTCTGTTTCCTCTGAACTCGGATTAATCCTCATTATAACCGGCAGTTTCGGCCCCTTGTTTTCAGCCATAATCGTAACCGGGCTCACCCGTGGCAAGAGCGGGCTGCGCGAACTGAAAAACGGCATACTCAAATGGCGCACAGGCATCGGATGGTATGCAGCCGCACTGCTCTTTCCTTTGATTTTTGCTTTTATTGCCTACCTGTTGTATCTCTGGCTGGGAGGCGAACCTCAGGACTTGTCCGAATTACAGCCCTGGTACAACTACTTCCCGGCTTTATTGTTTGTATTGCTGCTGGGTGGGGGGCTCGAAGAACCGGGGTGGCGCGGATTTGCACTGCCCCGTCTGCAGGCCAGGTACAGCGCCCTGACTGCCAGTATAATCCTGGGTGTTATCTGGGCCCTTTGGCACCTGCCGGCGTTCTTTTCACCCTATTCCGCCCAGAGTGATTTACCTTTCGGCTGGTACCTTTTGCATACCATTGCCCTTTCGGTGATATTAACCTGGTTGTTCAACGGCACCCGCGGGAGCATACTGATGGCCATGCTGCTTCACGCGGGCCTGAATGCTGTCGGCAACTGGCTGCCCCTTTATGCTGGCGGTGGAGCCATCAGCCAGTTTGCCGCCATCGTCGTTATCGAGTATATCCTGGTACTGGCGCTGGTGATTTTATTCAAGCCGTCTCACCTGTCCCGTCACTGCAGGATTGTCACGCCATCCCTCCCCGAATAACAACCGGTATTGTCCCGAAAAGAGCTTAACAGATTATCTCTCGTTGCGGTGTTGGCACAACGACTTATAATCTGTTAAACTTATATCAATTGCAGACCATTACTGTCTACAATTCAATCTCAATGCAGAGGGTTTACCGTGAAATTGTTTCAAGTAGTCCTTAAAGACATCTCCAGCCGGAAAAAACGCCTGTTTTATGCGGCTCTGGGAGTCGCGGTGGGAACCATGACGATCATCGGCATTCTTACCGTTGCCGATGCGGGCCAGCAGCGCATCTACGACCAACTGGATAAATACGGCCCCAACATCCTGGTAACCCCGGCTATTACCAGCCTGGACATGCAGATGGGCAACATGAACCTGGGTACTGTTGCCGTAGGCGACAACTACATCGAAGAGAGCAAGTTGCCCGCTATAAAGAAAACCGGCAACGATATACTGGCACCGTTGAACGCCCATACTTCCAGCGACCTGGTTACCCTGGCTCCCAAGCTGTACGTCAATACCGAGATAAACGGCACCAGGCTCGTTGCGGTAGGCATCGATTCACGCTATGAAATGAGCGTAAAGCTGTGGTGGGAAGTAGCCAGCGGCAGCTATATTTTCGACCCTCATGATGCCCTGGCAGGTTCCATGGTAAGTGAACTGCTGGGAATCAATCCCGGTGACTCGATCGATCTCAACGGCACCGGTTTCACGGTAGCGGGCGTGCTTGCCTCTTCCGGTTCGGATGATGATTACCGGATATTCGTGCCGTTAAGCACGTTACAGCAGGCCTTCGATAAGGAAGGCTTGATTTCATCGGTCGATGTACGCGGCTGCTGTACTACCTGCCCCATCGAAGAAGTTGCCGATGGAATTAACAATGCCGTGCCGGGGATACGGGCGGTGGCCATCAAACAGGTCGCCGCTTCTGAAATGGGCATGATGGAGAAAGTGAGTTCCACCATGCTTTCTCTTTCCGGTATAACGCTGGCGGTAGGCCTGTTCGGCGTAGCCAATACCATGCTGGCTTCGGTCAACGAGAGGCTCAAGGATATAGGTATCATGCGGGCAGTGGGCGCTTCCAGGCGGCAAATCGTAAAAATATTTACCTACGAGGCCGTTGCCATCGGTATCCTGGGCGGCGTGCTGGGCTATGTGGCCGGCAACCTGCTGGCATTTGCCCTGGGCCCGTTTATTTTCGAAGGCATCGAAATAGCCTTTATCCCCGTGTATTTACCGTTGTCGGTAGGCATTGCCACGCTGATAAGTGTTATCGCAACCGGCTACCCTGCTTTCAGGGCAACCAAGTTTAAAGTAGCCGATTCATTCAGATCTTTGTAATAGAGGGGCATATGCTAGAAGTCAAAAACGTATCCAAGTACTACGGGCAGGGGCATACGCGTGTCACTGCTCTGGATGATGTTTCGCTGGTGGTAAACGATGGAGATTATGTGGCCATAATGGGCCCTTCCGGATCGGGAAAAAGCACTCTGGTCAATATCATCGGAGGGCTGGACTCGCTTTCCTGCGGGGAGGTACACCTTGATGGCAGGCGCATCGACAACCGTGACGAGAATTCCCTGGTTGAACTGAGGCGTGGAGAAATAGCCTATATCTTCCAGCAGTACCATCTTCTGCCTTCCCTGACCGCCATTGAAAATGTCATGCTGCCGCTTGCCTTTGCCGGAGCCAAAGCTGATAAATATACCGCACTCAAAATGCTCGAGGAAGTAGGGCTTGAAAAAAGGGGCGGCCACCGGCCGGCCCAGCTTTCCGGCGGGGAACAGCAAAGAGTGGCCATAGCCCGTGCCCTGGTAGGCAAGCCCAGGCTCATACTTGCCGATGAGCCCACCGGCAACATGGACAGAAAAACCGGCGCCCAGATAATGGCATTGTTCGATTTCCTGAACAAGGAGGGCCACACCATTATAACCGTCACTCACGACCCGTCCGTGGCAGATGCCGCCCGGCGCCTGATAATCCTCGAAGATGGCAGGATTACCCAGGACCGCCAGACAGCCGCTGCCTGTAGCTAAAACGCAAAAACAAGAGGTGCCCGTTATGAACAACAGCAGCGAAAAAACCGGCAGCCTGCCAACCGGGGCCGCCGCCCTGGCCGGCCTGATTGATTACCAGCCGGATGCAGTGGTCTCAAAAACCCTGATAGACAGGCCGGGAGGCACCCTCACTCTCTTTGCCTTCGATAAAAACCAGGGGCTGAGTGAACACACCGCACCCTTCGATGCAATGGTTTATGTTTACGATGGCCGGGCGCTGGTCACCATTTCCGGCAAAGAATTCACCGTCAACAGCGGAGACTGCATCATTATGCCGGCAAATGAACCGCACGCACTCAAGGCCGTGCAGCCTTTTAAAATGCTGCTGGGTATGATACGCTCCTAGCCAAAAGCCCGGCATATATCAGGTAAAGCAGGCTACCAGCCGCCTTTGCCCGCCAGCCCCTGGTAATCGTGTTCCAGGTTGCTCCCAATTGTCCCGGCTACATGTTCCCGTTCTTCGGCAAAACTGAAACCCTTCCATATGCCGATTGACTTGAGCACCGAATCCTGCGGGTGAAACTGCCGGAATATCTTGAAATAGTAAGCCGCTTCCCTGGTTTCCAGAACCGCCGCGGGATTGCGTGATGCAAGCATTTCCCATTCTCCATCGCTCATTTCGACTTCGGCCAGTTTTTCGCCCAGGCTTTCGCAACCGGCGCCCTGCGTATACTGTACCTTGTAGCGCCACAGGATTTCATCGGGAAGGTATCCGGTACCGGCAAACGCATGCCTCAGTATCCATTTTTCTATTTTTTCACCGGCGTCGTTATATTCACGGATTTTGAGTTCGCTGGGGATTTTCATGGCCAGCTCTATCATATCCAGGTCCAGAAACGGCACCCTGAGTTCCAGTGAAAAGTGCATGCCCATACGGTCCGCCCGCTGCAAATTGATGTTGTGAAGAGTTGATATCAGGCGCCTGCCTTCGGCGTTGACCTTGTTTTCGGGCAGGTGTTTCATATAGTGATAGCCGGAGAAAAGTTCATCAGCCCCTTCGCCGGTGAGCACCACCGTCACATAATCGGCAGCCAGCTTGCAGGTAAAATAGCACGGCACCGCACAGCGCACCAGTGACGGGTCGTAGCTTTCCAGCTTCTTTATTACGATGGGTAAAGCCTGGTAGTAATCATCCTCGGTAAATATCAATTCGTGATGCGTCGAGCCGATATGCCGGGCGGCAATGCGGGAAGCCGGCAGGTCATCGCTCTCATTGCCGTGAGCATCCTTCATTCCCACCGCAAAGGTATGCAGATTGGGAATTTCTTCAGCGGCAATGGCGGCAACCAGGCTCGAATCCAGCCCGCCGCTGCAAAACGAGCCGACATGAATTTCCCGGTCGGAAAGCAGCCTCTTCTTAACTGCATTACGAAAGGTGCTGCGTATCAACCGGCTGGCATCATCGATATCGGTCAGGGAATGGCTCGCGAGCCCGGGCACGGAATAATAGCGGACAAACCCCTCTTCCGGCGTATAGTAGTGGCCTGCCGGGAATTCATGTACCTCATCGACACCGGCAAGGCTCATCGCCCCCAGTTCCGAACTGAAATATAACACGTCATTGTAGTATCCGTAATACAGCGGTTTGATACCTATCGGGTCGCGGGCCAGCATTATGCGCTCATCATCGAAAATGGCAAAGGCAAACATGCCGTCCAGCTGGGTAAGGCTCTCGGGCCCTTTCTGCAGATATAGCTGTAAAATAACTTCGGTGTCGGAATTGGTTGTAAAATGGCACCGGTTTTGAATGGAGCGCCGGAGCGCTTCGAAGTTGTATACCTCCCCGTTGCATATTATTCCAGCCCGGCCTCCCCTAGATAAAATCGGCTGATGGCCCTTCTTCACATCTACGATGGAAAGACGGGTATGTCCGAATACCATATTATTCCGGGAGTATATGCCCCGGTCGTCCGGGCCCCTTTTCGAAAGGGCATCAAGCATCCTGTTTACGGTCTTTTCGTCCCTTTCTCCTACACAACCTGCAATACCACACACAAAATCTCACATCCTTTTTAATTCGTTTTCTGCCGGAAAGCGCTGATGGCCGCTATGGCCTGGAATCCATCGGCGCAGTATGCATCGGCGCCTATTTCGTCGGCATATTCCTGGCTGACGGCCGCGCCGCCGATCAATACCTTTACTTTGCCTTTCAAACCGGCAGTATCCAGGGCTTCCATGACTTCCTTCATGCGGGTCATGGTAGACGTCAGCAGGGCAGACAGCCCCAGGTATTCGATGCCGCGGTTTTTTACTTCCTCTACAATTTGCTCTGTGGCTACATCGATGCCGAGATCTGCCACCTCATATCCGGCGCCTTTGAGCAGGATGACAACGATATTCTTACCTATATCGTGAATATCGTCCTTGACGGTGGCAACAGCTACCTTGCCGTTGGAAGCTACTTTAGCCAGTTCCAGGTGGGGTTTGAGTATTTCCATGGCAGCCCCGGCCGCCTGGGCCGAAGCCAGCATATCGGGTATGAAATACTCGCCGCTGTCGTATTTTTCCCCGACAACCTCCATACCGGGGGTTATGGCTCCGGTAATGATTTGCCGGGGTTCTATGCCTGCACTCAAGGCTTGCTCGGTCAATTCCACCACTCCCGGCGTCCCGTTCAGGCTTTCATCGATGCCCTCGTCCTGACTGCATTTGCGGCCTTCGACCAGGTTTTTCTTTATTTTTTCAATTAAATCTTCCTGCATGTATTTTCCTCCTTATTGTGTCTTGCGGGTGTCCAACCGGGGTAAAACTCCCGGTACACGGTTGAAAATTTCTTCGGTTGCTTTATCCGGCAGATGAGCGCCGGGCCGGGCGGTGATCCTTTCCAACTCGCGGCTGGCCATGCCCAGCACATTGCCCGAACCCTTCCGGTCTTCGAAAAGATACGGCTTGGAAAGCTTGCCATTTCTCATCATGGGCCGTATATCGTTGATAAACAGTTTCTGGCTTGTTTCAACTGTATCGGAAATTTTTGAACGCATTTTCTCCAGGTTCCGAGGAGTTATTTCAGCCGGCTGCAGGAAATGCTTGAGCATCTTGAAGTGGGCATCATCCATAACGGCCTGCAGTGGTGAAAAAACTGAGTTGCCGTCGAGCAAGCCGAAGGCGCAATGGAGATACTGAGGCCCGCTCAGAGCCACCAGGAGCGACGAAAACAGCCGTTCCACGGCCGATTGAAGCCCTGGTATGGGGGCATCGCTCACACCGGCGGTCGAATAGCAGGGCAAACTGTAAAACCTGGCCAGTTGGACACAGTCGATGTTATATGCGCTGGACTCCGGCGCTCCATACGCGTCGTTCAAATTGTCCAGCCTAGCTCTTACCGGTACACAACCGTATATTACCGGGGTTCCCGGATTGATAATCTGGGCAAGGGTGATGCCGGCAAGGACCTCAGCGTTAATCTGGCTTATGATGCCTGCTTCATCCGGCGGGGCGGTTGTGCCTGCCTGGGGTGACGAGGAAACCACCACCGGCAGCCCCTCCCGGCACAGCCGGATCAGGGTCTCGGTGGTATCGTCAACCATCTGCAGGGGGCTCTTTACCAGGCAGGTGATGAAAGAGATTAGCGGATTATCCCGTAATGCCTGAGGCCCCCCGGCGACTATCCGGGCCATGGTTATGACATTATCCAGTTGCTCCAGGGTTGTCAGGCCGGCCATCACATGTTTGGTGGTATTGTTCAGGCAGCAGAAAAACTTGTTGACGTCCTTGTTATCGTTATTGATGTCCCTGTCCTGAATATTGACCGGCCGGATAAAGGCGTCCAGAGTATCCAGGTTCTGGGCCAGGTGGGCTGAAAAGACCAGGTCGGCGACGGTGCCGCGGCGGGGAGTGAACCTGGGAAGCTCAGTTTCTTCTTCGGGGTTATCCCTGTTTACGAACGGCTGAAAGGACGTGTCCAGCCAGATATTGGTTTCCGAACCGCTGGCCAGGTAAACCCGGGTCTGGTCGCCCCGCAGGACAAGGCGGTTTTCGGGATCGCGAGCGCCTAGAACTATTTCCCCCGGGGCATTTTCTATGGCTTGCAACACCAGTTTCGGAGGGATTTTTATCCTGGTAATTTTATCTCCCGCGGGGCTTACGGCGGCTCCCGCCGCGGCGAATGCCCCGGCTGCAGCCGTGTTATGGCAGGTAATTCCCGTTTCCGAAAGTATATCGAGCGAAGCCTGGTGAATAAGTTCTAAATCTTTCGCGGCAAGCCGCTCAAGCGGCCTGGTAACAAGTAGTCCTTCTCTTGCCACAACTTCCACCTCCTGTTTTATAAAATGAATAAATCACAGGTCCATGGTTTCCCGCCGATAGCTGCGGGAGTACCGGCGGCACCATTTGTCATTTCCGGTCAGCACATCGGCAGCGCGCGCCAGGCTCATTATTCGCCTGTCAAGCGGGTCGAGTATGGCCGCGTCCAGCCCTGCCTCAGCCGCCATTGCCAGAAATGTACCATTAAGCAGTTTCCTTCCCGGCAGTCCGAATGAAATATTGGACAGTCCCATGACCGTGCGGGCTCCCGGAATCTCTGCTTTTATAGCCCGTATGGTATCCAGTGTAACCCCGGCCTGCGCCTGGTCTACCGAAACGGGTATCACCAGGGGGTCGAAATACACGTCTTGCGGCTCCATGCCCATTTTACCGAGTGCCTCCATTATTTTATGGCAGTTCCGGAGCCGCTCCCGGGTGTTGTCAGGAATGCCGGTTGCTCCCATGGCCAGGGCTATCAACTGCGCTCTTGTTTCGCAGGCAAGCGAGCCAATCGAGCGCAGCTTTTCCTCCTCGGCGGTTACCGAGTTGATGATCAGTTTTTCGCCGTTGTATATCGCAACGGCAGCTTCGATAACGCCGGCCTCGTCGCTGTCGATGACCAGGGGCTTTCGGGTCACCGATTGAACCGTCTCGACCAGCCAGCGCATGGCTTCCTGCTTTTGACGGCTCGTCGATTGGGCGCTGCCGGCATTTATGTCGATATAATCTGCCCCGGCCCCGTCCAGCATGCTTGCCAGTTCGGTGATAAAAGCGCTGTCCCGGCTGGCTATGGCCCGGGCTACCGTTTTCCGGGTTGCATTTATATTTTCTGCTATTATCAACATGTTAAACCTCGATTCCGGTGATTTCCTCCTGAATTTGCCGGGTTACCTTTTCCGGCAGCGAATACCCTTTTCGGGCAAGAATCCGGGTTACCTTTTCACCGGCCCTGGCTACGGTGTCCTTGGCTCCGGATTCGGCCCAGTAGTCACGGGTAGCCCGGTCGCTCAAGGTGGGCTGGTAGTGTTCGCGGCGCATATGCCGCCTGGTATGGGGCGAAGTTACAAAGTTGCCGCCGGGCCCGCTTGATCTGATAGTATCGAAGGCGATGCTTTCGTCATTGACCTCAATCCCTCTTGCCGCCCGCATAACCATGCCCAATATTTCGTTGTCGATTACATATTTTTCCAGGCAGGCCGTGAGGGCAAATTCCATCAGTCCGGCTGAATCGTGAATAAAATTGGCCCCGGCCAGAGCACACAGCATGCTGGTTATGGCGGATTCATAACCGCATTGGGCATCGGGAACCTTGGAATCGGTCATGCCGCCGGTCGAATAGAAAGGCAACCGGTAATACTGCGCCATCTGGGCTCCGGCGGCGTTCAACAACCCCATTTCTACCGAACCCGTCAGGTACTTGAAATCACCCAGGTCGGAAGTGGATGCCACCGAACCGAAGATAACCGGTGTGCCTGGATTGACCAGTTGGGCCAGCATGATACCTGCCAGCGAATCGGCTACCTGTACCGCCAGGTTGCCGGCAAGGGTGACCGGAGACGTAGTGCCGCACAGTGGTTCGGCCGGACACACCAGGGGTATTCCCTGCCGGGCTGTTTCGATCATAAGCTCTCCGTAATGCCCGTCAATCCTGAGAGGGCTTATGCAGCAGGCAATTATAGAAATAATGGGGTTGTTCCTGAGCGCTTCCGGGGAACCGGCCGCAATCTCGGCCATTCTGATAACCCGGCGCAAGCCGTCCAGGGTATAGATGCCTCCCATGATATGCTTGGAAGTATTGTTCAAACCGGCAAAAAAACGGTTGACGTCAACCCTGTCGACCGGCAGTTCTCCCGGATAGGTCGGCAGCAGGAATATGTGGATGTTATCCAGATGCTCCACCAGGCGGGCAATGTTTTTCAGGTCGCCCAGGGTGGCGTTTCTCCTTTGCCCCGAAACCACGTCATACATATACAGCGCGGTGCCCCCGGTGCCGGTATACACCCGTTTGGCTCCCAGATTCACGTCATGTTTTTTATGCCTGCCGTAAAGTTTGACGCTCGAAGGAGCCCTGGCTATGATTTGGGTGGCAAGTTCCGAATTGACCCTTACCAGTTTCCTGTCCCGGTCCACCCATGCCCCGGCCCGGGAAAAATGCTCGAGGCCCTCCGGTGAATGAACTTCGAACCCGATTTCTTCGATAATACGCATCACCGTACTATGCATCCGCTTGACGGCATGGGGTGACAATGGCCGGAATTTGCCGCTGTTGGTACCGCTGCGTAGTGCGCTCAAATATTTATCCCTCCATTTTTACCAGGCCAGCAAAATGATTGCCGGCTTTATTTTAGTCTTAACGATACACGTTGCCTGTCAAATCAATTATACAAGCGTAAAACAGGCGGTCGGATTAAGGCGCAAAGCCCGTATTTAGGTATAACCGCGAAGGTTATGGCGACATATAAACTGATAGCAGCTTATAAAAACAAGGGGCGCAAACAGGCAGCCGTATTGGACAAAGCAATTATTACCCCGTCTCAAGAACGGAGTGAAATAATGCTTATTTCAGCTGTACACCTGATGCATGACAGGATCATTCTATCAATGGATTCAATTTGTGTCAACCAAATAAAGCCACGCTCTTGACAAAAGGACGGGATTGTTGGTAATAATTAACTGAACCCTCTTATGCCAAAATTGCTTCCATGGGAAGCTAATAATAACTGTTCGGAAAGGATTACGACATGGATGCAAAAGAAAACGTAAATACCCCGCAGACAGAAAATGTAACCCAGCCTGACGCTCCGCTTGAATGCCCTGATGCTCCACATCCCGGCCCTGAAGCGCTTATGCAGGCTGAACTGCCCCTGCCCCTTTTGAAGCGGGAGGGTGAACACGATATCTTCGATCTCGGTGACCGCATGCTGATGGTGATTACCGACCGGGTGGCGATCTTCGGTAAACTTTTACCCGTGGGCATACCGGACAAGGGCCTTTTTTCAGCCCGCCTGTCCCATTACTGGCTGGGGAAAACCGGGGTTATTTTGCCCAACACATGCCAGGCCTTCATAGACGATACCAGCCAGCTGGACCAGTATTTAGCCGCCGAACAGCGTTTCGAGTATCCGGAATACCTCGCCGGCCGCTGTTTAATATTCAGAAAAACCGAGCCGCTGGGCATCGAGTGCGAGATGTGGGGCTACCTTACCGGGCACGTATGGCAGGAATATAAAAACCATGGAACGGTTTTCGGCAATCCCACTATAAACGGTTTACTCGAATCCCAGGCCATACCGGGTTTTGCTTTTGCCGCTTTCCGCAAAAACCCCGACGGAACTCGCACCCGGCTCACCGATGAGGAAATGAATGAACTGACCGGTGTCAAGGTGGCCAACGAAATCCGCTCCAAAACCTTCGATATTTACAACCAGGTGCAGAGAAACGCCAGGATTCCCGGTAATTTCTTTGTCGCCAATATCAAACTGGAGTTCGGCCTGGAGAAAAACAAACCCGTCATAATCAACGATATCCTCTCCCCGGATTCCAGCTGTTACTGGGATATCCGAACCTATCGCGTGGGCAGGGAGCACTTCAGCTTTGAAACTCAAACGCTGAAGGCCTGGCTCATGCAATCCAGCTGGAGCCGGAAGGATCTTTTCCCGACGGTACCCCCGGAAATAATGGCCCAGACTGTTGACAAATACCGCCAGCTTTGTGAAAGGATAACCGGAATCAAGGCCGGTTAGACTGGAATCGTCAGGACGCATTATTGCTGGCGAAACGGCGCTTCTGTGCATACCCGTCAGGAGCGCCGTTTCTATTTTTCCTGTAGAATAATCAGGTTATTTCTGCAGGTTTTTGACTGTCACAGCTCCCAAACCGGCAGGCTGTTAACGAAAGCGAGGCTCTGACAATTAAAATAACCCAAAGCGAATATTTCTCATTCTATTCCCATCTGGCCGGCGCGGGACTTGCCTTTGCCGGTTTGGTGGCGCTGCTGTATCTTACCTGGGGAAACTGGGGTCAGTTCACCGCCTGCCTGGTATACGGAATATCGGCAGTAAGCCTGTTTGCCGCCAGTTCCGTGTACCACGCATCCAAGCGCTCGGAAAACTCCGGTACCATTTTCCGCAAACTTGATCATGCCGCCATTTACATTATGATTGCCGGCACGTACACGCCCCTGGCCTATCATTACCTTGAGGGCACCTGGCTCTGGAGTATTCTGGCAGTACAGTGGGGCCTGGTGCTGGCCGGACTCTTTTTCAAGCTGTTTTTTATCCGGTCTCCCAGGTTCCTGTCAGTTTTAATTTACCTTATTATGGGATGGATGGCGGTGGTATTTGTACGTGAACTCTGGCCGGTTATTTCCACCGGTGAATTCCTGCTGCTGCTGGGAGGCGGTATCGCCTACAGCCTCGGGGCCGTGATATACGGATTGAAAAAACCTGATCCATGGCCGCCGGTATTCGGATTCCATGAAATTTTTCACTTGCTGATCCTTGCCGGAGCGGGGTTGCATTTTGGCCTGGTGCTGGATACAGTCCTGTAATTTGCAACCCATGCTTGCCGGGGCGCTGTTTCAGTTTGTAGAATAATAATACTAATCAAATACCGGAGGGTTGATAATGTACTGGTACGGATATGTTATTCTGGGTTTAATGTTTATTGCCTCGCTGGGGGTTGCCGCTGCGGGCATAATCGTTTTGAGAAAAAGACGGGAATGGTTTTACAAGGCCCTCGGGCTGATAACCTCACTGCTGGGAACAAGCATTTTCTTGACGCTTGTTATTGCCATGCTTGCCAGGCTGGAGCCGTTTACCGCCATCGCCGTTGAAATTGCCGTGGCTGTAAGCTTTGGAATCTTCATATTCTGGCTGGCCATGCTCATCGACTGCGCCACCAATGAAAAGGACAATAACGAGCGGCTTCTGTGGGTGCTTATCATCATCTTCACCAACTGGGTCGGAGCCCTGATCTACCTGCTGGCCCGGCGGCCGTTGAGACTGAAAGAAACCGGCAGATAACCGGCGCCGGTAAAGATAGATTTGCACCGGCAGTCTAAAGACCGGCGCTCTCCACGTCGAAAAAGTTACAGTTACCGAAACGGCGAATGACTGCTGCCGCTGGCAGCGAGTCCGCCAGCTTTGGCGGCTGTTGTCTCATTTACCGGCACGCCGGTGGTATAATACCTGAAAGATCAAGAGGCCCGAACCGCTATATCACCGGAAAGGTTTAAGGAACATGGATATAATCAAGGTTGAGAATTTATCCAGAAAATTTGGCAGCCTGACGGCAGTCGACGATGTTTCTTTTGATGTGCAAAAAGGTGAAATATTCGGGTTTTTAGGCCCTAACGGAGCCGGCAAGACCACCACCATATCAATGTTATGCACCCTTCTCAAGCCGACATCAGGCAGCGGCCGTGTCAACGGGTATGACATCATCCGGCAGCGGTCCGAAGTGCGCCGCTCTATAGGCCTGGTATTTCAGGAGTCTTCCCTGGATGAATACCTGACTGCCCAGCAAAACCTCCTGTTTCATGCTTACGCATACAGCATTCCCAGGGCTGAAAGGGATAGCCGCATAGATTACATTCTCAACCTGGTCGGCCTGAAAGACCGCCGTAAAAGTAAGGTTTCGACCTTCTCGGGCGGTATGAAACGCCGCCTTGAAATAGCCAGGGGGCTTTTACATGAACCAAAGGTGCTGTTTTTGGACGAACCTACCCTCGGGCTGGACCCGCAAACACGGCGCCATATCTGGGATCACATACTCGAACTGCAGCGCAAACATGATCTGACTATTTTTTTAACCACCCATTATATGGACGAAGCTGAAAACTGCCATCGCATAAGCATAATCGATAACGGACATATCATAGCCCTGGATACTCCTGAAAAACTCAAGGACTCAATAGGCGGAGACCTGGTTACCTTGAAAGCCGAGGACAACCAAAAGGCGCAGCAGGAACTTGTCGAAAAATTTAAAATCGAGCCGGTTGTGGATAACGGCGCCGTCTCCTTTACTGTTTCCGAAGGTGAAAAGTTCATTGCCGGGTTACTTAATGGATTTGATACCCGGCTGGTTTCGATCAATATCCGCCGCCCCACTCTGGATGACGTGTTTTTAAAACTTACCGGACGGGCTATCCGCGAAGAAGAGGCAGGTTTTAAAGAACAGCTGAAGCAAATGTCACGCGCGAGGAGGCTCCACCGATAGCTTATGGAAGGTATTTTCAGGGGCATATGGGTAGTAGCTTATCGAGAACTGTTGAGATTCATTCAAGAACGTTCCCGGTTGTTTTCGTCCTTTGCCATGCCGCTCATATTTTTGATCGTTTTCGGAGCCGGTTTTGGACGCATGATAGGGACCATGGTTCCCGGGGTGGACTATATCCAGTTCATGTATCCGGGGATAATCGCCATGACCGTTCTGATGAACTCGCT
>ENA-ORXD01001339-ORXD01001339.1-sediment-metagenome-genome-assembly--contig:-NODE-1339-length-21106-cov-11.501545_pt1 | contig 21106 bp, 19 predicted proteins | sample MGYA00237862_ERZ511471 | MGnify/ENA metagenome assembly ERZ511471
CCCGGATGGAGCCCTCCGGATGCCACGGGGAATGCGGTTTTTATGTGTCCCCAGTCCTGATCGAGAGCTGTCCTCCCGACCTCCCGGGTCCTCTTCTCCCGCAGGATATCAGCAAGGACTGTCGATTCCTGCCGGGTCCCGGCGAGTTTTCCCACCGCCGTTCCGGTGTGGATCTGGCTCACCCCGACCAGGCGCATAATCTTGGCCAGGAACTGCATGGTGATCCCATGCCGGGGGTTCCGGTCGAATGCGGCATGCATTGCCCTGTGGGCATGGATGGCAAGCCCGAGATCGGAGCAGAAGTCCCGGAGGGACATGACCGCGGCAGTGCCGGCCACCACCACATCGATCATTGCATAGTTCCAGCCGTATTCGGCAAGCAGCGCCGCCCGCTTCTCCATCGTCTCCGTATCTCCGGTGATGTTGATGAAGGCTGATTTGGTCTCGCCGGATTCCTGTTCCGCTTTATTCCGCATCGCGGTCATCAGCTCCACCCGGTCTTCGAAACGGTTGAATTTGGTCGAGGTCAGGTTTTCATCATCCTTGACAAAATCAAAACCCCCCATCCAGGTCTCGTACGCGATACCGGCGTGCTCCTGTGCGGAGAACCCGATCTTCGGCTTGGGGACCGCTCCGGTGAGCGGCCGGCCGTGGACCTTCATCATTTTCCGGATACCGTCATTGCCGAAGTACGGCCCCTTGAAGTGCCGGATATATTCCGCAGGCAGGGTTGCATCGATGAGCCGCAGGTTCGCAAGCGCCTTCATGCCGAAGATGTTCCCCGCGATCCCGCTCAGCAGCTGGACGGCATTCCCCTCGTCCCAGAGGGCGAGCGGGTAGGATATTTTCACGTAATTCCCGTCGATCTCATAGACGGTGGCCTGGAGATCCCGCATACGGGGCGGGAGCGTGTGGAGGGTGGTCCAGGTTCCCGTGGAACTCTCCGAGGCAATCCTCCCGGCGGCTTCTTCAGGGCTGATGCCGTCAGCCGGCTCGAAGTAATAGAGACAGATGATCTCATCTTTTTCCGGCTCATAGTCCAGATCGACAAAATCCATGTACCAGTCTATTGCCATGGACATCCCTCTATCAAAGAAAGGGTCTGCAGGGTATAAAGGATTGCAGCGTGGGAAACCTCTTGATTTGGCCCTTATGCATAAAAAGAAGTGGATGGCTGGTTCCGGTTATGGGAAATTCCCTGCCCCACCGGATACCGCAGGAGGATTGGACTACCCCTGGTATCCGGCCTCAACCCCGGGCCGGGATCTCATCCTCCTTGCCTTCTTGAAGAGTTCGAACCATACCACACTCAGCGCTCCAGCCCCCATGGCTATGAGAATATCCCGGGCATCAACCGGGGCGAACTGGAATATCTCCTGGAGGGAGGGGATTGCCAGTACGGCGGCGAGGAAGAAGAGCGTCCCGCCCATGACCCACCAGAATGCCTGGTTGGGCTTCCGGAGCGTTCTGATGATGCTCTCTGTCCAGGACCGGTTTGTACAGATAAGGGCCAGGTTTGCAACGACAATGGTGACGAAGGTGAGGGTTCTGGTTTCAGCAGTATCAAGACCGCGGGAAACTGCAGATAGATAGACTGCAAGCACAACTGCCAGAACAACAAACCCCTGGGCGAGGGCAAGCAGCGTCGTCCGCTGGTCAAGGAGGTGCTCATCCGGATCCCGCGGTGGTCGCTGCATCACATCCGCCTCCTCCCGCTCGGCTTCAAAGACCACCGAACAGGCGGGATCGATGATCAGCTCCAGGAACACGATATGAACCGGGAGGAGGATGAGGGGCCACCCCAGGAGAACAGGAGCGAGCGAGATCCCGGCAATGGGGACGTGGACCGATATGATGTAGGCCATCGCTTTCTTCAGGTTATCGTAAATCCTCCTCCCCATCCGCACCGCTGCGACAATGGATGCAAAGTTATCATCGAGCAGGACAAGGGAAGACGCTTCCCGGGCCACATCGGTCCCCCTTCCTCCCATGGCGATACCGATGTTGGCGGATTTCAGGGCTGGCGCATCGTTCACCCCATCGCCGGTCATGGCTACGACTTCCCCGTTCTTCTTGAGCGCATCGACGATGGTGAGTTTCTGTTCCGGCACGACCCGGGCAAAGATGTTCGCATTCCCTATCGTACCGGCAACCGCTTCACCATCCATGGATTCCAGTTGAGAACCGGTAATGACAGTCTCCACGGAACGAAGACCGATCTGCCTTCCGATATACTGTGCGGTGGCAGGGTAATCGCCGGTGATCATGACCACCCGGATTCCAGCCGAATAGCATTCGCCGATTGCCCCTGCCGCATCCGGTCGCACCGGGTCGGCAAAGCCGATCAGGCCCAGGTGCGTGAATGAAAAATCATGCTGTCCGTCCGGGAGCTCTTCCTTCCTGAAGTACCCTTTTGCTACGGCAATGACCCTGAGCCCTTCAGCTGCCATCCGCTCTACATCGCCACTGACAGCCCGGTTCTCGTCCGTACCGAGATGGCAGAGGTCTGCAATGGCCTCCGGAGCACCCTTGGCGGCAATCACGTATTCATCGCCAGTCCGCGATCGCCAGACATTTGACATGGCAAGGAGTTCCCTGGAGAGGGGATACTCCACCACCAGCTCCCAGTCCCGGTGGAGATGCTCGGTCCCGTCGAGGTCATCGCATCCCTTCTGCAGGAGGGCCTGCTCCATCGGATCGAAGGGGTCTTTCTTGCAGGAAAGGATTGCGAACTCGAGCAGCTCGTGGAATGGTTCAGGGAGGGAATGGTCCTTCCTGAAATCGCACGCGAACTCCCGCCCTCCTGCTTCCAGGCGGGCGACGGTCATCCGGTTCTGGGTAAGGGTCCCGGTCTTGTCCACGCCGAGGACGGTGGCCGCACCGAGTGTCTCGATAGCCGGGACATGCCTGGTGAGCACGTTCATTTTCGAGAGTCTCCACGCACCCAGTGCAAGGAAGACGGTGAGCACAACGGGGAATTCCTCGGGGAGGATGGCCATGGCCAGGGTGATGCCGGCGAGCAGGCCGTGGAGCCAGTCCCCCCGTGTGATCCCGTACACGATCACCACCGTTGCAAAGAGGACGAGGCCGACCAGGGCAATGCTCCGGACGATGCGGGCCGTTTCCCGGTGCAGTTTCGTCTCTTCGCGTTCAAGGGCCTGCAGAGCTCTGCCGATCCCGCCCATCTCGGTATGCATACCGGTTGCGGTGACTTCGGCAACTCCCTGTCCCTGCACCACCAATGTCCCGGAGAACAGCCAGGGCAGGTCATCGCCACCGGGCTTCCGCTCACCCTTCCCGTTGCCGGGGAACTTCCGGACCGGGACGGATTCGCCGGTCAGCAGGGATTCGTCAACCATCAGGTTGTTCCCGGCCAGGAGGACCGCATCGGCGGCAATCCGGTCACCCTCACTCACCAGGAGGAGGTCGCCCCGCACCACCTCCCGGCCGGCTATCCTTGATCGGACACCGCCCCGGATCACCAGCGCCCGCGGGCTTGAGAGGTTGCGGAGGGCTTCGAGGGCGTTCTCGGTCTTCTGCTCCTGGTACACGGTGATGCCGATGATGACCAGGACAAAGGAGAGGAGGATCAGCCCTTCCTGGAAATCCCCGATGATGAAATAGATGAGACCTGCTGCTACCAGCAGGAGGAACATCGGTTCCCGGATTACTTCCGCTACAATCCCGATGATGCCCTTTTTCTCTGCTGACGGGATCTCGTTATAGCCTTCCTGCTGCAGTCGCGCTGCGGCCTCTTCTGAGGAGAGCCCGGTATAGGTGCTGAGGTCCAGCATTGCCATGGTTGAGCCTGGTAAAGTATCGATATCTGCTCTGTTCCCCTATAGGGTTACCGATCATATAAGGCAGGAACGCCCGGTTCTTTTTCCCGCACCTCCCGGAATTCAGGGTTCGTGCCTTTTTCGAAGCGGGCCTCTGTCGGGCTTGAACCTGACCGGTCACCCTCGTGGATTTTTTATGTGAATCCGGAGGTGAAGCAGCACCCGTTTTCGCCGGATGTTCGCCCGAGAGGAACCATTATTACCCCATAGCCAGGGTATGTTCAGGTGAGAGTGAAACGAAGGGTGACCATGATGAAGAAGGTCGTTCTGTACGGGCTGGTTTTCCTCACCGCAGCACTGGTCTGTCTTGCCCTGATCTCTGGGATCTTCCGGTATCCGGCGGAGCAGAAACCCCCGGTGAGCAGCAGTGAGGGAGAGAGGATACTCCTGCCCCCGCCCCGGTCGCATGGGGCTTTCTCCGTGGAACAGTCCCTTGCTGAGAGGAGGTCGGTGCGGTACTATGCACCCCGGTCCATCCGCCAGTCGGATATATCCCAGCTCCTCTGGGCCTGCCAGGGCATTTCGGGGCCGGGAGGACTCCGGACAGCTCCATCAGCCGGCGCACTCTACCCCCTGGAGGTCTATCTGGTTGCAGGAGAGGTGGAGGGGCTTTCCCCGGGAATCTACCACTACCTTCCTGCCGACAACGTGCTTGAGACCATCCGGAGTGGTGACTGCCGGGCTGACCTTTCTCTCAGTGCTCTGAACCAGTCGGCCGTGAGGGAGGCTCCGGCTGTGCTGGTTATAACGGCAGTTTATCATCGGACCACAGATAAATACGGAGAGAGGGGGATCAGGTATGTACATATGGAGGCCGGGCATGCCGCCCAGAATGTGTACGTCCAGGCGACCTCGCTCGGTATGGGAACAGTTTCCATCGGCGCATTCCACGATGGAGAAATTCAGAAAATCCTGTCACGGGAGGACGAGGCGCCCCTGTACCTCCTGCCGGTGGGATATCTTCCCTGACCTTTTTCCCGTACTTCCTTCCACGACCCGGGGAGGTTTTAATTCCCCTGCACCAGGTCAGTCCGGCTCCTGCCGCACCTCCGCAGGCATCTGGGAGAGAGGATTCCTGGTCGTACCGACACCCCGATTTTCATAACCTCATGAGCTGAACAGTATTGATCATTTTTCGATCGTGGAGAGACATGACCCTGCGAGCCATTATCGATCTCCTCCGGCTTCATTTCTTTTTCGCCTGGCCGGTCCTCTTCTGCTCCGGCTATCTTCTGGCTGCAGGGATGTATGGAAATTATACCTGGCTGGATCTCACGCGGGCGGCCCTGATCGGGTTTTTCGGGTTTGAGGCAGGATTTGTGCTGAACGATTACGTCGACCGCGATTACGACCGGAAAGACATCGAGTCCGACCGCCTCACCAGGTACTGGCGGGTCTTCGGGACCCGGCCCCTCCCTGCCGGACTCATCACCCGGCACCAGGCCCTCATGCTCTTCGCCATCCTTGTCGTTGTCACGACTCTCCTGATCTTCACCCTTCCCTTTCCGCATTCACTGTTCGTGTTCATCATCATGGTCTACAGTTATGCCATCGAGATGTTCTACCAGGTTAAAAAGCGAAACCAGCACGTTCCGATCGCCCAGCTGGCGGGAAGGACCGACTTTGCCCTGTTTCCGGTAGCCGGTTATCTCTGTATCGGGAGCCCTGACATCCCCGCTCTTCTCTATTTTCTGTTCTTTTACCCCTATGCACTCGCTCATCTCGGTGTCAATGATCTCGCAGATTATGTCAACGATCAGGCACGGGGTATGTACAGCGTCGCAGTCCTGTATGGAACATCAGGGAGTGCGTTCTGGAGTGCCGGATTCAGCGCTGTTCATGCATGCATGGCCCTGCTGTTCATGAGTGTACTGGGATGGATTGCCAGAACGGGTCTGATAGCAGGACTTGGGCTCCTCCTCATTGCAAACCTCGTGGTCCTGAGGGACCGCAATCCGGCTGCCGGACTCCGGGTCCTCCCGCTCTTCCACATCACGATGCTGGTATACGCGGTATCGATACTGCTGGATGCGGTACTATAGCGGGATCCCGGGTATACATCACTGCGGTTCGGTTCCGGACACTGCCATCCGCATCCGGGATTTCTCGCCGAGGAATTTTTCCCGGAATTCCGCACACCGGTCTCCTGAGCTCGTGTCATCCTTTCATTATTTATTCCATCACCAGGAAACATCCCCGCAGCATACACTCCCCATGAAGAAATTGAGGGAGGACGTTTACCATGACGAGAAAACCCCACCAATCCCCCCTGCGGGCACTGGTCTCAGGGCTGGCCGGGATTATCGTATTCCTGCTCCTGCTCGTACTCTTCAGATTTTTCGCCAGTCATACCTCGTGGGCGTTGTTCTCGGAATTTGTCGACCTCCTCTATGCCAATGCCCCTCTCATCATTTTCTTTTCGGTCATGTTCATGATCGGGGATATTTTCGCGACCTTCTCGTTCCCGTTCAACCTCCCGTTCCCCCTCTTCACCGCTGTCGGGAGTGTCCTCCTCGTCACCTTCATATTCAATATGATCGGTTTCATTGATTCGTTCTATTCCATCGGAATTTCCCCTGCATTTGACCTGGTACGCCTGATCCTCTACCCGCTGACCATTGTCATCGTACTGATTGCAGGCTATCTCTCCATTGCTGCTCAGATGCGGAATGAAAAACCGGAACAGGGCATCCCTTCACCAGGACCGGGCGGAACCGAACGATCCACGGTCAGCCCAACCTGGGACGAGATCGGGGATGAGTTCCGTCAGGTTTTCTACGATCTGTTCAGACGGATACGCGACGAAATCAACCGGAAGTAAGACCTGAACTCCCGGCAAAGCTATACTTTTTCATGCATATTTTATCGGGCTTGTGTGCCGGGCTGTGGGCCTGGTTCAGATGGCACGGTGGAGGCCTTCTGTGCGGACAGGATCTTTCCGCTATCGACGGCATCATAAGACGGTGAACCGAAATGTTGCTCCCGTGGGGAGAGTTTCTCTTTTAAAGATTTAGCGTGATTCAGCAGATGAGCAGCGGCAATCTGGATTAGTGTTGGAAGGAAGAGAGAATCAGACGGGGAAGACTTTCTCCCCGTAGACCTCGTTAATCACCTGGCCAAGCCCGATATAGAGGGCAAGAGCCCCGGTAATAATACCGGTAATGCCTCCCAGCGTATGGACGGCCGCATTCCCGGTAAGGGTCGCGGTTACCAGGAGCACTACCAGGAGCACCAGAAAGAACAGGGTGAGCGCGAGGATCTTATGCATTTTGAGCGTACAGACAAAAAGCCCGAGGGCGAAAATCCCCCATATCGCGAGAAATGCTGCCATATCCACAGCACCCGGATTCGCCGAAAGGCCAAGAATGGGAAGTATCAGGATCGTGGCAAAGGAGATCCAGAAAAAGCCAAAGCTCCCGAATGTCAGGAGTCCGAAGGTATTGTTCTTTTTCCATTCAAGGATCCCGGCGATGATCTGGGCAATTCCCCCGTAAAAGAGAGCCATTGCAAGGATCGGGCTGCTCAGCGCAGTAATTCCGGCGTTATGCAGACTTAACGCAATTGTCGTCATCCCAAAGGCACACAGGCCAAGCGGGGCAGGATTTGCCGTGTTATCGATCAGGAACAGGTTATTCCTGCTCTCTGTGTCAAGGCGAGTCATTCCTTTCAGCTCCAACGTTCTCTGCCGCTGTTGCCTCCAACCGGACGGTTTCATATCAGGAAACCGCTTTCCAGGAGAGCGAAAGATAACAGATCCAGTTCATGACTCTCCCAAACCGTATTTGCAACAAACGTGGTGATGCATCATGCCGGACTTCCGGAGTGAAACATCCGGCGCATCATTCTTATCAGCTGCTACATCTTCGCACCTAAATGTTTCTAAATATTCTGCAGAAATCCCAGCCGGGTCAGGAAGGGTTGATGTACCGGATTTCCCGAGAATGGAGGTTGTATCAGTCGGGTCTGTCCTCCGGATGTGGATGAGGCCGGATCGTCCCGGGAGACAGGGTAATTCTGTCGTCCCGGGAACGGAACCTTTTTTCGAAAACTAATTATGCTGCGAATTTGATGCTCATCCAGGATGAATCTATGAAAAAAACAACGTTCCTGCGGAACCTTATTTTCGATCCCGAGATCCTCGTCATCCCTGTGGTCCATGACCCGTTATGTGCAAAGATCGCCGAACAGGCGGGGATCAGGGCGGTTTTTTCCGCAGGTTACGCAAATTCCGCCGCATACCTGGGAAAACCGGACATATCCCTGATGACACTTACCGAGATGGTCGATTGTGCATCACGGATTGCTGACGCGGTCTCCATTCCGGTATTTGCAGACGGCGATACGGGATACGGGAACGTGACCAATGTCATCCGTACGGTTGAGCTCTATGAGAAAGCAGGCGTGGCGGGGATATTCATCGAGGACCAGGTCTTTCCCAAGCGCTGCGGGCATATGGAAGAGAAACAGGTGATTCCGGCCCGGGAGATGGTCGCAAAGATATCAGCGGCAGTAGATGCAAAGAACGACCCGGATCTGGTCATCATGGCACGGACTGATGCCATTGCCGTCCACGGAATCGATGAGGCAATTCATCGTGCCAATCTCTACCACGAGGCGGGGGCCGATCTCCTGTTCGTTGAGGCTCCCCGGTCGATCGACCAGATGCGGCGTATCTGTTCCGAAGTGAAGGGGCCGACGTTCGCCAACAATCTCCCGGGGGGGAAATCTCCTTTTCTGACCGCTCGGGAGCTGCAGGACATCGGGTATGCTGTTGTTGCCGACGCCACCTCCTGCACCTACGTCATTGCGAAGGCGGTCCGGGAACTGTTTAGCGAAATGGCCCGGACCGGGTCATCCGCAGCGTTCACTGATCGCATGATCCTCTTTGATGAGTTCAACCGTCTGGTGGGTCTTCCGGAAATCCGTGAGAGGGAGCGGCATTACTCTTCATTCTGCCTTTGATCGGTTTGAACACCGTCGTTTACCAGTACCCTCTCCCCCTCCGGCCGTTTTCAGAGGGGTAGCAGAATCAGATTGCTGAATGTACGAACCCCGATCTGTCTTCCCGGACTGCCGGGCTTTCATCCTGCAGAAAACCGGGGTCAATTTTACTACTCATGAGAAGCTGGACCCGTGAAACCAGGCTTTTTTCGGGAGAGAGGGGGTTGTGGTGATGATATGGCGCGAGTGATAGACACAAACTACCCTGAATGAGAGGTTCGTGAAAGGATCCGGCCCAGTACATCACCAGGTATTTCAGTCTCCCCGGATATCCCGTTTACCGCGACCCAGCTGTTGAGTGCTGCGGTAACAAAGGACGCCGTTGTCCGGTCGCGGGCATGGTGTACGATATCATCGATCAGCCGTTCCCGGTTCACGATCCTGAGGCTGTGGACAGCTTCGATTGTCTGCAGCTGGGCTCTGACCTGCTCCCTGATCCCCGCCGATACATCGGCTGGCACCTTCTCAGGTTCTTTCGTTGTTGTGCCGTCCGGCCCTTCTCCTCCGGTATAACCTGAAGCAAATTCCCTGAGTGCATCATTATACAGGTGGAATGCCCGCTCCTCATGACAGACGAACACGACCTTCGTGATGATCGGTGAACGGGACAGGTAATCAAGAACGGTTTTAACCGCTATCACGGTTGCTCTGGCAAAGGGAAATCCGTATGCGCCGGTGCTGATGGCAGGGAAGGCAATAGTCTTTACACCGCAGGATTCTGCCAGCGCAAGCGATTGCCGGTAGCATGATGCGAGCAGCTCATCTTCTCCCTGCTTCCCGCCTCTCCATACCGGGCCGACGGTATGGATGACAAAGCGGGCCGGAAGGCGATACCCTCCGGTTATCTTTGCCTCACCGCTCCGGCAGTCGCCCAGGGTCCGGCATTCCTCCAGCAGGGCCGGACCGGCGACACGGTGTATTGCCCCGTCAACACCACCCCCTCCAAGGAGCGTCTCGTTTGCGGCATTCACGATCGCATCAACGTGCTGCTCTGTAATATCGCCTTCAACAACAGAGATGCGGCCGTTGAATCGTTCAGGCATGATGGGTGAATCGTTACTCCTTCCCAATATACGTTCGGATGAGATCTGGTGTCTGCCCGGATTTTCCAAGAAAAAGGCCCAGCCGGGGGGGTCAAAGAGACCCGTAAATCACGTATTTTTATGCTCGCGCAGAAATGCCGTTGATATCAGAAAAAAAGTCATTTAACCTGTTATACATGTTATTTAATGAGCGCTTCCAGCCGCTTGTTCACCTCATCCCAGTTCACGATGTTCCAGAAAGCCTCGACGAACCTGGGCCTCTCGTTCTTGTAGTCCAAGTAGTAGGCATGCTCCCAGACATCCAGGACCATCAGGATGCGAAGCATGGGGTAGACATTCACATTATGCTTCTCGATCTGCATGATCAGGAGCCTGCCGGTCAGGCCACACCTGGCGAGTGCTGCCCATCCCGAGCCCTCCGTGCTCGCTGCTGCCAGGGAAAACTCTTTCTTGAAGCGCTCGAAAGACCCGAACTCATTCTTCAGGGCTTCCGCCAGAGCGCCGTCCGGCTCCCTGACGGCCTTTGCGGCAGGGGCCAGATTTTGCCAGAAGAGCCTGTGCAGTATATGCCCACCTGCCTGGAAGGACAGCTCCTTGAGCGTGGCCTTCATGTCTAGGTCCGTTCCTGCCTGACGGGCCTTGTCAAGTTTCTCAAATAAGGCGTTGGCGCCGTTCACGTATGCAGCGTGATGCTTGTCATGGTGCAGTCGCAACTGGGCTTCAGACATATACGGCTCTAAGGCATTGTAGGAATACGGCAGATCTTCAAGCGTGTACAATTTATTGACCATTTGGAATCACCTCTTTGGATAACGAGTGAGTTGCGGTTTACCTCCACATATCTCTTCGCGTGTCCCCCACAAAATTTAATGGTATAGGCCATCCGAAAACGCCCCCCCGCACTGTTTTTCTATCACATCCCGTGGAGGCGTTTGCGTACCCGTTCATGAACTGCCTGCTCTCTCTGTTTCAGCAGGGAGACATCAATCATTCCCTCGTGATACGATGAAAAGAGGACGTAGAGGAAATCTGCTGTCAGGTCCATCACCTCCTTTTTAAACCGGACCTCGACCGTGGTATCTCCGGCAAACCCCTTGATGGAGAACCAGTCCGGCTTCTCAAACTTATAGAATCCTTCGCCAACATTCGGCAGTGCTTCAACCTGTCCGAAGTTCCCCAGGTAGGCAAAGAATTCCTTTGTAATAGCTGTTTCAAGGAGGAACTCCTTCATGAAGGAGCCGTCAGCACAGACCTTATGCCGGACCGATCGAAGAATCCGCATTCCTGGCAATCTCCCGTATGGCATTTACTGCGATCCGGCATTCTTCGTCCGTTGTGAACCATGAGAGGCTGATCCGGACGCAGCCCTGCCCGCAGTCGATGGCCCTGTGCACCATTGGGGCACAGTGGAGCCCGGTACGGGCAATGATGTTGTAAGCCCGCGCCAGCATGAACCCCACGTCATCATTCTGCAGCCCCATGATATTGAAGGCAACGATTGGCAGGTCCGGGTGCTCATTGTAAACGGTAATATTGACCTCTTTCTTCAGCTCCCTGATGAGAAACGATGTCTGCTGCTCTGCCTTCTCTGCGATGGATGCTATCCCTTTCTCTTCGATGAAATGTACTCCCGCAGCAAGGGCTGCAAGACCCGGATAGTTGTGGGTCCCTGCCTCGAACCGTTCCGGCATCTCGCGGGGATGGAAAAGCGAGAAGGAGTCCGTTCCAGTTCCTCCGAACCGGACCGGTGCAATCGCTTCAGGATCCCGGAGGTAAAATCCTCCAGTCCCCGGTATGCCGAGCAGTCCTTTGTGGCCTGTGAAGACGAAGGCATCGACCGGGAGATCCTTGAGATTTATAGGGATGTGACCGCCGGTCTGTGCTCCGTCGACAATGAAGTAAATCCCATGGTCGTGCAGGATATCTCCGATCATCGTCAGGTCCTGCACCGATCCGAGGACATTACTCCCGTGGGTCATGACCATGAGGCGGGTATCGGGGGTAATAGCCGCTTCGACACGTTCCGGTTGCACGAAGCCTCTATCGAAGGGGAGGATAGTGAGCATGATCCGACCCTGTCGCTCATGTTCATGCAGGGGTCTCAATACCGAGTTGTGTTCAAGTGCACTGGTGAGGACGTGGCAGCCGCGTTCTTTTCCTGTGAGAAATCCCTGGATAAGGAGGTTTAAGGAATCTGTGGCATTCTGTGTGAACACCATATGCTCCGGCGGGTCTGCGGCCATAAATCCAGAGAGAGCCTCACGAGCCCTCGTGATGTAATCCTCACCCTGGCTCCCGGTGGTCCTCCCTGACCCGGAGACCGGGAGAGAGAGGGCTTCAGTGACAGCAGCCAGCACTTCCGGAGGTTTCGGCCAGCTGGTCGCAGCATTGTTCAAATAAATAACTGGCCTTTCGGGAGCCATAGCAATCGTTTTGCAGATGATCTGATAACTATGACCAAAAAGAGATCGTTCCGGCAATCCGACTGCCAAAACCAATAATTTTCGAAAATTGAAGGGCGGTAGGAATAAGGATATCGAATGATATGGCTGTTATCATGATCCGAAAATAGTCACAAATTTAACTCTAAATCATAAAATAAACTGAAATTAGGCTTTTTCTAAGGGGAAGCCCCAGCCGTGAAGAAAGAATCCGGGTTCAAATCACTCGGGAATTTGGGACCGCGCAGAGAATGTGGTTGGAAAAGTATTGGGGTGGTTTTATAGGGAGTGGGCCGGGAGGGCGGACCATTTTTAGAACTGGGGATTAGTGGCGAAATTGTCCTCAAACCCGACATTTTCATAATTGTATTCGCGGATATTCTCCAAGTTTAAAAATTGTGTTTTGAATTATTTTCCAGGCTTTCAATATCGTATTCATACAGCGTCACACCAGAAGGTAATTGGAAGGGCAGCTTCTGATGTTTTTTCAAATCCGGATACTTATCTTCCATTTGCTTCTGTAGCTCCTTCATGAATGCCCAATACTCATGGTGTAAGGGTCCTTCTGTCCCAACTAGGTCCTTCGTGAACGTTTCATTCATCAAGTCGTCATGAGTTAAAATAAAATCGAATGTGGTTTCGACTCCTTCGCGGAAAAGCATTTCTCGAAGTATTCCTAGTGCTTGTCGTGCTGATTTCTCGCGATTCGAAAATATTTTCGTAAAGAAACCCATTATTTCACCACCGATGGTTACTCAAAGGTTCTTTAAAATTTATTGATTAGCATCATGACGGTGTCTGAAATAGGATATATTTCTCTATGATCACTGTTTACCAGGTCATTATCTGGAAACTACATAATCTTGCTTACAAACCATTTGGTACTTACCCTAACACATATGTCCCGATCGAAACTGAAATTACATTAACCTCACACATGAGGAAAACGATGGATACTACTACACTCTCTGCAATTGTAACCGGAAACCCACCGGGATTACGATCACCAAAGCCACTCCCGGGCGAAACCAGGGTGCAAATGATCATTCGCAACTTCCCAGATGAATGGCAAAATTGTATCGAACGGATGAACGGTGAATTCGGCTTTTCTGACGGTGTCAAACATCAGCTTAGAAAGGGAGATCTATCCGGAGTCACGAACCCTCTTATGCAGGATAGGATAGCACGATTCGTAAATTTTCAATCACCAACTCATGGACGAACCTTGTATGGGCTGGCGGATCTCCGAAATCAACTTCGAAAGCCAGATGCTATCGGTGGATTGAACCAAGGACATCCGATTCAGCTGATTGAGATACTCTGGCCACATATCCAGATTCCTTCACGTGATGGAAAAGCTGAACAATTAGCAAAATCTCTGGATGTCACCATAATCAAAGATATGGTGCCTGGTTCGATGGATGTCGGATCATTATTGAATTACATCCATGGTGACTTTGTGTGGATACTACCAGGTGGAAGCCGAATATCGAGCTTTGCAAGCTTATTATTATTCAGGATTTTAAATTTTTTCCAGGAAAATCCAAATTTGGCGGTATTTAGCGATATGGGTTATTGTATAATTATTCGGACTGAAGCATTACGAATGGTAACAGCAAATGCAAAAAGGTCCTCCTCAGAACTCCAAAATAGTGCAAAATTAATGAAAGAGGCGGGTTATGATGCCGCTGGAGACTCAATTTTCAATCTTGTTGAGATTGAACCACTTTACGGTGGCAAGCCCATCTATCCCAATGAGAATCAATCTAAAAAAAGACATATAGATCAGACTGAGCGGACTTCATGGTGGCGTCGTCGACTAGGTCTTTAACACGGTGAGGATATCATAGAGGGCATCATATGGTAGTGCAATTGACGGATAATACGCTTTTTACACTACTATGTTTTATCATAGCAATCATTGTCCTTATCCCTCATGCAAGAAGCTGGTGGAAAACAAAAAGATTCATACCTGGTCTCAACGGGGAGATGATATGCCATATGTTCTATCTCTCCCGATATACGGGAACCCTCCCTATTCTGATATTATCTTTTATTGTTATCGGATATCTCATGGTAATATTGATAATCGGATTTCCATTTCCTCTGGGATTATTAGCAATCATGTTTTCCGTTGCTATAGTCCCAATTCTTCGGCTATCTTTACCACCAACAATCTTATTTTTGGCAGGGTCAGGAGATCGGGCAAATGCTTTGCTCTTCCGACTTCATCTCGCTGTTAATCCTTTGAGAATTGTTACCTTATTGGATCCCAAGCAGATGGGCGTTATGGGCCTTCTGTTGCGGCTTGATATTATGCGGACATCAAATGAAAATAACTGGAAAAGTATGGTGCATCGTTTGATCGATATCGCACCAATTTTTGTTGTTGATACCGTCAGTCGTACCGGACCGGTCCGCTACGAAGCATTTCTGATGACCGCACCTGAACGTATTGGAAGAGTCATTTTCCTTTCTGATGAAAATGGAGATTGCCCCTCCTTGTTAGCAGAAGGAATAAATCCATCAGATCATGCCATACCGGTATCGCTACCCGAGGATATGGAAGAGGAAATATTCAATCGCTTGCAGGTTGTATTGAGGTATGGGTATAAGAGCGCACATTCCCCAATACCGATTGTTCCCGAAAACTGGAATTCACTCCCCTCCCTATTATTGATAAGTTTCATCGATAACCTCGACGGGCAATTACTTCTCACCCAGGCGAAGAATACTGATAAAAACCTTATCGGCATAACTGGTCCTTTCTCATCACTTGATGGGACTGGTGCGAAACTCTCAATCGATTTATCCTGGGATTTTTCACGAAATCCTAAGTTAGTCGGCCTCTATCTCGAATTTACAGGTCTGATTTTAGTTCGCCGCACCTTTCTTCTCGAACATCCACAACTGTTGAATGTTTCCGTCCGTGGCCTTGATCCAAGCAAATTGACTTTTGAAGATTTGAATAGTCCTGATCCAATCAATTCAGCTCTTATAACCTTGTGTGATGAATGGAGAATTGCTGCGCAGAAACAAGGGCTCGAATTCAGGTATGTTAATAAGTAGGCTTTATGAACCCCCCAAAGTGTCGGATTCCCCTGGCCTCCAGTCGCTTCTGAGACCGGCACTGCAACTGTACACCGTTATTTTTTATGAATGTTCAAATCCCTAAAAAGCATAAATTTGATGAATTGTCGCTAATTTAAGCTTTAATTTTAAAAATAAGCTCAATTTGAGCTTAAGCCCCAGCCGTGATTTGAACACGGGACCTGCTGATTACAAGTCAGCCGCTCTGCCAGCTAAGCCACTGGGGCGCCATATACCATTCGCGGTTCTTGCTAAAAAATCTGGTGACAGGGGATAGTATATTAAATCCGGGCATCAGGAAACACGGTGATTATCCAGGAGTCGTCCGTGACCTATGATGAAGAAACATCGTAATCCCGCCTTCCTGGCGAATCCTTCTGTACTGGCTAGCATAGCCTTTGTCCTCGTGGTAATGACCCTCATGTCCGGATGCAGCTCCCGCCAGCCGGACGGCAGCCAGCCTGAAGCCGGCGTATGTACCGAACCCATCGTCGGAACCTGGGTTCACGACCCGGGGACGGCTGATAGTCCGCTCTTTCTGTATATTTTCAAGGATTACGGCCGGTTTGATGCTCTCGCTATGCCGCGTGATGGGGCGAAACCCCTCTCCTACGGCGAGTGGGTGACCGGCACCTGGGCAGTTCAGGGAACCAGGGAGTATCTTCTGAACGGGCAGGTGATCAGGAATGATTTCATGACCGGGAGCCATACTGCCCTTACCGTCAACGAGACCCTCGTCTATGATCCCCACAACGATATCCTCGTTAACCGGGAACGCCCGGCAGGGGTCTACCAGCGGTTCTCGCATGAACCGGTTATCCCTCCCGGCCTGGATATCTCTATTCCCTGGGACTGACGGAGATAGTCTCCCTTTCCGGTTTTCCCGCACTGCGATAAACCCATCATCTCACAGCGCTCATATCCGGAACTGAAGTGATCAAACATGGGAGAAACTGCCCTCCTCGTCCTTGAAGGGCCCTGGTGGACGCCTGCACATAAGCCCAAGCGGCCCTCGGTGCTCCCGTTCCTTGAAGGGCTGGAGCAGTACAAGGGGAACTTCAATATTTACTACTCGAACTTCTACGAGAAACAGGGCTTCCAGCGGGCGCTGGAAGACGATCTCGTCCATACCCGGGAGGACCGGCTCTTCCTCTATATCGCTGCTCACGGCGGGAGCCGGATGGTCGGGGCGCTCGAGGCTGAAGGGGGAAAAACCATCACCAGCGGGATGCGTCTCACCACTCTCCTGAGAGGGGTCCGGCGGGTGGCACGCACCGCCAATATCGAAGGCGTCCTCCTCGGTTCCTGTACCATCGGGTCAAACCGGGCAGACCTGCTCGCCACGCTGAAGACCACTCCCATCGCCTGGATCTTCGGGTATGCCTGCGAGATCGACTGGATACCGAGCACCCTTATCGATCTCTCCATCATTGAGCATGCCATGGCGCTGAAGAAGGAAGACCTCCGGAGCAGGACAAAGATCATCGGTGCGTTCTCCCATGCCCTCCGGCGGTTCAACGGTGAATATCCCATCTGCAAGGAGGAGAACCGGACCGTGCCGCTGAAGCACGCCATATCTCTCTCTGTCAAGCCGCGGAAAGCCGGAGCACTCCCGGAAGACCGGACGCGGGCGCTGCTGGACGAACTGGACTGGTCCTGAAACCCCGAAGAAGTGAGGGCGTGGTTATCCGCCCTTACCTCCGGAGCTCTCGATCCTGCTCCTGCGTTCCCATACCGGTTTCCCCTCATAGATTACTCGTGTAATCCGGTGGTAGGGAACCGGGGTTACGCCCACAGCGGTCTCAATTTCTATATAATTGGAGTCGAGTTTTCTGATCCGGTCACCTTCCACACAGGATTCGTCTCCCGGTGCCCCCCGATCGATATAGCAGACCTTCACCCCGCTGAAGCTGCAGTGAGGGTCGTGGTAGAACCTGAGCAGCAGTTCCCTGCTTTTCCGCATGGTCTCATTCCTGTCTGGATCCCAGGAGCACTTTATACATCCCTGTCCCGGAGTGACTATATCCTTCCCCGCTATACCCTGTCCTGATGGATGAGGAGCGGTTCCGGGAGGTCATGGAGCGACTCTCCTCTCTGGAAAATCCGGCAAACCGGGAGGGGATGGCACGGTATGGTATCCGGACAGAGCGTGCGGTTGGTGTGTCCATGCCGGTGCTGCGGGCTATGGCAAAAGAAATCGGGAAAGACCATCCCCTCTCCGGGCAGCTCTGGGCATCCGGCATCCATGAAGCCCGGATCCTCGCATGTCTCATCGATGACCCGGAACGTGTCTCCAGACACCAGGTGGAGGCCTGGGTGCATGATTTCGACTCCTGGGACCTCTGCGACCAGTGCTGCAGCAATCTCTTTGACCGGACGCCGTATGCCAGGGAGAAAGCCATGGAATGGGCCGGAAGAGAAGAAGAGTTTGTCAAACGGGCCGGATTTGTGCTCATGGCGGCGGTGGCGGTGCATGACAAAAAGGCGGCAGACGAGGTCTTTCTTGAATTCCTGCCCCTGATAAAAAGAGAGAGTATCGATGATCGGAACTTCGTGAAGAAGGCGGTGAACTGGGCCCTGCGCCAGATCGGAAAACGGAACCTGCGGCTCAACCTGGCAGCGGTTGACCTGGCCGAAGAACTGGTGACGGCAGAATCGCGAGCCGCACGCTGGATCGGGCGGGATGCCCTCCGGGAACTGCAGAGCGATGCGGTAAAAAAAAGGATTGCCGGACGCTAGAACGGAACGTTCTGTAGAGCTGCATCGGTCACCGGATCCAATCCGCCCGGTTTTATATGTTCCCTTTCCGTAAAACAGAATAATGGCATTCCGTTTCCCGGCCAAAGACGACCTCTTCAGGACGAAGACCATTCCTGAACTGATGGAGTGCTGTGCAGGAGAACATGCCCTGAAGAAAGTCCTGGGGCCGCTGGAACTGATCTTTTTTGGTGTTGGCGCCATCATCGGCACCGGGATCTTTGTTATCACCGGAATTGCCGCCGCCACCTATGCCGGACCGGCACTGGCAATATCCTTTGTTCTTTCGGGCGCAGCATGCCTCTTTGCCGCCCTCTGCTACGCTGAATTCTCGGCTATGGTGCCGGTCGCCGGGAGCGCCTACACCTACAGCTTTGCGTCACTCGGGGAGATCTGGGCCTGGATCATCGGGTGGGATCTCATCCTCGAATACTCGGTAGCTATCGCCGTGGTGGCAATCGGCTGGTCCGGGTACATGGCAAGTTTTCTCCGTGACGCCGGACTGGCGCTGCCTGCCGCCCTGGTAAATCCTCCGGGAATGAACGGAGGACTGGTGAACGTTCCGGCCGTCCTGATCATTGCCCTTATCACCCTCCTCCTCATATCCGGGGTCAAGCAGAGTGCCCGGGTGAACTCGGTCATCGTTGCCATCAAGCTTTCCGTTGTCCTGTTCTTCATCTTCCTGGGAGCAGGGTATGTCGATCCTGCTAACTGGAATCCGTTTGTGCCGTTCGGCTGGGCAGGAATGGTCACCGGTGCGGCGATTGTCTTTTTCGCATATATCGGGTTCGATGCAGTCTCAACGACGGCAGAGGAAGTCAGGAATCCGGGCAGGGATCTCCCGATCGGTATCCTCGGATCGCTCATCATCTGCACCATCCTCTACATCGTCGTCTCCCTTGTTCTCACCGGTATGGTGCCCTATACGCTCCTTTCCACCGCAGCCCCGGTCGCTTTTGCGCTGGAGACAGTCGGCGTCACCTGGGGTGCAGAAATCATCTCCATCGGCGCAGTGCTCGGCATCACGTCCGTCATCCTGGTCCTCCTGTACGGACAGTCACGCATCTTCTTTGCGATGTCCCGCGACGGACTGCTCCCCCGCACCTTTTCCACGGTTCATCCGGTACTCAGGACGCCGGTGAGAGTGACGGTCCTGGTAGGAGCGGTAACCGCCCTGCTCGCCGGGCTCCTGCCGCTGGAGAGTATGGCAGAGCTGGTGAATATCGGCACACTTGCTGCGTTCATCATTGTGGCCACCGGAATCATCGTACTGCGGCACAAAAACCCGGATGCAGAACGACCCTTCCGCTGTCCGCTTGTCCCGCTTATACCGGCGCTGGCCGTGGCCTTCTGCGCCTACCTGATTCTCGCCCTCCCCACCATCACCCACCTCCGCTTCGTCATCTGGCTCATGATCGGACTTCTGATTTACTTTTTCTATGGTGGACGGAGGACGAGAGACACCCGTCCGCGGACGGGGTAGTGCTCAGACAGGAGCGCTTATGCCCGCAGCTGGCATAGATTCTACTACTCATGGCGCAGCTCACCGTTGACATCGGGGGAAGGCCCGGGGTCAACTGCCGGGGATTCTGCGAATACTGCTACTTTAAGCACGTGAAGGAGACCCGTCCCTTCGGGTGCCGCCACTGCCCCCCCTACCAGGTCGGGTGCGACTACTGCAGCAGGAGTGTCCGGGAATACTACAAGGGCTGGAAGACGCTCAGGGAAATCGGGGACGATACCCTCGCAAACCTCCAGATGATGACTGCGGACCTCGACCGGGTCACTATCAGCGGCGGGGGCGACCCGAGCTGCTACCCGGAGTTCCCCGGTCTGATCGAGCTCCTCTCAGGGATGGAAGTCCCCCTCCACATCGGATATACCAGCGGGAAGGGGTTCGATGAGGTGGCGATCGCCGATTTCCTGATCGATCATGGCCTCTCAGAGGTGTCCTTTACCGTATTCTCCGTAGATCCCCGGAAGCGGAAACGCTACATGCATGATCCTACCCCTGAAGTCTCACTCAGGATCCTCGAACGGCTGTGCGAGAATATTGACGTATACGGTGCTGCAGTGGTCCTTCCCGGGGTCAATGACGGTAAGTACATGGAGGATACCTGCGGCTGGCTCGAAGAACGGGGTGCAAAAGGGCTGATACTCATGCGTTTTGCCAACACCACCCGGCAGGGGCTGATCCTCGGCAACGCCCCGGTAATCAAGGGGCACCGGATCCAGACACCCGAAGAGTTCCGGGATATGGTGACCGATCTGGCAGGGCGGTTCTCCCTGAAGATCAGCGGGACGCCGCTCTGGGACCCTGCCATCGGGTCTCCGTTTGCCATCCGGAATGACCCGGATCTCCTCGACAAACTGCCCCGGCTCGAACGGACGGCAACCGTAATCTCAGGAAGCGTGGCGGCGCCCGCCATCCAGGCTATTCTCGATGCCAGGGGGGGCGGGGTGGAGGTGGTGGCAGTAGACAAGGAGATCGCCTGCCTTATCACCGCCGAGGATCTTCAGGTCCTCGACCCGGCAGTTCTTGGCGACCCGGTAATCATCCCGGGCAGGGCATTCGTCCATGATCGGGTGGCCACACAGGTCCTCTCCCGTGACGGGGTGCAACGGACCGTGTTCCGGGGCCCGGAGATGCTGACTGCCGATGCCGAGACCAGCATGGGAATGACCCGCGACGGGGTGCTCCTGATAGAGATGGAAGGATTTGCCGATCTCATCCGGCTCATCAACCGCTACGGCAGGGAGCGCTGAGGGTCGCGTCATCTTCGATATGCTTATCATCCTGCCGGCCTTATAAATGAGACAAGCACGAAAATGTGCTGGCATATGTAAGTCCGACGTGCCGTTCCGGCACGGCCTTGCTTGAAATGGCTTGGGATTACAGAAGAGTCAGCGGTGTCTGCTCTTTTTCCGGATTTAC
>ENA-ORXD01001340-ORXD01001340.1-sediment-metagenome-genome-assembly--contig:-NODE-1340-length-21089-cov-4.473206_pt1 | contig 21089 bp, 17 predicted proteins | sample MGYA00237862_ERZ511471 | MGnify/ENA metagenome assembly ERZ511471
CTGAGCCGCCATTGATCTTCACCCCCGGTCCCGCCGGGAAACCGCTCATGGCATCCATCTTGATGGTGTTGCCGTTGGCGTCGCTCACCTGCACCCCCTGGCTGTCCATCCTGATCTCGTTGCCGTTCATGTCCGTGCAGGTGATGCCGCTGCTGTCCAGCAGCACCTGGTTGCCCCCCGCGTCGGTAATAGTGATGGTGCCGGCTCCGTCGGTGATGGTGATACCGTTGGCATCCAGGGTGATGACATTGCTGTTGACCGCCTCGACGATGGTGATCAGTTCCTCGCCGTCCTTGTCCTCAAACTGGATTGAGTGGCCCTTGACCGTTTTAATGATCTTGCGGGTCGGCGGGTCCTGTACGCCGCCCTGCTCCGCGCCGTCGGGGTCATTTGGCTTGGGCAGCTCGCTCTCGCCGTCCGGCTTGCTCCAGAAGGTACCCACCCAGATGGGGAATTCCAGATCGCCCTCCTCAAATTCAACCCACACCCCGGCGTTGACCTCCGGGATAAAGAGCATGCCCTGATTCGCATCACCGCCGTAAGGAACACAGGCCGCGGCCCAGCCGGTGACAATGTCATTGCCCAGAATGCTCGGCACCTTGAGTTTTAAGCGGCCCAGCTGCTCGGGGTCGGCGTTGTCCACCACGATACCACGGTATTTACCGTAATAGCGGTGTTCCACCTTGTCCACCAGTCTGGCAACGATCCTTTCAAGCGGCAAATGATTTCTCCATTAACTACGTTCCAGCGTTCCAGTGTTTAAACGTTCAAACGTTTTCCTCCCATGAGCCAACAGCCATGAGCCATCAGCTAAAACAACCCGGCAGCAGAGGATGAAAATTCTTCCGCGCCGGAGGGCAGCAGGGCGTTGCGTTTTACCTTGAAGAGCTGCCGGTAGCCGTCATCGGTGAAAACGTGGGTGACGTGGCTCACAAAATAGACCCCGCTGTATGTCTCGCCGATGCCCCGGATGGTCACGGTCTGCCTCGATTTGAGGATGTGGCCGTACTGGTTGGCTTCTGTTTCCCCTTCCCCTTCCACAAACCATTCGCCCTGATGATACAGTTCCCGGCACAGGGTCGTCATCTCCGGGGTGCCGGTGGCGGCGGTGCGGCTGACGAAAACCAGGGCCGGATCCATCCCCGGGCCGAGATGGCTTGCCGCATCCTCAGCCCCCAGGGCCGTCTGTTCACTGGCAATGGCCTCGGCCTCCAGCACCTCTTTGGTGTTCCGGTCGATCTGAAACATGGCCACATTGGCCGGACTCAGGGCATTGACCGCAAGCGACAAATGGTTGACCGTGGTCTCGCTGCCGAAGTGGACGGACAGCACCGGTTGGGGCGGATCATCCAGCGCCGGTTTTTTGAAGAAGGTCGTATTCCCCTCCACGTAGCACGCAAAGCCGTTGCGCAGCGCCAGCCTTTTTAAGAACTGCAGGTCCGTCTCCCGCTGGATGATGGTGGACAGCGCCTCGTCATGGATCACCCCGGTGTCCTCCACCTCGGGCGTCAGGCCATAGGAAGCGATTATCTCCGAGGCGATATCGCTGTCCTTTTTGTTCGGCCAGTCTTTGAGCTTCTCCTCCCGGTCCATCAGCACACTGGCATCCATGCCCCATATCTCCAGCACGCAGCGGGCCGGGTCGCCGTCAAACTGCGGCCTGACATGGGTGATATAGCCTGCCATCAGCTCCTCGTCCGCCTCGCTTAACCCGGCGCGGATGCTCACCTGTTTCCAGACCCGTAAACGTTCATCGTCCAGGATGCCCCACGAGCCCCCCTGGTCCAGCAGCAGGGAAAACTGCAGGCGGAACATGCTGGCCAGTTCAATGTCATGTTCAACCTCAAGACTGATGAGCCGGGGATAGAGGTCGTCCGCCTCTGCCCCGTCGATCTCGATAATAAGATTCTCATTCTCCATATCAGTCTTTTCAGGCCGGCCCATCCGGCGGGATGATGATCTGTCTGCCGATCCTGCCCCTGTTCTCCGGAGTGCCTGCAATAAACCCCGACGAGCTGATGGCCGCGGTCAGCTCCTCCTCGGAGATGGTGAGGCTGTTGTAATCAATGATCACCGCCCGTTCATAGCTCTGGCCGGCCACAGGGATCGATTCGCCGGCCACGGTCTGGGTGTCCTCGGTAAGACGCACGTTATCCTCAAACCGGTATGCCACGACACCGACCAGGGCCGCCAGTTTTTTGGCCAGCACGCTCCAGGGCGGTTCACCCGTCTCATCATCGTGGCCAAGGGGAATGCGCCCGCATTTCAGCACGCCCGCGCCGAGCAGATCAAGGGGCGAGAAGAACTCTTGGTTGGCATCAACGATGCGCCACCATTTTTTGGGGGCCTTGTAATATTTGTAGGCCAGGTGATCGAGCCGGTCGCCCTCTGTGATGGTGTGCAGAAAGGTGCCGCCTGTTTCCGGGGTGGCGCGCAGGGTCACGGACTTGAGCCTGCGGCCGCGGGGGTCGATGGTCACCGCGAACGGTTGTTTTCTGTAGCGTGAGTTCTTGGAAAACATGGCTTATCCTGGAATCACCACATCGGTAATATTGATGAGATTGGTCACATTGAGCACCGACATGACCTCCTTCATCGCCTTTGAATATTTAAACACCGGGTTCGGCCCCTCGATCACCGTCAGGTTGACCGCCACGCTGGCCCGGATGGGGTTGAGATCCGTGCTGAACTCCGTCTCCGTGATGTTCATGCTGTTGATGTTCACCGGCAGCACCCTTTTGCGGCCCCAGATGAAGAGGATCATCGGCGGGTTTTCCCCGCGGGTGAAGGAAAACCCCCCGGATGAGCCGAGCAGCGACCCCAGCGCCGCGCCCAGCATGCTTTCGCTTTTGGGATAGACCATCAGTTCCAGGGTGCAGAGCTGTGGCATGATGCCGAACTGCTCGGTGATGGCATCGCCGTCATTTAACTTGTCCGTCGCGTCAAGGCGGATGTCGAAGGTGATGGACTCCTCGCCCACCTGCACCTGCTGCTGCCGTTGCAGTTCAAGCAGATCGGAGAACTCCTCCCGCTGGTGAAACTGGCGCAGCGTCGATCTGCTCACGGCGGTCCTGGTCCTTCTCTCCTCCTCGGTCTCACCTGCCGGCGCCGTCTGGGCCGGGGCATTGGGCACGGAGAAGATCAGGCTGCGGTTCCTGGTAAGCTGCACCGGATTGAACTGGAACGGTACAATCAGGGGCGGGATACTGAGGCCGTACTCCACAAAGGCGCCGCGCAGAATTTTAGGTTTGTTGGAAAAGCCGCCCGCCATGGTTATCTCCAGAGTGAGAAGTAAGAAGTGAAAAGTGAGGGGATTACTTCTCCGGATAAATGACGGCTTTTGTAACCAAGCTCTTCTCTCATGTCGCTTTCCTCATCTCTTCTGTCTTTTGCCTTCTTGCTTCTCACTGTTTTCATAATTTGATTCCCTGCAGACGATCGAGGATGGCCTGCAAGGGAGGCCTGTTCTCCGGTGCCAGGGCATCACGCATCAGGGCCAGGGCCTGCAGGGTCTCTTCCGTCAATCCCAGATAGCAATAGCCCATTTTCTCCTCGGTCTGGAACTCCACGCTGTAGCCGAATTTATCCTTATGGGATCGCTCGTCGATTTCCAGGCCGCGCTGCTCCATGATGGCAAACAGTCTGTTGTATTCGCCGCGGCTGATCACTGCGTTGCCCCAGAAGGGTTTGTCCTCAAGCAGGTCGCGGCGCGAAGCCGAGACCAGATGCGCCCGATAGAACGGCTTGTCCTCGTGGCCATGCCAGACGAGGTGCACCGAGAAGTCCGGGCTGTTTTTCAGATGTTCATGCATGGTGCAGGTCCATAATTTCATCCCTCATGCCATTGTCCTCTCAGTTAAAGGTCCATCCCGGAAACTCCGAAGCCAGGGTCAACTGGTGGGTGGTGACCAGCCCGCCCCCGGGACTGGTGGGGGTATGGGGTGATACAATTCCCGCCGTGTCAATGGAAAAGCCGTAGGCCAGGGAATCGAGCCTGGTCACCGTGGTGCCGTTCACGCCGTTGACCGACAGCACGGCATCCCAGGTGGTGGTGCCGCTGGCCGGGGCATTGCGCGACGGATGATCAATAAAGGTGGTCGGCCGTGCCGCCGCCTCGGCGTCGGTCCAGTAAAAGGGCTTCGTGTCGTCATTGGGACGCGGATCAACATAGGGGGAGGTGGTCCCGCCCAGCGGCACATTGGTGTCGATGGTCTGGGTCCAGCGGTAGCCGTCCGGATAGTCGGACGAACTGGTGCCGTTGGTGATTTCCACCACAATGCCCACCCCCCTGGCCTCTGTGGCAAAGGAGGTGAGCGAGGCATTCTGGTCCTGGTCGCCGGTGGTCTGGCTGGTGCTCTTGTCCGGCCGCCGCGGCTCAAATGAGCCGGTTCTGTTCATCTGCTCGGTTACCGCATCGGCCGAGAAGTTGGTCAGTCTGATGCGGGGCAGGGATTGCTGCCCGGAATCGTGATTTTTATCTCCCGTGGCCGGCATGGCCTGATTGCCCATGGCCCGCTGCAGGGACTGGACCGCAGGCGGCTGGATGCCGGCACGGGTTTGGGCCGCGCTGGTGGCATTGCGGCTCCTGCCTTGGTTTTCGCGATCTCGGTGTTGTTTGGTATTGCGTGCGGCAAACATGACGGGTAGCCTCCTCAGGTTCTGGTTGAATCAGAGCGGTTGATGGTTTCCTCATTCCACAGCTTGCCGATTTTCTCGAACTCCCGCCTGACCCCGTGCATGATATGCTCCATACTGATCTCCTCATTGCTTTCCGCGGCAAGAAAGGCGGTATTTAAGACAATGTTGCGGATGCTGCCCCCCGCCACCTGGAAGCGCCGGGCCAGGAAATCATAGTCAATGCCCTCTCTGACCGGGGCCTCCCCGGGAAAATGGTTCTGCCAGATGCGGGCCCGCAGGGCGGCATCCGGGAAGGGGAACTCGACAATGAAGCGGATACGCCGGGTAAAGGCCTCATCCATGTTGGAGCGCAGATTGGTGGCCAGAATGACCATCCCCTCGTATTCCTCCATCTTCTGCAGCAGATAGCTGGTCTCGATGTTGGCGTAGCGGTCATGGGCATCCTTCACCTCGGTCCGTTTGCCGAACAGGGCATCCGCCTCATCAAAGAAGAGGATGGCATTGCTCAGCTCAGCCTCGGCAAAGATCCGGCTGAGGTTTTTTTCCGTCTCGCCGATGTACTTGCTGACCACGCTGGACAGATCGATCCTGTAGAGATCCAGCTGCAGCTCCGCCGCCATGACCTGGGCCGCCATGGTTTTTCCCGTGCCCGGCGGGCCGGAGAACAACACGCTGAGCCCCCGGCCGTAGGACACCTTGCGTTCAAAGCCCCATTCACTGAACACCCGGTGCTGCTGCCTGATCTGGGCGCAGATCTCTTTTAACAGCGAGGTCTTCTCTTCCGGCAGCACCAGGTCGGCCCAGCTGTATTGCGCCTCGATTTTGACGGACAGTTCCGCCAGCTTATGATGGGACTGGCTGCGGCAGGCGGCGTACAGCCCGGAGAGCGACAGTTTTCCGTTCCGGCCGTGGCCGGCCTGCAGGGTACTGGCCAGCCGCGCCGCGCCGACGATCTGCCCCGGGGTCAGGGCGAAGCGCCGGGCAAGCCTGGCGGACCATTTCCGGCTGATGGCGGCCGGTTCCGCGGCCAGCATCTCCTGCCAGACCCGCTCCCTGATGGGGACCCGGGGCGCAGGCACGGCAATGGACAGGAACTGCAGGTCATCAAAACATCCCTCGCCGGACCAGGCCTTTTCCCCGGCCATAAAGACCAGCCAGCCGTACTCGGCAATGGCCCGGGCGGTCTTTTTCAGCAGCGTTCTGCCCCTGTCCGCCCGCTCTGTCAGAACGTCGATGTTGTCGAAAAAAAGTATGGAGCGGGTGAGCAACCCCTCCCGCAGGGCCAGCCGCACGGAGTTTTCCCATTCCTCGTCACCGGCGGGCAGCAGGTCCAGGTCGACCACGAGCAGGGGGCATTGCAGTTCCCGGCAGATCGCCTGGGCCAGGGTGGTTTTGCCTGTGCCGGCTGGGCCGTGCAGCGAGATCACCATTTTTTCCCTGATCATCTCCCGTTTGATGTGGCGGCTGACAAGACTCAGGAGCCTGGCCTTGACTTCCGGCGCTGCGGCTACCGCATCCAGCGTTACAGTGGGGGGGAGCAGCCGGGTGCAGCGGTTGAGCCTGCTGTCCACGGCGTTGTTGCCGATGATGAAATCAACAATCCGGCGGTCCATCTTGAGCAGCATGGCCAGATCGCTTGACCCGGAGGGGCTGAGGGGATCAGGCACGCTCTGCAGGATGCCGCTACGCAGCAGTCTGGCGTGGCCGGCAAACAGGTGCCGCAGCTGCCAGCGTTGCTCGCGGCTGTCGCCGAGCAGCTGCAGGATAAGATCCACGGACGGTTTTTTGCGGGTGATATCGTCCTGCAGATAGGCATACAGGCTGTCATATCTGCGGTCCAGTTCCGGCGCCAGACAGATGACCAGGGCCTGCATCTCAATTGCTGACAGGGCGAACATCTGCCCCAGACATGGCAGGCTGAGAAAGATCTTTTCCTGCTGGCTGGCGGCAACCCTGGCGCCGATCTCCTGAGCCAGCAGCTCAAGCTGCCGGCGGATGGCCATGGTCTCCGGGGTGTCCGGGGCCATGGCGGCGCCTTCCTGCAGCAGCCGGTCAACCTGGTTACGGGAGATATATATGCCGCTGTCCGGCTGCTGCTCCGGCATGCCGGCCCGCAGTCTGCAGACCTGCAGGTTGATCAGCAGGTCGAGCCGTTTCAGCTCGTCGCTGAGATGGGCGAAACTTTCCCTGTAGGGCAAGGGGCGGCGCGCATCCTGTTTCATGGCCTGCACGCTCATGCCGTCACCTCAAAGAACAGGGTCTTGCGGCTCAGATGGGAGATATCAACCCGCATCTCGTAAAAGCCGGGGGCAAGACCGGCCGGAATGGTGACGGAAAAGGAGTCATCGGTGAGATCATGGCCGGCGAGGAGCGGTCTGCGCATCAGTGACACATATGCCTTCCAGCCGGAGAGATTTTTGCCGCTGACTATCACGCTGGCCCCGGCCGGGGCGGCCATGGGTGTGATCATTTCCACCGTCGGCGGCAGAAACGGGGCGGACACCCCCGGCACGCCCACCTGGCGCACCCGTCTGGCCATGGTCCGCTCACTGGCGGACAGCATGTCAAGCTGCACCACCGCCACCTCATAGGCCACGGAAAGCCGGTAGGGCTGGGCAAAGGTGCTCCATACATTGCTCATCTCTTCCAGCTCGATGGTGCTCTGCATCACCTTGAGCTGTTCCCTTGAACCGGCCAGTTGCTCAGGCAGGTAGTCCGCCGGGATAACCGGGTTCTCGTACAGGATGCGCATGGCCTCGCCCAGGATCTCGTGGCTGGCGGCATTGCCGGTCTGCTGGTCGTTGACGGCATAGGGGGTCAGCAGATAATGGAGATGCAGGGACAGGGGGGGCGGCATCAGCCGGCCCGGATTGTCGGCCCTGGCCTGCCAGTCCATGTTTTTGAGCAGCGGGCTTTCCTGCACCTTGTACAGATAGAGATTGACCCGCCGGTCCACCCCTTTCTCGTGGGGTGACAGGATGGTGACATCCACCTCCGGCGTCAGGGTCATCTCGCCGAGCAGGAGATTGCGCAGTGATTCGCTCACCAGTCCTATTGCTGTCGATACGCTCACGGGTCGGTCCCTTACCTGATCATCTTCAAGGTTGTGCGAGCCATACAGCTCCGTTCCCAGAAGGCGTATGGTTCGCGGCCACGGCTTCTGCTGCCTGATGTGCGGTTGATCACCACGATCTGCTGCAGAGGCGGCTGCGGCGGGGGTTGGGCCTCAGCTGTGGTGGTTTGCTCACGGTCCTTGGTGTCTGTGGTCATGTTTTTTTTGCTGACCAGTTCATAAAATGTCCGCCGCAGCTCTTCGATCTGCCTGGCGCCATCCGCATCCGGTCGCCGGGCCGGTGTGGCGGGGGCAGGACGCTCTTCGCCCCCGGGTTGTGCCTGGACCGGCGGATGTTCCCGCTGCTGCCGGGGGGCAATGTTGGCCTTGCGTTCCGGGATTGTTGCCGGAGTTTCCGCCTTGCCTGCGGGCTCAACGATTTTGTCAGCCGTGTCCCGCCGCAGGTTGCTTCTCCGCTCGGTCGCCGGATCTGTTGCCTGGGCTGCGGTCATGGTTGCTGTTGTTTCTTCCCGGCTGGCAAGACCCATTGCCTGGCCGGCAGCGGGTAATGGCTTTGCTGCTGGCCGGCTGCGGTCCGCGGGCGGCAGGGGAGCGGACCGCTCGCCATGCTCCATTGCCGGATGCGCCAGTCTGGCCTGCCCGGCCGGCAGCGGGGCGGCATGTTGCGCCATGGTGGGTGGCTGGTCCGGTGCCGGGAGTTTTTCGCCGTCCGCGGCGGCCGTCAGCGCGGTAAAAACCTGCCTGACCGTCGATCTGCCGGGGATGGCCATCTCCTGTCTGTTGTCCGGCGGGGGCTGCCCGGGTTCTTCTGTCCCGTCAGCAGCAGCAGACATGACCGGGACCTGATCAGGCAGCATCGATGCCGGGGGGCGCCGCTGGGCCTGTTGCCCGGTTTTTTCATTGCTGAGCTGATGAGCTTGGGCTGCCGCAGGCACTGTCAGGGGCCTCGCCCCGCCCTGGGCAGGCGGTTGTGGCGGGGACTGCGCATCGTCAGCAGCCTGGTGGTCAACCTGCGGGGAATCCCCCGGGGCCATGACCGGTGGGGTCTGCTCTTCCCTGTCCATCATGTCGGGCGCGCTCGGCTGCTCGGACATTGGCGAGGGGGGAAAGGGGGCTGGCAAGCCTGACTGGCGCTGGTAACGGAAGGCCCCCGGCGGGACCGGCGCCTGTCCATGCAATCTGCCTGTCCCGCTCTCGGGCAGTCCGAGCAGCGAACGAACCTTCCTCCCGGCCGGGCCGTTACCGCCGTTCTGCTGTTTCTGTGGGCTTTGTTCAGAATGCATGGTTCAACCGTTCCATTTCCCCGGCGAGAACCTCGATGTAGCGCCGCCGGTTTTCCCTGGTCATGCCGAGAATTTCCTTTTCGCTCCAGTGATAATGATAGGCCAGATAGTGCACCTCTTTGAGCAGTAGATCAAGCCGGGTATTCAGTTCTGCCAGAACGAACTCCTGCACATCAAAGGCGGCGGTAAAGCTGCGGCCGCACTCCGGGCAGAGAGCCCCCATGCTGGTGCCGAGTTTCGGGGCCAGTCGCTCCATTTCCTCCTCAATTTCCGCCTTTGCCGTGGCTGACAACCTGGCAATATCGTCCATGGCCGGAGGGTGGACGGCGTCGATGCTTTGCACGCAGCGGGCAAGCAGGCGGTCGGCCGCCAAGGCCTCATCGCTGTCAAGCTGGTGGGCCAGCATCTCCTGGTCCTCGCCGTTGGGCAGCCGGAAGGTGACGATATGGCCGCCTGCTGCCGGCGTGAGTTGCAGCCGATGCTGCAAAGACTGCTGTGGAGAGGCGGTCACGGGAATGTTTTCCGCGGCAAAATCGATGTCCACCCGCGCCCCGCAGTCAGGCCAGGTACAGGTGATGACCGCCTGGATGTTCCGGCCGAAGGTCATCTCCCTGAGCTTTAACAGGAGAAAGAGCCGATCGCCCACCAGCAGGCGGCGGACCATGCCCTCTGACACCTCACCGCAGGTGCCGATGCTCTTGATGCAGCGGCTGAGCAGGGCGGTGGCCAGAGCCGCAGAGGGGGTATGCCCTCTGGCGGCCATCATTCTTTCGGCAAAACCGCAGAGGGGGGAAAGAATGACCCGGTCATGCACCTGCCCGTCATCATCAACAAAGCCCCCCGGCAGCTGAAACGTCATGCGATCCATCGCTCACCTAGCTTTCGGTCGGTTCGGTGACGGCGGTATCGCGCTCCCATCCTTCGTTTTCCAGCTTGATGCTCTGGATCATCACCTCGTTGCCGCCGGCATCAAGCCCCGGCAGGGCCTGGTATTCGGAAACCCAGCACCGGTAGACCTTGTAGGACAGCACCTTGCTGCCCTGCAGGTTGAAGACGTCGATGACCACATCCTTGCGGAAATTCTTCAGCGACATGGAGGCGTCGCTCTGAAAGTTATTGATCAGGTTGGCCCACTCCTCGAAGGTGGTGTCGTGGGTGACCCCGGCCTCCAGAGTGATGCCGTCATAGGAGGTTTTGCCCGGCAGTTTGCGGCTGGTGCTGGGATCTCCCCCCTCCCGCCATTCCTTCACCTCCGTGCTTTTTTTCAGGGCGCTGCATTTGGAGAGCCCCGCCACGTATTTGCCGTCCCACTTGATTTTGAACTTGAAGTTCCGGTAGGGATCAAACCGGTGGGTGTTTACTGTAAACTGTGCCATATTTTTTCTCCCCCATTGCTCTTGGGCTTTATTTGATTATCCCACAATAAACTGTTATAGATGCCACGGACCTTCTTTCAATCCGCAGTCTGCAATCCGAAATCCGAAATCACCACTAATTCTGTCCCGCCTTCTGGCTGATCTTCACCACCACGAACTCGGCCGGCTTGAGCGGCGCAAAGCCTACCAGCACGTTGACGATGCCCAGATCGATGTCCGCCTGGGTGGTGGTCTCGCCGTCGCACTTGACAAAGAAGGCCTGGGAAGGCGTTGCGCCCTGGAATGCCCCCTGGCGGAACAGGGTCATCATGAAGGAGCCGATGTTGAGCCGGATCTGGGACCAGAGTTCCTCGTCGTTGGGTTCAAACACGGTCCACTGGATGCCGTTGTAGATGCTGACCCGCAGCATGATGGCCATGCGGCGCACCGGGATGTATTTGTATTCCGGGTCCGAGCTGAGCGTGCGCGCGCCCCAGAGCACGATGCCTGAGCCGGGGAATTTGCGGATAACGCAGACACTCTTTTTATTTTTATTGAGATTGCCCTGCTGGATGTCGGTCAGATCCGTTACCAGACCCACGGCCCCGCCGAGCACCGCTTCCGTGCCGGCCGGCGCCTTCCATACCCCCCGTTTGGCGTCGATCTGTGAATACATGCCGGCCACGTATCCTGAGGGTGGCACGCTGATCGGTTCAGCGGATAGACCGGTGGGGTCAAGAGCCTTCAGCCAGGGAAAGTAGACCGCGCCATAAGAGTTGGGGGTATTGATGTCGTCCCGGTACTGCAGGGCGTCTTCCAGGCTGATGTCGTCCCGGTCCATGTCGGCGATATAGAAGCAGTCGGACAGCGGCCGGTTCCGGCAGTAGTTCATGCCGGCGTCGGCCACGGCCGGTGAACCGATGCCCGGCACGGCGATGATGGAGACATCCCGGACGGTGTCGAGCCAGGCAAAGGCATTGGTGTAGTCGTTGTCGTTTAAGGGCAGGGTGCCGTCGCTGCCGGGCTGTACCGCGCTGACCGCACCATTCACCGTATCATCGCCCAGGAAGAAGAAGTCGTCCGCTGCGGTGTTCTGCGGCCGCATGGCGGATGAGCCATACACCTCGGTGCCGCCGTTTCGTCTGCCGAGGCGCAGGGCGCCGGCCGCATTTTCCAGCGGGTCGCCGGCAGCTACCACCTCCACCTTGGAGGCGGCGCTGGTGTTGCCCGAGGCAATGCGCAGCATATTGGTGGCCTGCACGGAGACGGTGACGTTGTAGGCACCCGCCGGGGTGGATTCCCGCAGCGGGGTCATGGCCCGGATGGTAGACTGAATGGCCGCCCCGATCACGGCAAGATCGCTGACATCGGCGCCGGACAGGGCCGTGGTCAGATCAACCGTCCGGTAGCCATCGTTGTGGATGTTGATGCGGAATTTCCGCTGGTTTACTCCGAGCAGGTCACCGCCAAGGGTGATGGGGGCGCTCTGGCTGTAGCCGGCAATCTGGTTGCTGTTGGCCGTGTTGACCGCCACCGTGATATATTTGGAGCTGGTGTTGATCACCGTCTCGACAAATTCCGGGGAGGAGGGATCCATGGAGAGATTCTCATAGGCCTCCATCTGCACCGGCTCTTCATCGGGGGTCGGATTGTCCTGATAAACCGTCAGATTGAAGTCGTTGGCCGGGTCATCGGCCTTGCTGCTGTCGACGATCACCATGACTTTGTTGCCCCAGGCCCCGGATGACTTGGCGGAAAGGGTCATACTGTTCTGGGCGGAGGAACCGCGGTCAAGGATGGTCACCGTGGCCGTATCGGCGCCGGAGGCAACGCGCCCCACATAGCACTGGGTGCCGCCGTTGTTGAAGAACTGGAACACCGCATGGGCCAGGAAGTAGCCGTTTAGAAAACCGCCGTAGATGGTCTGGAATTCGGTGAAGTTGAATATTTTCTTGACCTCGCCGATGGGCCCTCTTGCCGCAACCCCGAAGAATGCCGCGGTGGATGTGCCGGCAGCTTCTATCGGCCTCACGCCACTGGAAATCTCTTCCACATATACACCTGGATACGTTAAAACAGCCATAAATTCCTCCTTGTTATTTAAGGATTTACTTTCTTATTTTTTTGTAACTTTTTTTGTTGCTTTTTTTGTTTTTGGCGCAACCGCAGCAGGCTTCATGTCGTCTTTCAGTTCAACGATATCTCTGTTCTGCAGCCTGATAAGCTTTTCATTATGGGCAATTTCCGCATTGATGATCTCCTCCGAGGTGTCACCGGCGCCCAGATAACAGGTGCGGCCACTGTTCAAGCGGATCATTACAGGTCTGTTCATTTTATTGCGTATCGTGACGGTCATATGCAATCCTCATCAAAGTTTATTCCTCATTCTGATTGGACGGTTTTGCGGAGTTGCCTTGCTGAACATGCAGCGGGAAGTGATCAGATAAATCGCTTAATTTATAATGAGCAAAAGGGGTGCCAGCAGCATGATGGGGCTGTTTATTGGCTGGATAATGTCGCTGTTCCGGCAGGTTATTTTTTACGGTTTTGCGATGCTGTGACAAGAACCGCGGATATGTAAAGCAATTTGTGACAATGCTTTGTTACCTGTGCATGTTACAGTGGGAGATTTTAGCGGGGCGGTGTCCCGTTTTGCTGAAAGGAAGGGAAATATTGTCAGGCAGAGAAAAGCCCGCAGCGTTGCAGGTGGTTGAAGCGGCCTGCGGGAACCAGGGTGTAGATTGTTTGTAACAGGTTCTCGCGGACGGGTGTCGCCGACAGTAAAGAAATGTGCTGCCATCCGTTTGCAGCTGTGGAAAGGTGTGGTGCATTGAGCGGAAAAAGAATAGGATGGATAAAAGTAATAAACAGAGCCTCTTGCAAAATGAACGTCGTAGCGAGATCGAGAGAAAAATATTCTGTGCAAGGATGAGTTGTGAAATCGCCCGGAAGCGTAGCAGTGCTACGCCCAGGACGATTTCACAAGGAAGACGCCGCACAGGTTATTTTTAGCCGATCGGAGTAGATGTTCATTTTGCAAGAGGCTCAACAGGCAGGCGGAATGAAAGAGGGCAAGGGTAGGTCAGGAAAAATCGTCGATTTGCTCAGGCAGGCGCAGATGCTGCTGGGGGGCAGTGAAGCCGGGCGTTCTCAGCCTCATCCGGCAGAACTTGCTGAGATTGTCCGCGAGCTTGAACGCCATCAGCTTGAGCTGCAGCTGTGGGACGGAGAATTTGTCAACAGCAAAAATGACTTGCAAAAGGGTAGTGCCGAGCTGGGCAGAGGTGAGACGGAAAGGACATCCCAACTGCAATCATCTCATTTCCGGCTGCAGCAGGAAATAGAGTTGCACAAGGTGGTTGAGGAGGAGCTGCGGAGCAGTGCAAGGTATTTCCGGCAGCTTGTCTCCATGTCGCCGGCCGGCATTTATCTGACCGATGAGCAAGGTCTTTGCATCTATGTCAATGAACGCTGGTCCGCCATGACCGGTCTTTCTCCTGAGGACGCGATGGGGAAGGGATGGATGCAGGGACTCCATCCTGAAGATCGTCAGAAGGTGAGCGCCAGCTGGAAGAAAATGGTGGAATCCGCCGGGCAGTGGGGGCTGGAATACCGTTTTCAGAATAAAAAGGGGGATGTTGTCTGGGTATACGGGGTGGCAAAGGAATTGCCGGACGATAACGGGAAAATAACCGGTTACATCGGCATCAACACTGACATCACCGCTCTCAAAGAGGCGCAGCAGCTGCTGCAGGCAAGTGAGGAAAAATTCCGTACGGTTGCCGACTATACCTGTGATTGGGAATACTGGCTGAGTCCCAAGGGGGAATATCTCTACATTTCTCCGGCCTGCGAAGAGGTGAGCGGCTACAGTACCGGAGAATTCATGGCTGATCCGGCTTTGCTTTGCTCCATCATCCACCCTGATGACCGCAGCAAGGTAACAGGGCATTTTGCCGAAGAATATTTTGACAGATATCTGGAAAGATTTGACTTCCGCATTGTGACCAAAGGCGGGGAGGTCCGATGGGTTTCCCACGCCTGTCGGCCCGTCTATAATGCGCAGGGTGAATTTGTCGGGCGGCGGGGCGCCATCCTTGATATCTCTTACCGGAAGAATATAGAAGCGCGGCTGATCCGAAGTGAAGAGCGCCTGCTGCTGGCCCTTGATGCCTCCTCCGACGGCGTCTGGGACCGCAATCTGGTAACCGGCGAGGTTTATTATGGAGAAAACTGGCATCGGGTACTGGGTTACAGTGACGAGGAGGCCTCAAGGATGTTTCTCGCCTGGGAAAAACTCATGCACCCCGATGACCGGCAAAAGGCGCTGGCAAAGGTCGATGAGCATCTCAAGGGAATTACCTGCCGGTATGAGGCGGAATTCCGCATGCGCAACAATGCGGGCGGGTGGCAGTGGATACTGTCACGCGGCAGGGTGGTTGACTGGGATGAAGCGGGTCGCCCCATCCGTTTTGTCGGAACCCATACGGATATTACCTGCAGGAAAAATATTGAGATAGAATTGCGCAAGGCCCACGGTGAACTGGAGCAGAGAGTCGCGGCCCGCACCAAGGAACTTGAAGAGACAAATATTGCCCTGAATGTTTTGCTGAAGAAAAAAAGAGAGGATAAGCACGAACTGGAACATCATATTGCCGCCAATGTCAGCACCCTTGTTGCACCCTATCTGACGAAACTGAAAAAAGGGCGGTTGACGGCGGAACAAAAAGTGCTGGTGGACATTCTTGAGTCCAATCTCGATGAAATCGTCTCCCCCTTTACCAGTACCTTATCTTCAAGATTCGTCAAACTCACTCCGGCCGAGATTCAGGTGGCAAATCTTATAAAACAGGGAATGAAAACCAAGGATATTGCTGAGTTGCTCAATCTTTCTCCCGGAACAATCAATATCCACAGAAAAAATATCAGAAAAAAACTCGGACTGACAAACCAGGGGGGCAACCTGCAGTCGGTTCTTTCGTCATTTACCTGATCACTCGGAAAAAACGCCCCAATCGCCCGCTGTCAGGGGGAAGGGGTGGGTAGATATTTTCCATATCCATTTCCTATATGAATTTATCCCATTGTGTTTGTGCTGCTACCGGTTAATTGTATTGGAATTACCTATCAGCCTTTGTTGCCGGCGGGGCAGATGAATAGCAGCGGCGGATCAGGATCAAAGGCAATTGCGGTTTACCATATGACTCAAGAAGATGGATCTGTCGGAATACGGGAGCAGGAGAGGGGAATCACATTGGAAAAGATGGGCGACAAAGCACGGTTGGGGGTTGTTCTTGTTGAGGATATCGCCTCGCAGGTTGGTGACAGTGAGATTTATGGAATCTTCAGCGGCATGGACAACGTGACGGCTGTTGCTGTGATTGAGGCAGATAATGGTCCCTCCGGGCATCGGCTCTGCTGGGTCAGTGTGAAAAATCCTTTTGAAACAGTGGCAGAACTCAAAGATATGGAAATTGCCGGACGCAGATTGCGGATGCGGTTAATGGGCTATCTTTACCCTGCCCGGCAAGATGGCTGATGCCAGTCAATTTCCCAGGGCTTTCGCCGATTGCGGCTACCGTGGTGTGAGCGCCGATGGAAAACAACCTGAGGGGGAAAAATGGCCACCGAGACGCATGACACACAAGAGGAAAGACGGCAGCATAAGAGGTTCAGAGTGAAAAATACGGTTTTTGCCATGCTTGATTCACATCCCGTCGGCCATGCCGCCGCTGTCCTTGATGTAAGTATGGGAGGCGTGGGTCTGCAGTATTGCTGCAGCGACGATTTTGACTGCAGGTGGAAGAGGCTGGATGTGATTTCCGCATATGATAATTTCTTCCTGCGCAAGCTGCCTATTGAAATCATCTCTGACCAGGTGATCGAAAAGGAACAGGGCGACGCACCTGCAGAGGCAATAAAACGGTGCGGCGTAAAATTCAACAACCTGACCTATACCCAACAGGCCTTGCTGGACATATTCATCAAGCAGAATGCAACCTGCGATGAGAAAAGGTAATTGTTCAACTTCTCCAAATAAATGGTAATGGCAGGCTTGCGCAGACAACCGGCTGTGGAGGATTTCCCATGGTAAACAGCGAACGCAGGAAAAATAAAAGACAGAAGATAAAAACCGGCATTGCCGGGCTGTTAACGCCTGACATCCCGCAAATCGGCAAGATCATCGACATCAGTGTCGACGGTCTTTCTTTTATCTGCCGGGAATTTGATCTGCCGATAAACAGCCTGGTTGAGCTGGATATCCTGATCATGGACAAGGACCTCTTCTTTCCCAATGTGCCCTGTATCATTGTGGCGAAAAACGTCCATGCCGACGTGATCAATTTCGGCACCACCAGGATGAAACGTTGCGGGGTGAAGTTCAATTCCCTGAAGGCAAATGAACGTCTTCAACTCAATTCCCTGTTGTTTCACGAAAAAAATTGGAACGCCTCCCTGTGAAAATGGCCTGGAATACGTCGGGTTGATCCGGAATTCATTTCTGGCCCTGATTTCCGCCGAAACTTTCCCCGGCAAATCTACTCTCTTCAATAATGGCTGTTGCGCAATCCTGTCGCTTGTGGCAGGCTGTCCTTGTGGCAGGTTTCTTTGCGGTCACTATTGTTATCTTGTTCCGCGTATCGGTTGTTTGTTGCTGTCCCCATCCCGGGCATTAAAGAACCTCGGCGGCAGCAGGCTTGTCTTTTGACGCGCGGGCCTGTCTGGTTCAATCTCTGAAATTCTAAAATTGGTGGAGGTGCACTGTTGAAGGCCGGCGGCTATTACCTCGGTGTGGATCTCGGTTCCGTGAGTCTGGACGGCATGGTGGTCGACGGTTCCGGTCGGCGGCTCTGGCACGCCTATCGCCGGGTACAGGGTCGTTCCATGGATGCTGTTGCCCTGTTATGCCGGCAGCTGCTGGAAGAATGGATGAAACCCAACAAGGTGCGATCGTTTGCCGGTGCCCTGGCCACCGGCAGCGGCAAGGAGATCGTGCAGGAGATGCTGAATATCCCGGCGGTCAACGAGATCGTCGCCCATGGCACGGCGGCCGCGGGATTTGCCGGGGGCAGGGCCTCGGTCATCGAGATCGGTGGCCAGGATTCCAAATTCATTCTCGTCGATGAAAAAGGGCCTTACGATTACGCCATGAACGAGTTGTGCGCCGCCGGTACCGGCGCCTTCCTCGATGTACAGGCGGAGCGGCTCGGGCTTTCCATTGAGGAGCTGTCCGCCATGGCGGCCGGGGCGGAGACGGTGCCGTCCATGGCCGGCCGTTGCAGCGTGTTCGCCAAATCGGATATCATTCATCTGCAGCAGCGGGGGGTGCCGGTGGATCAGATCGTGGCCGGGCTCTGCCACGCCCTGGCCCGCAATTACGTGGCCAATCTGATCCGGGGCCGGGAGGTGGTCAGACCCGTGGTTTTTCAGGGCGGGGTGGCCCTGAACGACGGGGTGATCCGCGCCTTTAAAGACATTCTGGCCCTGGACGAGGCTGACATCATCCGGCCGGAGATGCCGCATATGGCCGGGGCGCTGGGTGCCGCCCTGCTGTCGGCCGGGCTCTCTGCCGGCCTTGACGCCGCAGTGGTGGAACGGGCCGCAGCCAGGGCCCCGGCCGGTAATGGTCAGGACGACGGCTTTACCACCCTGGGCTGGCAGATGGATGAGGCCGCGGCCCGCATGCTGAAAGGACTGGAATCCTTTCAAGTAACGCGCCCGCCGGCTGCCGGCGAACAGGTGTTCATCGGCCTTGATATCGGTTCCATCAGCACCAAGGCCGTGGCGCTGACGGATGAAGGCGTGCTGCTGGCGGAGGTTTATATTTTTACCGCCGGCAAGCCCCTGGAGGCGGCCAGCAGCGCCCTGGGCTGCCTGGCGGAGAGCATCAACGAAACAGCCGTCGCGGCGGTGGGGGTCACCGGGTCCGGGCGGAAGCTGGTGGGTCATGCCGTGGGAGCCGATCTGGTGGTTGACGAGATAACCGCCCAGGCCAGGGGCGCCTGGCTTGGTTCACCCGGGGCGGACACGGTCATTGAAATAGGGGGCCAGGACGCCAAGTTTATCCGGCTGGGGCGGGACGGCACGGTGATTGATTTCGAGATGAACAGGGCCTGTTCGGCCGGGACGGGATCGTTTATTCAGGAACAGGCCGTGCGGCTGGGGGTTGATCTCAAGGAGGATTATGCCAGGCTGGCCCTCAGCTCCCTCCGGCCGCTGCCGTTTACCAGCCGATGTACTGTTTTCATGGAGTCCGATCTGGTCCACCACATCCAGCAGGGCGTGCCCTTGCCGGATCTCCTGATGGGGGTTTCCCAGGCGGTGGTGGAAAACTATATCGACCGGGTGGTGCAGGGCAGGGGTTTCGGCCGGCATGTGGTGCTCCAGGGCGGGGTGGCGAGGAATCGGGCCGTGGTGCAGGCCTTCAGGAACAGGCTCAAAGGGGTGGAGGTGGTGGTCCATGGGCATCCCGGCATTTCAGGGGCAATAGGCATGGCAGCGCTGACCCTGGAGATGTTCCGGGATAAAAACGCCACAGGGCCAGGCTTTACAACCTCTTTCAAGGGTTTTCGTTTTTCCACCAGCCATCGGGAAACCACCTTTGAATGCTCGGGCTGCGAGAATCGCTGCCAGGTCAGCTCGTTCCATTTCCAGGAAGGGAGATTTCATTTCGGCGATCTGTGCGGCAGATATTCCGAGGCCATCAGCGGGCTTACGCCGGGCCGGGACCTGACGCCGAACATGATCGATGTGGTTGGCGACGACGGGCAACCCGAAAATTTCATTGCCACGGTGGGCATTCCCAGGGCCCTTCTGTTCCGTGAATTCTACCCATTCTGGAAGAAATATTTCCAGCAGCTCGCCATTCGGATCAAGGTGTCGGCGCCGTCGAGCAACGACTGTCTGGCTCTGGCCATGACCAAGCTGCCGGCGGAAACCTGCCTGCCGGTCAAGCTGCTTTTCGGCCATGTGGCCTTCCTGGAAAAGGAGGGGGTTGACGCGGTTTTTCTCCCTTCCATGACCCGGCTGCTGGATGGGGTAAGCTGCCCCTATATCCAGCACGGGGCCTCCATGGTTCAGGCCAACTTCGACGCCATCAATGTGCTGACCCTGCCCCTGGTGCCTGACTTGCCGGTCCGGGAAAGGGAAAAGCTCTCGCTGCGGGTGGCGGAGGTGTTCGGGGTGGACAGTGCCGCTGCGGACCAGGCCTATGAGGCGGCGGCAGGGGAGCTGGCATCTTTTCAACAGAGCATCGAGTACGACCCGCGCTCTGCCGGGCCGCGGGAGAAACCGCTGGCCGTGCTGCTCGGCAAGCCCTACAATATCGGCGACCGTTTTGCCAACATGTCCCTTGCCGCCAAGCTGGCCAAGGCCGGTTTTGATGTGATCACCTATGAGCAGCTGAGCACTTCCCTGGAGCTGCCCCTGCCCAGCCGCTATAACAGCATTACCTGGGCCTTCAGCCGGCGCATGCTCAAAATCGGCATCTGGATAAGCGGGGCCGATGACATCTATCCGGTGGTGGTCGGTAATTTCGGTTGCGGCCCCGACTCATTCACCTTTCCGCTCCTGCAGGAGATTTTTGCCGATCGCCCCAGCCTGTTCCTGGAATTTGACGAACACCGGGCCGATGCCGGACTGGCGACCCGGGTCGAGGCCTTTGCCCACCGGGTGGCAAGCTGGCGGGACAAGTGGGGTCGAGGCCTGCCGCAAGGCAAAGGGGAAAAAAAGACTGTTCGGAAAAAGAGAGGCAGTCCTGCGCAAACCCCGGAAAAAGCCACGGAATACATTATTCCTTATTTCTCCGACCATGCCCATGCCTTTGCCGGGGCAATCAGGGCCGAGGGCATCAGGGCCCATGTGCTGCCTCTGCCCGATCACTCTTCCTATGAGGCCGCCGTGGAGTTTTCCGGCGGCAAACAGTGCCACCCCTTCCAGCTCATTGCCGGTGACCTGATCAAGCTGGCCCGCTCAGGAGACCTGCCGGAGGGCGCCGCCTATCTGCTGCCCACCCTTGAGAGCAACTGCATGATCACCCAGTATGTACCCACCATGCAGCTTTACATGGACCGGCTGAACAGAAATGATGTCCGGGTGATCAACACCAATTCCCTGGAGCTGCTTGACCGGTTCGGCGCCATGTTTGTCTTCAAGCTCGGTAAAGCCATCCTGGGCATTGAGTACCTGAGCAGAATGCGCTTTGAGATGCGGCCCTATGAGACGGAAAAGGGGGCGGTGGACCGGGCCTATTTTGCCGCCCTCGACATTATCCTGCAGAGCCAGCTTGACAACAAGGTCAACCGGGGGATCATGCGGGCCGCCCAGCTGCTGGCCGCCGTCACAACCCGGGCCAGGGGCGGCAAGCCGGTGATCGCCGTGACCGGTGACGTCTACACCCGGGTCAACCCGGTGGCCAACGGCGGACTGTTCGATCTGCTGGAGGAGCTGGGCTGCGAGGTCTGGCCGTCACCGACCCTGATTGACGTGATCATGACCGGTCAGGAGGTCCGCGCCCGCCAGTTCTGGGAGGCCGGCAAGACCCTGAATATGATGTCCTCCTGGGGACGGGTGCTGGTCAATAACCTGGGGGCCGGTTTCGTAAGCAGGAATTTCCAGGGACGTCTGGTCAATTTTTCCGAGCCTCATGCTGAAGAGGTGCTCCGGTATACGGAGGGGATTTTACCGGGGGAGCCGGAACTGCTCGTTTCCCTGAACGTGGCCAAGCATGTGGATTTTGCC
>ENA-ORXD01001341-ORXD01001341.1-sediment-metagenome-genome-assembly--contig:-NODE-1341-length-21084-cov-4.111915_pt1 | contig 21084 bp, 18 predicted proteins | sample MGYA00237862_ERZ511471 | MGnify/ENA metagenome assembly ERZ511471
ACGGTTTCCGCGCGGACCTCCAGGTCATCAATCAGCTTGTCAAGGCTATGCTGCTGGATTTTCTGGGCATCGCTGGAAAAATACTGGGCCCCGTAGAGATAGGCGTTGTCGGTATAACCGCCCGCCCGTTCGATCAGATCCGCGAGCCGTTCATTTTGTTTGATGCGGTATTTGCCGGGATACTTTACCTCACCCGATATCTCCACCTGCATGAAGGAGGCAGCGTCCTTGATCTGGCGGACAAAGATATAATCGTAAGGCTGCAGGGGGAAGTCCCTTGATGCGTCAATATCGACCACCATGTGCTCGGTGGTCATGTCGCTGCCGACAATCTGCTGCCGGGAGATATCGATGCGGCTGGTATCGGCGCCGAAGCGGAAACCGCCGGACAGCCCTAATACATCCGCAAGCTTCATGTCCTGGTAAAAGGGAAATTCCCCGGTTTTCCACACTGCGCCGTCGATGCGGATGGGTTCCTGCATATTGAAGTCTTCGCGGGCGAGGATTTTGATCCTGTCATGGGGCTGCAGGGCAAAATCAAATTCACCGGCAAACAGCTTGGCAAGCGGCAGCGACTGCACCGTATAGCGGGTGGTGTGGAGATCGTAGCGGTAGAGCATGGCATATTCGGTGACCGCGCCGGGTTTCAGCAGCTCGGGGCCGGTCAGGACCTGGGAAAGCATGATGCCGGGCTTGAAGGCAAAGACATCCGGTTTCCAGACCTGGCCTTCAAGGGCGATATTTTGCGGCCAGACAGCGCCTAAAAAATCCAGCTCAAGCATATCACCGTTCTGAATGGCGATATTCCCCACATGCATCTCTTTGGCCGATGCGTCAATATCCAGCACCTGAAAACTGCGATTGTCCTGGAAGCGGCGCAGATAAATCCTGCCGCCCGAGGTCTGGGGCAACTGGTTGCCCGCCAGCTGCAGCAGATCGCTGACGGAATGTTCGCCGGCCAGTTCATAGATGGCCGGCTGCGCCACCGCCCCGATGACGGCTGCCGTAGGCCCTATGCGGGGAACAAAGATGACATCACGGTCGGTCAGCAGGACGTCATCCTGCCGCGACCCTTTCAGCAGCAGATCATAAAGATCGATGGTGGCCTGGAGTCTGCCCTCTCGGTAAAGCTGAATGTTCCGCAGCGAACCGCTTTTTTTGACCCCGCCGCTGTTGATCAAGCCGCCCAGCACCGTTGAAAAGGGAGGCGACATGTGCAGACCGGGGGTCCTTATCTCGCCGACCACATAAATTTCGATGCTGCGCAGTTCGGCCAGGGAAACGCTGATATTAATTCCCTGCACATATTTTTCCGCTTCCTGACGGATAACCGCTTCGGCATCGCCGAAACGCACCCCGGTGATAGGCACGATGCCGATTTTCGGCACATTGATGGACCCGTTTTTTTCAATGGCGCCGGTGAATTCCGCATCCAGTCCGGATCCCCAAACCCGGATGCGCAATTTATCGCCGGGGCCCAGGATATAGCCGGCATCCGGAACAGCCAGGCGGGACGGATTATACCTGCTGGAGGCAAAGATTTCATAACCGAACTGGCGCAGATTTCCGGCGGCAGCGGTTTCATAATTGTTGCGGTAGAGACTTTCCAGGGTGGAAATTTCGGCTGCCCCGGTGCCCTGTTGCGCCGCGTTCACCTCTGTTTCTTCTTCAGCTTCTTCCGGCAAAGACGCATCTTCTGCAGGGGCCTCTCCCTCTTCAGCGGGGAGACCGCCATTCTCCTGCATGGTCTGGATCAGCTGCTGGATTCCCTCCGGGGTCAAGTTCTGCGACGGCTGCGCTGGGAGTGTTGCCGGCTGTGCCGGCTCGGAACTTTGTGCAGATGCCGGCGGAACCGAAATGAGTATCAGCAACAAAAGGATGCTGACGCACCGAAAAAATCGATCCGATATCTTGAAGGAAACCATAGTACTCTCTCATCACTGGGTTGAATGCTTGAGGCAGTTTCGGGGAGCCTGCCATACCTTATACTTCAACTTTCTTGCGAAAACACCCTTATCGCGGGCTCAACGGTGATAACGGCAACTATAACAAGGAAATGGAATATCATGTTTTAACGGAAATGACCATAAAAAAAGCCACGCAAATGCGTGGCTTTTTTGCAGATTATCAACAACCAATCCCGCGGCACACCGCAGACACAATGAGAGATATGAACGCGTTAGAGACTCGGCAATTCCAAATACCGGTTGTCGAGTCTCTAAGTGCCGTCATTCGCGCTATGCTGTTGAGCGGGAATCCAGGATCTTTGCTGGATGCCCGCTAAAATCATCCGGGCAGACGATAAGCTAAAAGCTCCTATTGAAATTTCCAACGCTCTTATTTCATTCGAATTACGAATACGGAAGAAGCGGCTAGAAATGGTGACATGTAATGCCGGTTCAACTCATCTGCGGTTAGCTTCTCAGCTCTCGGATATTATATTTTTAATGGCCAGAAGGGGGGGGCGTTGATGATGAACCGCCTGAACCAGAAGAGGCGCCGACAGCAACACCGGCAATGGCAAGAGCTACTGTAGCAGCAACCAGGGCTTTCGTGCTGATTCCAGCGGTAGCAGCTGCAGCCCCCGCATCCTCCGCACTTCCGGCAGCAGCACCTGTGCCTGCGCCGGCTCCGGCCTGTACAGCTTCCTCAGCAAAGGCCGACTGGGTCCCCAGCAACAATACGCTAAAAATCAGACTGTAAATTATCGTTTTTTTCATTTTGCACCTTCCGCTCCTTGCGCTTCTTGATTTTTCTCAAAACTACCTGGAATGAAAATTCATTTTTCAAATTAATTTTCATTATAACGAAAATTGCCAGGCAATTGTCAATCGGAAAAATTACTAAAATACCATTAAAAATTGAAGACTCCGGTCCTGCTTCGGCAGCAACAGGCTCACTGGCCTTTGGCCCAGACAACTTTCTTAATGGTTTTCAGAATGATAACGGCATCTAAAAAAAGAGTATATTCCTGCAGATAAAACAATTCATATTGCAATTTCTGCAACTGCCCTTCAATGGTGTCGCCATAATCGCCGGCAACCTGAGCCCAGCCGGTGAGCCCCGGTTTAATATAAAACCTGAGAAAATAAAAAGGAAAATCCCGGGAAAGCTTGTCGGCAAAAAAACGTCTGATTGGCCGGGGGCCGACAAAGCTCATCTCGCCTTTGAAAACATTATAGAGTTGCGGCAGCTCATCCAACCGTGATTTACGCAAAAAAGCTCCGATTGAAGTCACCCTCGGATCATTTTTCTGCGCCCAGACAGGTCCGGTGTCCTGTTCGGCATTGACTTTCATTGTCCTGAACTTATAGACCCTGAATGGTTTTTCATGGAGCCCCAAGCGCTCCTGGCGGAATAGCACCGGACCACTGGAGGTTGCCTTGACAAGACAGGCAACAATGATCATCAGCGGAAAAGAGATGAGAAATCCACAGAGTGAAAACAGGATATCCACAACCCTTTTGATTCTTCGCTGCACCGGATTTGACAACGCCAACGCCACGGAAAGATCTATAAGCTTGTTAGGGCCGATATCAAAAACCGGGATGCTTCCCGTACTGTGAATATAAAATGTTAGGCTGCTGCAGGTTGAGAACCCCCAGAACTTGGTTTTCACCAGGGAAATCATATGGTCGTTCGACAGGTTCGTTAGAAACGGAAAAACAATTAAGTTGTATCTTTTCTCACCATCTTTATTTTTTATGAGTATATCTTTTGCAAAGAACTCATCTTCCGTAGTCTCATCAATACGGAAGATATTATAATTTTCATTTCCCAATAATAATGAAGAAGCAGTTTTTGCTAATTTGTCAGGGCTAATTATTAATATATTATATGATCCACTTACAATAAATTTGTTATAAAATATTTTTCTCCATAGCACTATAAATAAAAAAGTAAACAAAGAAAAGAACAGCCATAGATATTTATCAAAAAGCGGATCAAAAACAATACTTACCAAAACAAAATTTATCAACATGCTTGAAGCAACAGAAAAAACAATATTTAATATGTTCCGTTTTTTATTAAATACTATGTTGATATCGAACGCGCCAACCACATATGCTGTTATCGCATAGGTGATTGATAGAAGAGCGGCAACGCTGAGAAAAAGCAAAAATATATTAATAAAGGCCAGAATCAAAGATAAAAGAGTAAGGCGGGGGAATGCCGCAATGAAAGTGGGAATCTCGCCACTTTTAACAAGATTTATGGAAAAGCTGATAAAAAGCCCGAGACAAAGAACAACAATATCACCACAGATGAGGATATATTTTTTCTTTTTATCAGGGGATTTGAAAAAAGATTTCATTTTTAATTTTCCTTACACCTACCGAAGCGGTTCCTCAAAATATGCGGGCAAAATGACATCGCAAACCGCAAGGCATGGATCGTGGACGGGTAAGCTGCTGTCTCACCTGCTCTGAATCTTTACTGAATTCCCCACACGAAAATGGCATCTTTAATTGAAAATAAAGCGCGTAGACATTGATTGAACAGAAAGCGGATACGCCGGCTAAACCCAATACCGTTCACTTAACAGAGCTGGTCCCCCGCTTTCGCGGGGGTAACGGCATTAGAATGTCGATTCCAACGTCATTCCCGTCCCCACCTTGGGGGATAAACTGCAGCGGGAATCCATTCATGGGCCTGCAACAGCTTGAGTGAACGGCATTGCGGCTAAACCCGGGCCGCCACGAGAGGAACTTTTACCAATGGTAATTCTAATCACACAACATGCCGATTTGCAAGGATTTCTCATGGTTAGTACAAAAAAAGCAAAAGATTCCGCTCCTGTCTCCCCACGGACCATTTCCGCTTGATTCGTTTACGCGGCCCATAGTAGAATAATAGCCTGTTTGCAGAGGATAAACTTGACAGATGCTTGGTGCAAGGCTAGAGTTTTCTCTCTTCAATACCCCGGAATGGATGGAAGAATCATTTCTCCGCTTATCCAGAAAAATCACAACATTCCCGTCGTATAATTTCAAGCTGGAGCCGCAAATGAAATTTTTCAGCAACAAACGTATCCTTGTCACAGGGGCCTGCGGTACGATCGGCTCGGAACTGATATCTCAACTTCTTGCCGAAAAAATCCACGCACCGAAAGAAGTTATCGGCCTGGACAACAACGAAAGCGCCCTCTTCTTTCTCGATCAGCAGTATTTGGCTGACTCCCGCGCCCATTTTTATGTGGCGGATATCCGCGACCAATATGTGCTCCGCCGCAAGATGCGGGATATCGATATCGTCTTTCACACCGCAGCATTAAAGCATGTCATTCTCTGCGAACGTTCACCGGGGCAGGCGGTCAATACCAATATTCAGGGCGTCCAGAACGTGATTGCCGCCGCCAGTGAAAATAACGTGGGAAAGGTGATATTCACCAGCTCCGACAAGGCGGTAAACCCGACAAACGTCATGGGCACCTCCAAGCTCATGGGCGAGCGCCTCATGACCGCGGCCAACAGCAATAAGCGGGGCCAGGGACCTGTTTTCACCTCCACCCGTTTCGGCAATGTACTGGGCTCGGCAGGGTCGGTCATCCCCATCTTCCATAACCAGATTGCCAAGGGCGGCCCTGTCACCCTGACGGACAGAAACATGACCCGCTTTGTGATGAGCATCCGGGAAGCGGTACGGCTGATCATCGACTCCGCCGCGCTTGCCCGTGGGGGTGAGGTGTTCATCACCAAAATGCCGGTGGCCCGCATCGCAGATCTGGCAGAGGTGATGATCGAAGAGCTTGCGCCCCGTTATGGCCATAAACCGGAGAACATTGCAGTCACTGAGATCGGCACCAAGCCCGGTGAAAAACTCTATGAAGAGCTCATGAGCCTGGAAGAGACCCGGCGGGCTGTGGAATTGTCAAACTATTTCGCCGTGCTCCCCGCTTTTCGGGGCATCTATCATGACATTGATTATACCTACCCGAACATCTCGTCAATGCAAGTGACGAACCCTTATATGTCTGCGGATGAAAAACCGCTGACCCATGAAGAACTGCGAATTTTCCTCAAGAACAACAATCTGCTGGGAGAACCGGCTGAGGAGACGGACCGCCGCTACTGGCCGGGCGACAAAGAGGAGGATCTGCAAAATTGAAGGTCCTGATTTTAGGCGGAGACGGCTATCTGGGATGGCCGACCGCCATGCACCTCACCGCGCGGGGCCATGAAGTGGCGGTGGTGGACAACTATCTGCGGCGCGGAATGTGCCGTGAAGAAGATTGCGAACCACTGTTCGAAGTTCCCAACCTGCATGAGCGGGCACGGCTGTGGGAAGACCAGACCGGAAGCAGAATAGCTGTTTTCATCGGCGATCTCTGCCAATGGGATTTTATCGCCGAGGTTTTCAGCGCCTTTGTCCCCGACGCCGTCATCCATTACGCCGAGCAGCCCTCCGCCCCCTATTCCATGCTGAACCGGCGCACGGCCTCGCTGACCATCAACAACAATATCACGGCAACGGCCAATGTCATCTTTGCCGTCAAGCAATTCTGCCCCAGGGCGCATATGGTCAAATTGGGCACCATGGGGGAATACGGCACCCCGGACATTGACATCGAGGAAGGCTGGATCGATATCAACCATAAGGGCCGCAGCCAGAGATTTCTTTATCCCCGCCAGGCCGGCAGCCTCTACCATACCACCAAGGTGATGGACACGGACCTGCTCTGGTTCTATGTCCGCGTGTGGGATCTGGGGGTAACGGACCTGATGCAGGGGCCGGTGTATGGCCTTTTCACGGACGAATCAGGCGAGGACGAACGGCTGATGCCGTTTTTCAATTATGATGAGCTCTTCGGCACCGTGCTGAACCGCTTCGTGGTCCAGGCGGTGGCCGGCTATCCGTTGACCGTGTATGGCAAAGGCGGTCAGACCAGGGGCTACCTCAATATCAAGGACACCCTCAACTGCGTCAGACTTGCCCTGGAAAACCCCGCCCCGCCGGGCGAGCTGCGCATCTTCAATCAGTTCACCGAAACGTTCACCGTCAACGAACTTGCCGAACGGGTCGTCCGGGTGGGCAGAGATCTGGGCCTGCCCGTGGAAATCAAATCCGTGGCCAACCCCCGCAAGGAGGCCGAGGACCACTACTACAACCCGGCCCATACCGGCCTGCTGAACCTTGGCCTGGAGTCAAACTATCTGACTGATGAGGTCCTGGCGAAACTGATGACCCTGGTGATGAGCCATCGGGAGAAGATTAAAAGAAATACGATATTTCGAGGGGTCAAATGGTGAGGAAGTGAAAAAGTGAGGAGTAAGGAGTGAGGAGTTAGGAGTAGAGGCGATTCGCGAACCACCTTTTCACTTCTCCCTTCTCTCTTCTCACTTGTTTTTTCTCCTAACTCCTCACTCCTTACTCCTCACTCACCTTGAAAAACATGGATAAACCCCACAAAAAACTCAAAGCCTGGCAGTTGGCCCTTGATATTGCCGTCGATATCTATACAATAACAGCAAAATTCCCTGCTGATGAAAAGTTCGGAATCGTTTCGCAAATGCGCCGCTGCGCGGTAAGCATTTCGAGCAACATCGCCGAAGGTGCGGCGAGAAATACAAAAAAAGAATTTGTTAATTTTCTCCACATTGCCAGAGGTTCCCTGAGCGAACTCGACAGCCAGTTGGAATTGGCTAAACGCTTAAGCTATATTAACGAGATTGAGTGGAAGCGGTTTGATGAAAAACTTACCGATCAGGATAAGCTCTTGTCCGGCCTGATCAGATCACAAAAGGAACCGCGCTGATTCATCCACCCTCTTTTCACGTTTAACTTTTCACTTTTCACTAAAAGGTTCTCTTTGATGTCTGAATCACTCCCAACTCCTCACGCCTCACTCCTCACTAAAAAAAACTGGCTCATCACCGGCGGCTGCGGCTTCATCGGCACCAGCCTGATTAAAAATCTTGTCGCCGAAGGCGGCCATTTCATCCGAATCGTTGACAACCTCTCCGTGGGCAGCCGTGAAGACCTGGCCAGAGTCTGCCAATTTACCGAAACCACCCCCTCCTCACTCCTCACTCCTCACTCCTCACTCCTCACTTCCGTTGAACTTATCGTGGGAGACATCCTGGATGAAAATCTAGCCATGCAGGCTGCCAGGGACATGGACATCATCGTCCACCTGGCGGCCAATACCGGCGTGGGTCCCTCGGTTGAAAATCCGCGCCTTGACTGCGTCACCAACATCATCGGCACCCTCAACTACCTGGAGGCGGCCCGGCATAACAGGGTCAGGCGTTTCGTCTTCGCCTCCAGCGGCGCGCCGGTGGGTGAATGCAATCCGCCGATCCATGAAGAACTGCCGGCCCATCCGGTATCGCCCTACGGCGCAAGCAAACTGGCCGGCGAGGGTTATTGCTCGGCATATTACCGCACCTTCGGCGTCGAAACGGTGGCCCTGCGCTTCGGCAATGTCTATGGCCCTCTCTCCGGCCACAAGAACAGCGTGGTGGCCAAATTCATCCGCCAGGCCATGCATGGCGAAACCCTGGAGATTTACGGCGACGGAAAACAGACGCGGGACTTCATCTACATCGGCGATCTGGTACGGGCCGTGCGGCTGGCGGCAAATGTTGAAGGAATCGGTGGAGAGGTGTTCCAGATCGCGACCAGTGCCGAGACCACGGTGGGGGAATTGGTGGAGTTGTTGATTCCGGTATTGCAGCAGTCAGGTGTAGAGGCCGTGCATATCAACCATGGTTCGGCGCGATTGGGGGATGTCATGCGCAATTTTTCCGATACGGAAAAGGCGGGGAAGCTGCTGGGGTGGAAGGCGGAAACCGATCTGGTCGCCGGACTGCGAAAAACAACCGCTTGGTATTTTGAAGATAGCAAATGATCAACCTTTTCAAACGAAAGCTGCATAACCTCATCTCGGACAAGAAATTTTCCGAGATACTCACGGGGTCGGTTTGGGCGCTTGGCGCCAAGGTTATTTCAACCGGTCTGGCCATGCTCACCAGCATCATCATCGTTCGGGTTTATGGTGCTGAGGTTATGGGCATCGTGGCCATGGTCAATTCTTTTCTCATGCTGGCCACAATCTTCACGGTTCTGGGGACAAATACCTCTATTTTACGTCTAATCCCGGAGCATATCGTCAGATTTTCCCCAACTTCCGCATACAGAGTTTATCGTAAGACTCAGTACTTTGTAGCAGGCATTTCAGTTATCTCCGGCGGTATACTTTTTCTAGGTTCGCCTTTTATTGCAAACAAAGTTTTTTCCAAACCCCACCTTTCCTTTTTTTTCGCCCTGGCAGCCGTCTTTATTGTTTTTAAATCACTCGTCATCCTGAATACCCAGGCTGTACGCGGGCTTCGTCTTATCCGCACCTTTGCATTCATGCAGATGCTGCCGTCTTTATCGAAACTGCTCATCCTGCTTGTGATAACTGTCTTGTTTTTTAACCGGTACAATCCGGTTTATGCACTTTTTGCATCGCTCTTGATTACTGCTCTTATCGGAATACTGGTAATGGAAAGCAGGTTTAAAAAAAAAATGAACGCCTCCGATGCAATCCAGGACATGCCCCTGCAAGATATACTTTCGCTGTCAAGACCCATGCTCTTGACCGCGACAATGTCTTTTGTTATCGGCCAGACCGGCGTAATTATGCTGGGCATATTCAAATCCGAGACCGAGGTGGGGTATTATTCTATCGCGGTGAGTTTGGCCACATTGACCGCATTTGCTTTGGAGGCCATCAATTCCATGGCCGCGCCCCGATTTTCCGAACTGTACCATACCAGCAGAATGGATGAACTTTTCCATATAGCCAAAAAATCAAGCAAACTCATTTTTTGGACCACCGCACCCATTCTATTGGCGTTGCTTGCCTTCGGCAAAATTCTTCTGCCGCTTTTGTATGGTCAAGAGTTTGAACAATCTTATACGGCTCTGGTCTTTTTAATTATCGGCCAATTCGTGAACGCCATATCCGGCTCCACTGGAATTTTCATGAATATGACCGGCAACGAAAAAAAATTAAAAAATATTATGTATTTTTCAGCAGTTATCAATATCGTATTAAATCTACTGCTGATACCTGGTTACGGCATTGAAGGGGCGGCAGTTGCTGGCATGACAAGTTTAAGCTTTTCAAATATTTATACGTTAATTTATATAAAGTTGAAGTTTGGCAGAACGATAGGTTACCTGCCGACATTCATCATTCCGTGATCGTTTTTTGCAAATGAGGTATTTTTTATGAAAGCCGTGATACTCGCCGGCGGGCTTGGCAGCCGTCTCTCCGAGGAAACTTATCTCAAGCCCAAACCCATGGTTGAGATTGGGGGAAAACCAATTTTATGGCATATAATGAAGATTTACTCTGCGCACGGCATTAACGATTTCATTATATGTTGCGGATATAAAGGTTATTATATCAAGGAATACTTTGCCAACTATGCTTTGCATATGTCGAATCTGACCATCGATCTCCAGAACAACATGATTGATTTTCACCAGAATAATGCTGAACCCTGGCGCGTCACTCTGGTGGACACCGGCGATAACACCATGACAGGCGGGCGGCTCAAGCGTGTGGCCGATTACCTCGAGGATGAAGAAATGTTCTGTTTTACTTACGGTGACGGGGTGGCGGATGTGGATATCAGCGGGCAAGTGCAATTCCACCGTGAACACGGAAAACTGGCAACAGTTACCGCGGTCCAACCTCCTGGCAGGTTCGGTTCCCTTGATCTTACCGGAAATCTGGTACGCGGCTTTATTGAGAAACCGAAAGGGGATGGCGGCTGGATCAACGCCGGTTTTTTTGTCCTCTCTCCGAAAGTGATGGATTTTATCGAAAATGACTCCACCCCGTGGGAAGCCGCGCCCATGGAAGCAATCGCCAGACAGGGCCAACTGGTTGCCTTTGAGCATCGTGGCTTCTGGCAGCCGATGGATACCTTACGTGACAAGAATAATCTCGAAAAACTCTGTGTATCGGGCAAAGCGCCATGGCAGGTCTGGAAATGAATCATCCGTTCTGGCGCAATAAAAGGGTTTTTATCACCGGGCACACCGGCTTTAAGGGAGGATGGCTGTCGCTCTGGCTGCAACAGATGGGGGCGGAGGTTTATGGCTACTCACTTGCCCCATCCACTCAACCCAGCTTATTTGATGTCTGCCGTGTTATGCCGGCTATGGCCAGGAGCACTATTGCCGACCTCCGCGACGCCGTTAACCTGACGTCGGCCATGCGGGAAGCCCGACCGGAAATTGTCTTCCATCTCGCGGCCCAGCCATTGGTCCGCTATTCTTACCAGGAACCGGTCGAAACATATTCCGTCAACGTCATGGGGACAGTCAATTTGCTCGAAGCGGTACGTGTCACTGCCGGGATCCGGGCGGTGGTCAACATCACCAGTGACAAGTGTTACGAAAATCAGGAATGGATATGGAGTTATCGCGAAAACAACCCCCTGGGTGGGTATGACCCCTACTCCAGCAGCAAGGCCTGTGCCGAAATTCTCACCGCAGCCTGGAGGCGTTCCTATCTGGAAAAGGCCGGGGTGGCTTTAGCTACGGTACGGGCCGGCAATGTCATTGGCGGCGGCGACTGGGCCCCGGACCGCCTCATCCCGGATTTCCTCAGGGCAGTGGATGGCGGCCAAACCCTTACCATCCGCTCGCCCCATGCCATTCGCCCCTGGCAGCATGTGCTGGAACCGCTTGCCGGTTATCTCGTACTTGCTGAACGCCTTTATAATGAAGGGTCATCTTACGCTGAAGCCTGGAACTTCGGGCCGGAAGATTCCGACGCCCGCCCCGTGCAATGGATTGTCGAGTACCTCGGCGCGGCCATACCGAGCGCAACCTGGCAATATGACCCCTCCCCGCAACCACACGAGGCCCATTCTCTCAAACTCGACAGTGCCAAGGCAAAGGCCCGACTGGAGTGGCACCCCCTCTGGTGCCTGAAGACCTCTCTTGATAAAACCCTGAAGTGGCACCAGGCCTGGAGGCGCAATGCAGACATGCGTGCCGTCAGCCTGGCCCAGATTCACGACTATGAAACAACCGTGAGGCCAGCATGAGCACGCGTTTCGAGATAATTCCGGCTCCGATCTCCGGCCTGCATATTCTGCAGCGCAAACCCATTGGCGATAGCCGCGGGTACCTTGAGCGACTTTTTTCCGCTGAGGAATTGCAGTCCGTGATCCAGGACAAGACCATTGTGCAGATAAACCACACCTTGACTTCCGGACGGGGGACGGTGCGGGGCATGCATTTTCAGTATCCTCCCCATGCGGAGGTGAAATTCGTCAGCTGCCTGCGAGGAGAAGTGTTTGATGTAGCAGTCGACCTGCGGCGCGGGTCAGATACCTTTTTGCACTGGCATGCGGAACTCCTCAGTGCCGCAAACCACAAGACCCTGGTGATACCCGAGGGATTCGCCCATGGTTTCCAGACACTCACCGAGGATTGCGAGATGCTCTATTTTCATACTCATCCCTATCAGCCCGGGGCCGAGGGTGGCGTTTGCCATGATGACCCTTGTCTGGCGATCACCTGGCCCTTGCCGGTGACGGAGATCTCTCCGCGTGACATCAACCATCCTCTCATCAACAGCGATTTTCCCGGAATAAGCTTATGAATTGTCGACACTGCGGGATCCCCCTGGAACACGTTTTTCTCGATCTCGGCTTTGCGCCGCCATCCAATGCCTATCTCACGGCAGGCGACTTGCTGGCCCCCGAAACCTTCTTCCCCCTCAAACTGTCTGTTTGCGAGAATTGCTGGCTGGTGCAAACCGAAGACTACGCCCGTGCCGACGAACTCTTCCGGTCCGACTATGCCTACTTTTCTTCAACCTCTTCCACCTGGCTGGAACATGCCAGACGCTATGTTGCAATCATGTGCCGGCGCCTGGCACTCGACCAAAGCAACTTTGTCATCGAAATTGCCTCGAATGACGGCTACCTGCTGAAAAACTTCGTGGCCGCCGGCATTCCCTGCCTGGGCATAGAGCCCACCGCCAGCACCGCGGCTGCCGCAGAAGCCTTGGACATTCCCGTGCTGCGGGAATTCTTCGGCGCACAGCTGGCCCGGAAACTGGCCGCGCAAGGGCAACAGGCAGACCTGCTTCTTGGCAACAATGTCTATGCCCATGTGCCGGACATCAACGACTTCACCATTGGCTTAAAAGCAGCTCTCAAGCCCGGTGGCACCATCACACTGGAGTTCCCGCACCTGCTGCGGCTGCTTCAGGAAACGCAGTTCGATACCGTGTATCACGAACATTTTTCTTATTTGTCACTCTATACCGTTCAACGCATCTTTCAAAAAGCAGGCTTGCGTGTCTGGGATGTTGAACAGCTGCCCACCCATGGCGGCAGCCTGCGGGTATTCGGCTGTCATACCGATGATCCACGCCCTGAAATGCCGACTGTGGCTGCGCTGATCGCGGCCGAAGAACAGGGCGGCTTGCGAAACCTCGCCACTTACAGCCAATTTCAGACCCGGGCCGAAAAGATCAAAAACGACCTGCTCGCCTTTCTCATCGAGCAAAAAGGCGCGGGCAAGACTGTCGTTGCCTATGGCGCTGCGGCCAAAGGCAATACCTTGCTCAATTTTGCCGGGGTGAAGCCGGATTTGCTGCCCTTTGTCTGTGATGCAGCCCAGTCAAAACAGGGAAAGTTTTTACCTGGCAGCCATATCCCCATACTACCCCCTGATACACTTGTAACGCATAAGCCAGACTTCGTTTTGATTCTACCCTGGAATATTGCAGATGAGATTAACAGTCAACTCAGTTATTTGTATGAAATGGGTGTCCGCTTTGCGACCGCCATCCCGAGGCTGACGACATGGTGAAACCACATGTTCTCCTCACCGGCGCCAACGGTTTTGTCGGCAGGCAGGTTTTGCGTTTCCTGGGTGAACGCGGGGTTACTGTGCGTGTCGTCATACGTAAGGGCCAGCAGCTTCAACCTCATGACGCCACAGCTCCCGAGCAGGTGGTGGAAACCAGCGATCTCTTTAGCGAGACCAAGCACTGGTGGGAAAAGGTGCTGGCAGGAATTCATACCGTAGTCCATGCTGCCTGGTATGCCGAGCCCGGAAAGTACCTGCAATCATCCACGAATATCGACTGTCTGCACGGCACCCTGAATTTGGCGGAGGGAGCGGTTCTGGCCGGGGTGCGTCGTTTCGTCGGTATCGGCACCTGTTTTGAATATGACCTTTCCGCTGGGATGCTGCATGTCGAAACGCCGTTGTGCCCCTCCACCACCTATGCAGCAGCCAAGGCGGCTGCCTATCTGTCACTTTCACAATGGCTGCCGGCCCAGGGGATCGAGTTTGCCTGGTGCCGTCTTTTTTATCTCTACGGCGAGGGTGAAGATGCGCGGCGGCTCGTTCCTTATTTACGGGCAAAATTGGCCGCAGGTGAGCCGGCTGAGTTGACGAGCGGCAATCAGATTCGTGATTTTCTCGATGTGCGCGACGCGGCCCGGTTGATTGTTGAGGCAGCATTGGGGAGCAGTCAAGGCCCGATCAATGTCTGTTCCGGAGTGCCGGTAACCATCAGGCAACTGGCGGAGAAGATAGCGGATGAATATGGGCGGCGCGACCTGCTCAGATTCGGAGCGCGTCCCGACAACCTTGTTGACCCGCCCTGCGTAGTTGGCATAAGATAGGGAGAGCATACTCATGACAACCTCTCCCGCAAAAGTTCTTTATAAAATCGAGCAACTGCCCGTTTTCCAGAACCGGATGTACGATACCGCAGCAGAAGCCAGGCTCTGCCCCAAAGGCGACATGATTCTGGTGGAAAACCTCGAAACAGGTCTCGTCTATAATGAGGCCTTTGCGCCGCATTTAATGAAGTATGACAAACACTACCAGAACGAACAGGCAGTCAGCCCATTCTTCCGGAAGCACCTTGACTCGGTCGCAGAGATCGTCGAGCGGGCCATCGGGAAGGAGTCGATCATAGAAATCGGCTGCGGCAAGGGGTTCTTTCTGGAGATGCTGGCGGAACGAGGGTTTGACGTTACAGGATTTGACCCGGCCTACGAAGGTTCCGACACAAGAGTGATGAAGCAGTACTTCACCCCGGAGCTCGGCATCCAGGCAAAAGGATTGGTGCTGCGCCATGTGCTTGAGCACATCCAGAACCCGGTCGCATTCCTTTCACGACTGCGACAGGCGAATAGCGGCCGTGGCAAGATTTATATCGAAGTTCCTTGTTTTGACTGGATTTGTGCACATCGCGCCTGGTTCGATATCTTTTACGAACATGTCAATTATTTCAGGCTCTCGGATTTTCATCGCATGTTCGGAGTCATCCATGAATGCGGCCACCTGTTCGGCGACCAGTATCTCTATGTGGTGGCTGAGCTGTCCAGCCTGCTGGTTCCCAGTCTGGACCCGAATGACAGAGTGAATTTCCCCGAAGACTTTCTCCAACGTCTCGAAGATAAAGGCAAAAATTCAAAAGACAGAAAATATGCCATCTGGGGAGGTTCATCAAAGGGGGTTATCTTTGCCCTGCTTAAAGAGCGCGTTGGGCAGTCCGTCAACATGGTTATTGATATCAACCCGGCCAAGCAGGGCAAATATCTGCCCGCAACCGGGCTGCGTGTTTATTCTCCGGAGAAAGCATTAGCCGTGCTGCCTGTTGATGCAATTATTCTGGTCATGAATGCAAACTATTTGGAAGAAATCATGAAAATGTCTCGCAATGCATACAAATACTCCACATTTATCTAACTTGCTGGAACTTAAATTTGCAACTTGGAATAATCATCAACCATGAAACCAAATTTTTTTATTGTTGGAGCCCAAAAATCCGGCACAACAGCAATAAGTGAGTATCTAAAAACTCACCCTAATGTTTCATTTTCATCTCCCAAAGAACCACATTTTTTTTCGCCTGAATTTGTGGGGGTGTGCCCAGTAAAGGATATCAACGAATATCTCCGCCTCTTTCCACATCATGACCGCAATATTATCGCTGTAGGGGAAGCGTCAACAGGATATCTTCAATCTGCAACAGCATTAGAAAATATATTTGACTTTAATCATGATGCAAAAATTATTGTTATGCTCAGGAATCCTATACAATTGGTAAAATCGTTACATAGTCATCTTCTTTTTTATGGTCATGAGGATGAAAAAAGCTTTGAAAAAGCATGGCATCTCCAAGAAGAAAGAAAAAGACATAAATTTCTCCCTAAAGACCCAAGCCTCCATTACTCTCTTCAATATAGTAATGTTATGAGACTTGGGACACAGCTCAATCATGTTCTTTCTATTTTTCCGCGTAGACAAGTAAAAGTAATTATATTTGATGATTTTGTTAATAATCCTAAAAATACGTATCATGAAATATTATCTTTCTTGGATTTGCCGATAGATAGCAGGAATGAGTTTCCCAAGTTAAACCAAGCCAAGTCACTTCGATTCCCTATTGCTATATGTGCTATTCGCAAGATTTTACCATGGCGGGTAAGGAATTTTTACCGTTGTCGCATTTCATCAGCAATATTTCGCATGATGTTCAGCAACAAAGCTAAAAACTACCAAACACCGGATACGCTTTACCAGGAGATGCGCGCGATTGTTGAGCCTGAAGTTAAAATTTTATCAAAATTACTTAATCGCAATTTGGACGGATGGTTGAGATGAATGAACCTCTAGTCACCTCTTTAATACCTACTTATCGAAGACCTAAATTACTCAAACGTGCCATAAAAAGTATACTAAGAAATCAGTCTGTGCCAATCTGTGTTCAAGTTTTGGATAATTGTTCTGAGGATGAAACCTGTAGTGTTGTGTCTGCGTTTCAACAACATGATAATCGTGTAAAGTATTTTCGACATTCTGAAAATATTGGAGCAGTTGCAAACTTTGTTTCAGCTTTGGACTTTGTAAAAACCCCCTATTTTTCTTTACTGTCGGACGACGATATTGTTATGCCCCAATTTTATGAAAAAGCATGTGAATGTCTAGACGGGGAGCCAAATGTAATGTTTGTACTTCTCAAATGTCTGTATGTTGACGAAAGTTTGCATGTAAAATCTATATTATCAAAAAACATAAAATTTGGGATTAATTACCCCCCTGAGGGATTTTGGGAAATGTTCAAATTTGGACCGCGGACTTGGACGGCTATCGTATTTCGCTCTTCAATTTTAGAAAATAACCGCCCGGAAGTATCATTCAGTGGTTGCTTTGATATGGATTTTCTTTTCCGTTTAGCAGCTAAGTACCCTTATGCTGCGATAAATCATGTGGGCGCAGCATATGTCTGTCGAACTGATAGCTATAGTGGAACGTCTTCAAATGTAGTAAATGACATAGGAGGGCGCTTAATGCTATATAAGAGGATATCCAACCTTTCTGATATTCCAGCTGATATTGGGAAAAAAACAATATATTGTTTACGAAGAGGATATCGACGTCGATTGCTCCGAATTGGTATGGACCAATTGCTGAAAGTTGATAGAAAAAATTTAGCAAAGACAATCGATACGTTAGGGAAGCATGGGAATAACTATACTTCTTCTATGCTACGTTTGCTCATGATTTGCTATCCTTGGTCGTTTCCATTTATTCAATTTTGGAAAACAAAAGAAAAACTAAAAGGCGTACGTCATCTTACAAATCCAAGAGAACTTAAAATATGGGAAAACGAGCTAAAAAATTATGCCTCTGAGTTATAGTTGCTGACCGAAACTTTCTGACTTCACCTAACTGATCGTTAAAATGTCTTTATTTCCACCTTTACGAAATGTGCAAAAAATTCTTGACGCTACCGCTTGATTACCCCCTCCTCAAGCTAAGAATTCGAAGTGGGGGATGCTATTTCATCATGGCCCGAATCGATGGCGATCTCGATCTACTTGTTGCGACAGACCGGTTTCTGTTCAATGAACTTGATCTGGGACGGATTATTCGTTCTGAGGGCCCGATATGATTTCTGTTATTATTCCGACATTCAACACGAAGAAAGAGTGGCTGCGCAAGGCGATCACTTCTGCTCTTGACCAGACCTATCCTGATGTTGAACTCATTGTGGTTGATGATTGCAGCAACATACCTTTCTCAGGGTTGGAAAGAGAAATTGCCGATCCGCGTATCAGATGGTTCCGAAACGAGGAAAACTTAGGCGTATCCGCCACACGAAACCGTGGTGCCGGCGAGGCAAAAGGTAAGTGGCTGGCATTCCTAGATGCAGATGATTGGTGGGCACCAGAGAAGCTCGCACTGCAAATTGAACTCATGGAAAACAACGAGCTAAAATGGGTATACAGTTCTGCTTTTCAAACCACACAAAACGGCGATGTAGTTTCAATTTCTCGAGCTCAGCATAAGGGTAATGTTTTCAGGAAAGTTCTGGTCAGGCAAATCATCATAGGTTCATGTTCTGGGGTTCTTGTCGAGCGTACTTTTTTTGAAAGCTTGGGAGGGTTTGACGCCACAGGAAAGGCGGTAGAAGAAGATTGGGACATGTGGATTCGTTTCGCCAGGAAGGCGCCTACATCTTTTATAGATAAACCTTTGGTCTTCCTCCGGACCTTCGGAACGGCAAGCCGCAGCGCAGAGCTGGGAGCAAGGCTGGAACGGGTAAAAAATCTATTTGATAAGTATCGTGAGGACTTGGCGGAGCATGATTTGGAACGTTATGCCAAAGCCCACTACAACTATGTGGCTGCTAGGCAATATTATATTCGCGGGTCATGGATTACGGCGGCCATACATCTTGCCCGGGCTTGGGTTGCCTGCCCACGCTACTTCTCCTCGGATAGGCTCAAACTACTCTTTAAAAAGGTCCGGCTCTTCCAGCGAGTGAGTAAGTCAATTTGAACATGCCGACTCAATCTCTGTGAATGATAGGGCAGTAATCAATTCCATGCTGGAGCCCCTCATGCTTGACAAGCTATCGGTAAAGATGCGCAAGCCGAAAAACAAACATATATTTTCTCGTAGCGCTTTTCTCGACTGGTTTGAACACCAATGGCGAACTTTATGATCTTATTTATGCTTTTTTGCATTATTCTGCTTGTATATGTCTGGGTCGGTTATCCGGCTGCCATAATCTTTCTTTCCCGTTTTATTGCCACCCGCAAACCAGGTGCTTCACTGAATGAGTGGCCTGGAATTTCAGTTGTCATTGCCGCTCGCAATGAAGGAAACAGAATAGGGAAACGCATCGAGAATCTGCTTGCCTCAGATTATCCTGGCCCGATCGAAATCGTGGTTGCCTCTGACGGATCGACCGACAATACCGCCGAGGTGGTAAAGGCCTTTGCTCAGGAAAATGTAAGAGTCATTGAATACCCCAAAAACAGAGGTCGCGCGATGGTTCACAATGACTCTGTTCCGCTGTGCAGCCATGCAATCATCGTTTTCACCGATGCCGAAACCTCCTTTGAGTCAAACTGTCTGCGTAAACTGATAGAACCATTTGCCAACCCCGACATCGGCTGTACTGTCGGGAAAATACTTTATGACAACAGCGGGACAACAGGAATCAGTGAATCAGCAGGGCTATACTGGCAAATGGAAGAAGCTATCCGCAAGGCGGAAAGCAGTTTGGCTATCCTTGGCTTTGGAACAGGAGCATGCACCGCCATGCGTAAGCATTTATTCTGTCCTATGCAGCCCTGGGAAGACTTAGATTATGCAGCCACTCTCATGCTGGTTATCAATGGCGCACGGATCCAGTATGTCCCTGACGCCATAGCTCATGATGTGATTTCCGAATCCCCGCAGGCGGCATTCCGAACCCGGGTGCGCCAAACTTCCCGAAGTTTCGTCAGCATTATCAACCGGACGATTCCAGCTTTTTTCACGAAGAGGTTTGGCATACTCATAGCTTCTCTCTCTCACAAAACAGGCCGGCATTTAAGTCCATTCTTCCTGCTGGGGGCGCTTCTGTCATCCGCCCTCGCGTTCTTCGATCATTATCTGGCCCAATTTGTCTTGTTCACATTGTCTTTATTCTTCATCACCGCCTTCGCAGGTTACGCAACCAATAAAAGCAAACACCGGTTTCGGCTGGGAGCTGTAGCACTGAGTTTTTTCATTTTGAATCTTGCCCGGGGTGTCGGCGTTATTCGCGCCTTGACGAATAAACGGGTTACAGTTTATGAAACGCAAATTTAGCCGCAGTAAAGAGGTAAGCGCGCCGTTCGTAACCTTTTTTCATGCTTTGGCAATCCGAAAGATCTGACAACAGACACTCCGGTTGTTTCATGTTGCGTTCCGGAAATGATCAATTACTTTTTGGGGGTTGGAAATCCGTTTTACTATACTTTTTCCACCACCAAATATCTCTTCATTCTTAAATTTTTTCCGATGTAAAGTTATATTTCTGACCATGGATTCCATCTGCTCCAGGCGCTCACGGGATTTACCCCGCTGAGCAGTTTCCCGGGCGTACCGGAGATATTCCATGACCATGACAACATATTGATATTCAATGGAGGCTCTGTTGATCCTCTTCCTGACCAATGGGTCACTAGCCGAAATAATCGCTTCTTTGAGATAGCTTTCCTGGGTTGACAGAAAATCCTCGTCGTATAATCGAATAAGCCCGGAAAAATCAGTTGCAAGATGGATATTGATCTTGCTTGCATGTTCTTCAAATCCCAGCCAATATCTCTTCATGGGTGAAGCGGCTGCACCATAAAAATCTGCAAAAAATTGCTCCATAAGCACATCGACATCGCACTTTGTATCCCAAAGCAGGTTGGCGGCAATGAAATAATTCAACCCACTTATATAGTAATCTTTGTTAAATTGACTGAAGAGACCATAAACACCCATGCTTCGATACTGTGGAATGTCCTGCCGAATGCTGTGAATGATCGGAAACGGCAAATCTATATTGACGAGCTTTCGGTAATACTCATAAATTGTCACACCGGCAAATATCTGTTTCCACCCCGCCATTGCCTCAAGAAAACGAGCGTTAACAGGACATGATGCCGAGGTGAGCGGATGGTTGTGGCACCCGCCATGGGTCATATAAATAAAGACATTCCGGGGTGCTTTTCGGGCATAATTTCTGGGCGGATAGGAGTATGCGGAATACGCACCGGCCTGTATCAA